>MDTE01014763.1_pt1 | contig 62172 bp, 52 predicted proteins | sample 811231 | NCBI WGS metagenome assembly MDTE01 (sample SAMN05326651, study PRJNA326480) | marine metagenome | isolation source: seawater | place: Indian Ocean: Red Sea | collected 2010
CAGAAGACGCTGAAGCAGAAGACGCTGAAGCAGAAGACGCTGAAGCAGAAGACGCTGAAGCAGAAGACGCTGAAGCAGAAGACGCCGACGCAGAAGACGCTGAAGCAGAAGACGCTGACGCAGAAGACGCCGACGCCACCGGTGACAGCGACACTTCAGAAGCTGCATCAGACGATGATGATGCCGCCAGCGACGAAGAGGATGAGGCTGCGTCAGAAGATGATGGAGCCGCGGAAGCGGAGGCTGGGTCTGAACCGGAAGGCGAAGCAGGCGACAGCTAGCTCCGCCGCGTCAAACCCAGACTCCGACAACCGGCAGAACCTGTACAGCCCTTCCTCCCCAGGGCGGAAGGGCCGTCACAATTGCGCCAACTGCCCACTTTGCCTGACCGTGCAGGTTTGCGCCCCCTTCTTTGTTTGAGATCGGTCGGATTCTGCGCCGATACATCTCCTCGGACAAACACGGGGCCATGCGGATGGTGACCCACTCTCGGATCATCTCAACCCGCTCACCGGCTTCCGCTTCTCACCTGCCCTCCTTTTGCGAACAGGGGTACCATGCCCGCCACTGCACGACGAACGACACGAGTTCAGGCACCGTTGGAAACGTACCTACGTGAGATCAATGAGACGGACCTCCTGACAGCTGAACAGGAACGAGAATTGGCTTTCCGCATCGAGGAAGGCGATCTCGAAGCCCGTGACTGGATGGTCCGCGCCAACCTGCGGCTCGTCGTCAACATTGCCAGGGCCTACAACGGCCACGGTCTGCCACTCCAGGACTTGATCGAAGAAGGCAACCTCGGCTTGTTGCGAGCCGTCGAGGGCTTTGACCCCACGATGGGAACTCGGTTCAGCACCTACGCCAGCTACTGGATCAAGCAATCGATCAAGCGGGCCCTGGTCAATTCGGCCAAGACCATTCGTATTCCGGCCTACATGGTGGAATTGCTCAGCAAATGGCGACGCGCTACTGCCATGCTCCACGAAGAACTGGACCGAACCCCGACTCACGAAGAGGTCGCCGAACACCTGGAACTCACGCCCAAGAAGCTCGCGATTGTTCGCAAAGCGATTCAGTTGTACAACGCCACGCCTCACGGTGAGGACGAGGATTCCGGATGTGCCATGGGCGAACTGGTTGTTGACGAACGGGGTAAGACTCCGGATGAGGAGATCATCGAGACTGACAATCTGCGGCATGTGTACCGGATGCTTGAGCGGATGGACCCACGAGAAGCTGACATCCTCCGGATGCGGTTCGGCCTCGATGGCGACGACCCTCGCACGCTGAAAGAAATCGGCGAGGTACTTGGCCTAACGCGTGAACGCGTCCGCCAGATTGAGTCCGAAGCCTTGAAGACCTTGGCCGACGGGCTGGTCGCCGACTGAGCTTCTCGCCGGGCGACATGCCGGGTTTCACGCCCCGCCGTGGTAGCTCAAGTCGAGCACCTCGACGGGGTGGACGACCCGGATCGGCTTCGCCAGCCCCTTCAGAGCGGCCTGGATCTGAAGCGAGCATCCGGCATTGCCGGTGATCACGACGTCTGCCGCCGTGGACTCGATGTGAGACACCTTCCGAGCGACAAGGGCGTCGGCCATCTCTGGCTCGAGAAGATTGTAGCTGCCTGCTGCCCCACAACAGATGTCCGACTCGGGGAGCGGAACCAACTCGAGACCGGGCACAAGTTCGAGTAGTTCCCGTGGTGGCTGCCTGACGCCCTGTGCATGAACGAGATGACAGGCGTCGTGGTACGTGGCCCGCCAGGGCACAACGCCCTGAGGAGGCCGTGGCCCGAGGTCGGCGAGAAACTCGGACACGTCCCGCACCTGCCCGGAAAACCCGGACAGTCGAGCCACCTGAGATGGCTCGACACCGGGCGTCTCCTCCGCCATGTGCCCGTAGTCCTTCAACATCGACCCACAACCCGCCACGTTGACGATCACGGCATCCAGGTCTTCTGGAAACGCCCGTCTGTTCGCCTCGGCCATGTCCACCGCCGGCCCATCTGAACCGCTGTGATAGTGGATCGCTCCGCAACACCCCTGATCACGTGGCACCACCACCTCGCACCCATTGGCTTGCAACACCCGTGCCGTCGCGCGATTGGTGCCCGAGAACATGGCATCGCCGACGCATCCCGTGAAGAGGCCGACACGAGCGCGACGTTCACCCTCGGCGGGCAACACTTCAGGGAGTCGGCCCGCCGGCGTTTCCAGGCGAGGCAGGAGCCGGTACATCCGCCCCAGCGGGCCCGGTAGCCACTTTGAAACCCCCAACGCGTCCACCAATCGGTCCACGCCGAGCCGTTGCATCCACCGTGCAGGTGTCAGCGCCCACTTCAGTCTTGAGGGGTACGGGAACAGGCCATACAGCACCAACCTCTGAAACCAGCCCGGGCGTTGCGTTTTCTGCATGTCGACACGGAACGGCTCGATCAGCCGCCCGTACTGCACGCCTGATGGACACGCCGTCTCGCAACTGCGGCAATCCAGGCACAGGTCCAGGTGCTTCTGCACGGCCGGGGTCAACTCCAGCCGTCCGTCGACGACACCTCGCATCAGGTAGATCCGACCACGAGGGCTGTCGTTTTCGTTGCCTGTTTCCAGGTACGTGGGGCACGCGGATGTGCACAATCCGCAGTGGACGCAATCAAGAAAGCGTCCATAGTCGATCGCCGCACCAACCGTCGCCTGGCTGGTTGTGGCCACGGGAGATGATGGGCCCGGAGACGTCATGCGACCTCCCTGTTTCCGATGGCATCAATGCCGCGTCCGGGACTGAGCAGGCCGTCGGGATCAAAGCGCCCCTTGACGCTCGCCATCAAGTCCCAGTCGGCCCGCGGCGTACCCCACAGGTCTCTCGCATCCGGCCAGCTTGCTTCGCACCGTTCCACGACCACCTGCCCACCCGACGATTCGGCCAGGTCGCGTAGCGGTGCGATCACCTCCATCGCGGATTCACGGCCGTGGGCATCATCTGGCAGATGGCCAACCACCACGCCGTTGCCCGCATGGGCCTGGACCGACACCCCCGCATCAATCGCCGCCGTCACCCACCCCACGGTCTTCGAAGGGAGAAGCGAAGCACGAATCGTCACGGGGGCATCAACGCCAACCTGAAAATCTGTGAGCACGCCCCACTGTTTCCTGGCGTCATCGCCGGTCACCCACACCACCTCACCGGCGCCACCCGCCTCTAATTCACGGCTGATCACGTCACACTGCCACTCAACTTCGCCCCGGCTCCCCTCCAGCCCCACTCCCAGCAGCAGCGGCCCCTCGGGCAACACGATTCGTGATTCCGCGGCCACGCTTCTCCCGGCATGAGGGCCGAGCAATTCGATGGCGACTGGGCGCGCACGCGACAGGACCAGGTCGCCCAGGATATCCTCCACGACGTCTCCACGATCCAGGCACACCCAACCGAGCGCGCTGCTCTCGGGCAGGGGCTTGAGTTTCAGAGTCACCTCGGTCACGACAGACAAAGTGCCCGCGGACCCCACCATCAGTTTACACAGGTCATAACCGGCCACGTTTTTCACCACGCGCCCGCCGGCCTTGAACGATCGGCCATCGGCGGTCACACAGCTGATCCCGATCACGTAGTCTCTCAGGGTCCCGAACCCCAGTCGCCGTGGCCCCGCGGTGTCGGCGGCAACGGCGCCCCCAATCGTGGCACGATGAGAGAGAGGCACATCAACAGGTAGCCGCTGCTTCTCGGTCGCCAGTTGAGCCTGCAATTGCGACACACGGCAACCAGCCTGGACGGTCACCGTCATGTCGCGAGCCGGATAGTCAACCACGGCGTCCAGTCGGCTGGTAGTCACTTCCAGCGAGTTGTCCACAGGAGACACACCGAACCCCAACGAGGTCCGTCCTCCCACGGGCAAAAGCGGTCTTCTTTCCCGCTGAGCGTTAGCCGCCAGAAACCGGGCCAGTTCGGTCACCGTCGCCGGGACGAGCGCCTCGCGGCTTTCGGAAGAACTTGTCGGGTTGAGGCTCACGACGCCGCCTGTTTACCCGGGTGCGAGCGCTCGACATGCTCCATCCCGCAGGCTCCTGCGGTCGGCAGCATCTTGCCAGGGCTGCACATCCCATCGGGATTAAAAGCCATTCGCACCTCCGCCATCACCTCGCGGTCATGTTCACTGAACAGGCGGTGCATAAATTCCAGCTTCTCCACGCCGATCCCGTGCTCGCCCGTAACGCTCCCGCCCAGGTCAATACACTTGCCCAGTATCTCGTCACTGGCTCGAAATACGCGAGCCACCTGGTCAGCGTCTCGTTCATCAAACAGCAAGATCGGGTGGATGTTGCCATCCCCGGCGTGAAACACGTTGACAATCCGAATCCCGTGGCGTTTACCGCTCTCGGTGATGAACTCCAGGATGTCGGGCAGCTTGGTCCGCGGCACGACACCGTCTTGCGTACAGTAGCTGGGGCTGAGACGCCCGATCGCGCCGAACGCCTGCTTGCGACACTTCCAGAGCAGCGCTCGCTGTTGTTCATTCTCGGCACGTCGCACCTCCCGTGCACCTTGTGCCTCGCACAGTGCGATGATCTTCTGGGCCTCGTCGTCAACGGCCACTTCAAGACCATCCACCTCGATCAGCAAAACGGCCGCCGCATCCAACGGAAACCCAAAACCATAGGCGGCCTCGACCGCTTCGATGATCCCCTGGTCCATCATCTCCAGTGCCGCCGGCACAATCCCGGCACCGATGATCCCGGAAATGGCCTGCGTCGCATCCGCGACCGTCTCGAAAATCCCCAGCAGTGTTCGATACGCGTCCGGGTCTCGAGTCAAGCGGACCGTCACCCGTGTGCAGATGCCAAATGTGCCCTCGCTCCCAACGAAGAGCCCGACCAGGTCATAGCCGGCCAGCCCCTCGGTGGGACCTCCCAGCTCCACGACTCGCCCATCTGGCATGACCACCTCAAGCCCCAGCACGTGATTGACGGTCACACCGTACTTGAGCGTATGAGGGCCGCCCGAATTGGTGGCCACATTTCCGCCGATCGTGCAGGCACCCTGGCTCGACGGATCCGGTGCGTAGTGAAACCCAGTCCCGGCCAGGTGCCGCGTCAGATGCACGTTGACCAACCCGGGTTGCACCACGGCATACCGATCCTGCAGGTTGACCTCAAGGATGTCACGCATTCGTGTCAGGGCGATCATCACGCCGCCCCCCACTGGCAAGCAGCCTCCCGCAAGGCTCGTGCCGGCACCCCGAGGTACAAAAGGAACGCCCGCTTCGTTGCACGTCCTGACGATCGCCGCGACCTGCTCGGTCGTCGACGGAAACAACACAACATCCGGAGCATTCTTCTCAACGACGTAGCCGTCACATTCATAGACCAGCAACTCGTCGTCAGCTGCAAGCACCGCGTCGACACCGACGATATTCCGGAATCGCTCCACCAACGAAGCGGCCTTCGGAGACGCATCAGCAGAACGAGAAGACGTGGTGGCCATGGTGGGCGTATTCTATGCCGACCGTCACACGCGTGAAAGCCAGCGAGGCTCCTGCCGCAATGGCCCACGTCGGGTCGCTTTCACCACCACCCGTCCGACCACCTGGTCATCTCAGATGTGTCGACTGTCGGTTGCGAACGGCCACTGGGGGGAGCATTCCATCAGGTGCGCCCAACGCACGCGCCTCTCCTCGCAAACGGTCCACCGACGACTCCAACTCGTCAATCCGCTCCACCTGGTGTTCAATGCTCACGCGACAGGACTCGATGCGACCGTCGATCACGACCGCCGCCCCCCACACCAACAGTACCAGCACGCAGGCCCCGGCTACCCGTCGCCACATGGCTTGGCTCCTTGGAATCTCATCGTCCCCCGCCCGACTCACCACGTGGTCGTTATCGACAAAATGCCGCGTCAGCGACCAGCCGGGAGATGCACAGCGTCCGCGGGCATCCGCAGCACCGTTCCGGGCTTCAGCTTGTGCGGGCTAGGCAATTGGTCTCGGTTCATATGATAGATCTGGATCCATCGAGTCGTCCGTCCAAGGTACCGGGTGGCGATCTCTGTCAACGTGTCATGGCGATCGACGACGTAGATCGGCCGACCATTGGCGTCCACCTGAAAACCGACAGTCCTCGCTCCACTTCTCGCCACAGAGGAAACAGGTAGCCACTTCGCAAAACGTGACTCCAGCATGCCACGATCGGGAACCTGCACCTTCATCCCTGGCCGCATCCGCTTCGGATCTCTAATCCTGCCACGGTTAAATGCCGCCAGCGCCTGAAAATACCGGGCCGATCCGTAGTACTTCCGAGAAATGGTCCAGTAGCTCTCGCCAGTTTGAACGGTGTGAATCACGGGCTGCTGCCCCAGGCCTCCAGCCATCCCAACAGAGGCAGCATCCCCCTCCCTCCGCGTGCCGGTCCCCAGCCCCCCATCCAACTCCAGGCCGCCACCTTCTCCGGCGAGAGACCTCGCCTCCGGCCTTGCGTCCGGCTGTGCGACAGGATGTGCCCCCGGTTGAGCGATGGGCTGTGCGCCATCCATTGGATCGAGTGATCGCGGCCCCTCATTTTCGGCAACCGGCCCATCCAACGTCGGACGGGAGGTCGTACTCGCTGGTGGTTCGCTGACTTCTATCGGGGCCGACGACGAACTGACCACGTCGGCGTCGAAATTCGCTGGCGCGTCCCTGGAGCCCAGTCCATCCAGTGATCGCGGTGCCGCGTCGACGATCGGCACCGAAACCGCGGAATCACCAGTTGCAGGAGACTCCACCGTCCTCTCGCCCGGTGATTCGGGCAACGCGACACGACCGTCAGCCTCGCTGTCTGGATCAATGGAATCACCAAACGAAGGAGGCTCACTGATCTCCGGCGGTTCCTCTTGCGGAATGTCAGACAATTCTGTCCCGACCGCTGCTTCAGGGATTGCAGCCCGAGGAGCAAAGACGCCTGCTTCGTTCTGGACATCAGCCGATTCGCCAGACTCCTGCAACAGGTCGTCGACAACCGCGTCCTTGTCTCCGTACACGTCCGTTGCCAGTTCGCTTCCGGTTGTTGCGACCTCTGTCGAGGTGGTTTCTCCGCCACCGCCCAACATCTGCCACGCACCGGCGAGCATTGCCACCACGACAACGCCACCGACACCCATGACTGCGATTTGCTTGACGCCCATATTCCTTGCTCCTTTGAGTCCCCCGACCGGATCCAGTCCTTCGCGGGGAATTGCAACACTGTCTGCCACCGCCTGGGCCAAATCAGGGGTCACACCCGTATGGCCGCTCGCAAACGTGCGGACCGGCTCCGCGGGTTGACCCGCTCCTCCCGGGCCGACGCCCGGATCGGCTTCACGGTCAAGACTCTCCATGTCTCTTTGTCTCCGAACGCCCGTTTGACCAACCGGTCCTCAAGCGAGTGAAACGAGATGACGACGAGCCGTCCGCCTGCCGCCAGGCTCGCCGGCAGTCCATCTGCCAACGCGCGTTCCAGGTGTACGAGTTCTTCGTTGACCGCAATTCTGAGTGCCTGAAACACCCGGGTCGCCGGGTGCCTTCGCCCGCGTCGGCCGCTGGTTGCAGCGAGCACCCTATCGGCGAGCTCACGACCGGTACGGATCGGCTCGGAATGACGTGCGGCAAGCACTTTCGCCACGCGTCGACTCTCAGGCTCTTCTCCCCAGCAACGCAGGCATTCTTCCAGTTCAGACTCTCCGACTCTCGCCAGCCACTCCCATGCCGGCTGCCCGCTGGTCGGGTCGAATCGCAGGTCGAGCGGGCCATCATGTTCGAAACCAAATCCACGTTCGCTATCGGCGAGTTGATCCGACGACAGGCCCAAGTCCAGCAAAATGCCGTCGACCGGGCTGACAGGCGGTGTGGCATGTCCCATGACCGACTGGATCTCGGCATAACTCGACTGGTGCAGCGAAACATTGGCTGAGTGCAGCACGCTGGCAGCGCGAGCCAGCATCGTCGGGTCGCGGTCCAGCCCCAACAGCCGCCCCGTCGACCCCACTCGCTCCAGGATCTGCGCCGAATGGCCACCGCCGCCCACCGTTCCATCGACGATGCAGTCTCCAGGCGATGGGTCGAGGTATCGCAACACTTCGGCAACCAACACCGGCACATGACATGAACGGAGGGAGGGATCAACACGTTCTGGCTCGGTCATGGACGCAACGTTCCCACGGTGTTGGCGGAGTTGTACAACTTTGGTCCTACAGCGCAAAGACCGAAATCACGGTTCCGGACCGGTCCACTCGATGACGGACAGGTCTTCATGCCGACCTCCGCCTCCCGCTCAGCAGGCCGCATCGCCGTCACGCCATTGGCGGTAGACCTCGGCCCAGAGACTCTCGTAGGCCTTCACCATGCGGTCCATAGAGAATGTGCCAGTTGCTCGCCTCAGGGCTGCTTCCCCCATTTCCCCATTTGAGTCCCCCAACACGCTCAACACTGCACTGGCCAGCGTGGCTGGATCGCGATTCCCGACCACGAGCCCTGTTTCGCCATGCTTGATCAGGTCGTTGACACCTTCGACACACGTCGTCACGACTGGCAAGGCGGTGGCCATCGCTTCGAGCACTACGTTGGGCATCCCCTCCCACCTCGAGGTGAGCAGCAGGACCGAGGCGCTCCGCAACAGGCCGGGCACACTGTCAACGTATCCCACCAAGTGCACGCGTTCTTCCAGGCCATGCCTGGCGACTTCTGCCACCAATCTCTCTCGCATGGCACCTTCGCCGGCCATCACGAGATGACAACCTGGCCGAGTGTCCACAACATGACGCATAACCTGGACGGCGAGCCCCGGGTCTTTCTGTTCGTCCAGACGACCAATCCATGCCACGACCTCTGCTCCGCCTGGAATCCCGTGCGCGGACAGGTCCATCGGCGCTGTGTCGATGAATCGCGACGCATCAACGCCGTTGTCGATCACCACGATCTTCTCGGGCCGCAACCCGGCCTGCGTCCGACAAAACTCCGCGACGTCGTTGCTGACGCACACATGCCGAGTGGCTCGCCGTGTGGCCCATCGCTCCAGCCACAGCCGCCAGCGACCACGCGATTCAGCCACGCGAATCCCGGTCAGGACCGACCCGATCCCAGCTCGCCGTGCCGCCAGGCACCCGGCGACGTTGGCATGCAGAAGCCAGGTTTGCAACACGTCGGGTGACACCACTTTGAGGAGCTCCCCCAATCGCCGCACCGACCGCACATCCCATCGATGTGGCACATCCAAACAATGCACCTCAACCGAATCAGCTTGTAATCGTGCCACCAAGGCATCGGTTGTGGGTCCCAGGGAAATGACGATCGGAATGAATGCGTCGCGATCGACGCGAGTCACCAACTCGACCAGCATCCGCTCTGCGCCACCAGGCTCCAGCTCGGTGATACAGCATGCCACCCGTAACGGCGAACCCGACACGCCTGGCTGCACCTCCAACGCTCACCCCCTGCCCCGACGGCCATTTGAACCCGGCGGACGATCTTCTATTCTCTGCCGAGACATGAGTAAACCCGATTCCCACAACCCGCTTGCCGATTACGACTACGACCTGCCCGAGCAGCTCATCGCCAGGACTCCCCTGGCCGAGCGAGATGGCTCACGGATGCTGGTGGTTGATCGCGCACGAGGCGCTGTCTCGTCACACTCGGTCCGGGAGCTGCCCAACTGGCTCTCGGACGGAGACTGCCTCGTTGTCAACGACACTCGAGTCCTACCGGCCCGTCTCTATGGTGTACGCACAACAACAGGCGGACGCTGGGAAGGACTCTACCTCGGATTGTCGTCCGCTGGACACTGGCAACTGATCGGACAAACGCGTGGCACGCTGCAGCCCTTGGAGACGATTGCGCTGACCCCAGCACACCCGGACCACGCCGCGCCCGCCTCGTCACTGTCGCTGCAATTGTTGTCACAGGGCGACGGAGGGGTCTGGGACGCTCGTCCTCAACCTACCTGCGACCCTCTTGAGGCGCTTGAGGCGTACGGGACCATGCCCCTGCCTCCATATATCCAACGCGATGTCGCCACGCCCGAGGACGTGCTCCGATACCAGACTGTCTATGCCGAACATCCCGGCGCCGTCGCAGCACCCACCGCGGGGCTGCACCTTTCGGAAAACCTGTTGCAAGACTGCCAGGAGGCCGGAATCGGACTCCAGCAGGTCACCCTGCATGTCGGGCTGGGAACATTTCGTCCCATTGCCTCCGAGACGCTCGACCAGCATCAGATGCACTCGGAATGGTGCCGCCTGACCTCCGACACCGCCCAGGAACTCGATGAAGTACGGAGGCGAGGTCGACGCACTGTAGCCGTGGGAACAACCGTCGTTCGGACGCTCGAATCGGCAGCATCACAGGTGGGACTGGGTGCTCCGTACGAGGGATCCACTGACCTGTTCATCCGTCCGGGACACAAATTCCAGGCGATCGACGCACTTCTGACGAATTTCCACCTGCCCAAGTCGACCCTATTCGTGCTCGTCTGTGCGTTCTGTGGCACGGACCTGGCTCGGGCTGCCTACCGCCACGCGATCTCAAACCACTATCGCTTTTACAGTTACGGCGACTGCATGTTGATCCTTTAGCAGCACATGCGCCGACTGCCCCGATTATGACACCTGGATTCTCCGCATGGGGAAACCGGGGAGAACAGGGTGGGAATTCCCTTTGACGCAACCTCGGGACCACAGATAGGATGGGAGGCCTGCAGGGAGTTGAATGCCACGGAACGGGCATTGTGAGTCTCGTTGACACTGACAGGTAAGTGGCATGACACGTTTTCACGCTTCCACCATCGCCGGCCTTCTCCTGGCCGTCTTGTCCACAGGGCCTGTTCCGGCTTTCGCCCAGGTTGACATGCAATCGCGGTTTTCAAATGACCCGCGACTGCTGGTCCCTGGAAAATTCCGCAACACGGTCCTCTTTGATGACCATCTCGCCCCGCAGGGGAATTTTGCGGCCCTGCCCCAGCGGGCCAACGATATCATGGTCGCCCACCGGCTCGCTCAACAGCAGGTCGAGTTGGCGATTAACTATCTCAAGGCCAATCGCCAGCAGATCTTGGCCGGCATCGATCCATTCTGGAACCAGATCTACGGGCCGATCACGAAGACGAAAGAAGTGGCCATTCTTTCGGCCAATCCCATCTCCGGATGGGGCGACATCGACGAGGATGACTGGATTATCGAACAGGAAGATGCCGGCGAAAGCCCGCCATCGCCACCGGAGCCACCCAGCGTGGCATTCCGATCCCACCTGAACAAGGGTGACTGGATCTTCATCGCCGAGAGACTCCCCGACGGAACGCTCGATGAAGGATACGTCCGCCGCGTCTACGATATCACCTGGGACGACGAGTATGACGACCAGGAAATCGAACTGGACCCCAACGACGACCCCCTACCCGTGGACCTTGATGACGCGTCGATTTACCGCGTCTTGCGGTTTGACACACAGGCCGACCCGACGCTCTACGAAAACGTGTTGGCGACGTTCCAGGCTATCCAACTGGCATTGGCCGGCCGTGACCCCAACGCCCCGACCGAGATTGCTGAGGACATCACCTACAACGGTCGGTTTACGGACTTCAATCAGATCTACGCCGCCGGAGACGGCCTGCTGCCTTCCCTGGATCCGCTCCGCGACTTCCCGTTGATCCCCGAGGGACTTCAGGCCGACAGGCGATTCCGCGAGGCAGGCCTTTCCAACTCGGACTCCCACTATCACCTCGACCGGCTGTACGACATTGCCAACGGGAACCTGACTGACCGTAACGGTGACGAGGTTTTCTTCGGCGGTGACCTCACGAAACCGATCCCCTTGATGTGGACGCAGGACAACGAACTGCCGTTGGAATTCGACACCAGAAATCCCGTCGACGGTGCCACAGACCGCGACCGCGCGTTCTTTGCCAATCGCCAAACCGTCTTTGGTGGTCTCGACGACCACTGGAACCAGTATGTCGGAGAGGCGTTTCTTCGCCTCGACGAAAACGGCGTCCCGCAGATTGAACATGACGGCGACTTCTATGACAGCGACATCGCCGGTGATTCCCTTCTCGAGCGAGCACGCCGCCAGCGCACTCCGGCCGGCGGGACACTGTTGACCGACGCCAATGGCAACCCAATTCTAGAGATCGAGCGGGTTCACGAGTCAGCCAAACCGGTCACTGGATCCAGCAGCAACAACGGGTTCACCCAGTGGCAGAACATTGTCAGTTCCTTTGCGGAATACAACTCGTCCAATTTCCTGGACGCGGACGGCAACTGGAACCCGGTGGGAGTGGTTGGCATGTCCGACATGCTCGGCAGCGGAGGTACCCAGGAGCAGCATGCCCGGGATGCCGGCAATTTCGCCAGGTTCGCCAACCTGGTCCGCATCAACCCGAACGGCACCGGCACCAACGTCGAACCGTTCGGCAAACGGGGACAGGCCAACTTCAACCCGGTGGTGCCGAGGCAGTAGCAGAGTCCTGCAGCTTGCCACCCTCTACCTCGACTCGCACATGAGCCAGGTTGGCCCAAACGGCTGGCCTGGCTCGCGTCGATTTGAAGACGGGCCGACGACACAGGCCCGACCACACACGATGGTGAGGCCCGTCAGTCGCGGATGTGAAACAGCTGTCTCAGAGCATCGAGCAACCCGTGAGGCGTGCCGCCCTTTGCCTCGTCTCGCAACGCTTCAAGTGGCGGATGCAACAACTTGTTGACAATCCTGCGGACCGTCTGTTCCACCTGTTGGAGATCCGCTTCGGCAAGGTGACCAAGCCTCCCCTGCAATCGAGCCAATTCCGCCTCGCTGACCTCTGACCACTGCTCACGCAACCGCATCACAATCGGGCCCGTTGCCCGGTGGTAAACATCCTGCATGAAACGCTCAGACTCGTCATCAATGATCGCGAGCGCCCGTTCGATCTCTCGAGACCGCAACTGACGATTTCTTCGACAGGTCTCCTGCAGATCATCAACGTCATACAGGAAGACGTTCTCATCGACGGAGGCCACCTCGGGTGCCACGTCTCGAGGCGCGCCGAGGTCGAGAACGAATACGGGACGGCTCGCCTGCCCCTGCCTGGCGGCGGCAAACATCTCGGCGTCCACAACAGGGCGATCAGCCCCTGTGGCGGCCACTACGACGTCAGCCCGAGCAAGGAGTTCTGGAAGGCGATCCAGGCCGTATCCGGTGCCCCCCCAAGCCGCTGCCAGCGTCTCGGCACGATCCACACTGCGGTTAATGACGAGCACTTCCCGCACTCCGTCAGCGGTCAGATATTGCAGAGTCTCCTCGGCCATCTCACCGGCGCCGACCACGAGGACCACCTTGTCGTCAAACCGATCAAAAATGCCGCTGGCGAATTCTCCGACAGCCACACTGGCGATCGACACGCGTCCCTCGGACAGACGAGTCTCGGTGCGAACGCGTTTCGACACGCGAATCGCGCCTTGGAACAGTGCATTCGTCAATGGCCCACACGCCGCGTTCTCTTCTGCCTGCCGATAGGCCTCCTTCACCTGGCTCACGATCTGCGGCTCGCCGAGCACCATGCTGTCAACGCTCGAGCACACCCGAAACAGGTGTCCGACCGCCTCCGCACCACTCTGAAGCAGCAGTTCTCCGAAAAACTCCTCGGACGGAATGCCATGGAATCGTGACAGGAAGTCTGTCAACTGATCCTGGGTGGGCGCGGTTTCGTCATTGTCTTGCGCGGTGTACAGCTCGACCCGATTGCAAGTCGACAGCACCACCGCCTCGCTGCCGGGGAACTCGTCTCGCAATTGGGTGTAGGCCGCAGCCAGTTGATCCTCACCTGTGAATGCCAGGCGTTCACGCAGATCCAGGCTCGCAGTCTGGTGGTTGCAATACAGCACCTGGAGATTCATCGGACGCCTTCCACTCGCACAGACGCGTGCCCCGAGGACACACCGCCACTGCTGGTGAGCACACTGAGCCCGACGACGGTCACCAAGAGGAAGCCACACGCGAGCAAGGTTCGCCACGCGACCTGCTTCCCGGTCGCCGTCGGCCTCAACAGTAGCCACCCGAACAGCCCGACCAGCCCCAACCAGGACAGGCCATTGGCGACCACAACTGGGTCAGACAGCGACAATTCAGGCGTCTTTGCCGTACCGCTCAACAGCAGCACGAGGCCAGTCCCCATGCCGATGGTCAACAGCGGCACCGACACCATCACGCTCCACCAGTTCATTCGAGCCAGCCGCTCCAGGCTCGGAAGGCTCAGACCACCCGCCGCCATGCTCTTGTGCCGTAGCCGACGATGCTGCCAGAGGTACATCAAACTGAGAACCGTACCGATGAGAACCCCGGCCGCACCCAGCACCAGTGAACTGACATGCAGCATCGCCCAGCCGTTGCGAGCCGCTTCCTCGGCGACTGCCAGGTCACTGGGCGAATCGGCGAGCAGGTAGGAAACCCCCACCAGCATCAACACCAGGGGGTACAGGAATACGCCGATCGACAGTTTTCGATCACAGGCGATCAGGAAGAGGTACAGGCCGACGGCGAGCCAGGCCAACACGAGCGTCCAATCCTGACTGGAGCTCAGCAGAGGCGGCAACTCCGCTTCCTTGCCGCGGTTCCACAGGAACCAGGTGTGCGCCACAAATCCGGCCAGTGAAAACAGCCCGCCCACCAGCACCCCAACGCGGCCCGGCTTCCTTAACCGCACCAGCTCCAGTGCAAAAGCCACCAGGTAACTGGCCAGAAAACAGAAAATTGTGACGTCGGCCATGCGCGTCTCCAGCGATCCCCTTCATCGTAGCTCGTCCTGGAACCACCGACTAGCCGCGGATCCCACTGACAGCAACACACCGTGATTCCCCGTCAGCACCGGTCCGGTTGTAACGGTTCCTCTCAATTCACCAGTAACCCGTGACCGATCCCAAGACAGTACGGGTCACGTCGGCACGGCACGCCACGACTCTCGTGTCGCTGGGGAGAACACCATGCACACCGCCATCAGGTGGATCCTCATCGGTTTGCTACCCGCAGTCGCCTCATCGGCCACCCCTTCAACTCTACCAGCCATCCAGTCGCCCCGGCCCACACCAGGCGTTGCAGCCCCCCTGTCCGTCCAGCAAGGCCACGCCTTGATTCGAATCAGAGGCGGGCGTCAGGGAAGGCTCATTCTCGTTCTGTCGTCACTGGGATCGCCCGGCAGGTCCTATCCCGTCAACCTGTCATTGCGAGCGTCAGATCGGCAACTCGGCCGATTGCCGCCGCTCCCCGGCATGCCCGTCCGTCGACTGGCATCAAGCACATCGAGCCCCCCTCTCATCACCAGGCCCGCCACTTTGGCGACGCCCTCCCACCCGCCGCACAAGCCCCGAAACACCCGCGTCTTTGATGTTCCGCTTCTCAATGGTCGCCCCCTCGACGGCGGAGGCACCGCACGCGTCCGCGCGTCCTTGATCACCAGTGGTTCCCGAGTCGCTGTCTACTGCGACGACGACTCACCTCAGTCCTCCAGTATCGCGGAGCTGGCCCAAGCCGTTCGTGATCGCCTCGAGCACGAGGTGATCCCGGAATCAAATGAACGGGTCGGTCCGGCCGTCGATGTAGATGGCGACGGCCGTCTCACCGTTCTACTGACCCCCTGGCTTGACATCCTTCAGTCAGGGCGCACCTCAGTAGGAGGGTTCGTGAGAGCCGCTGACTTCGACCGACGTCGGTCGCCACCGCACTCCAACCGGACCGACCTGCTGTACCTCAACGCACGTCTCAAGGTCACCAACGGACTGGATGATCTGCTGGCGCACGAGTATCGACACGTTGTCGCCTGCAGCGTCCGCGCCTCCGGGCATCTCCCGCCCGAGGAAGACTGGGTCCACGAGGGCCTGGCCCATCTCGCCGAGCACACTCGCACGAATATCGCCCATCGCACACGGGCCTTTCTCCACAACACTGCAAGAAACCCTCTGGTAGTCCCAGACTACTACCGCGCGGGCCAATGGCGTTCCCACGGAGCCCGCGGTGCGTGCTACCTGTTCCTGGAATGGTGCCGCCAGACACAGGCCCCTCACCTCGAACGCCAATTGCTCCACGGCCGCCGATCGGGAGTTGCCGCCCTCGCCACAACCTGCGACCAGCCCTTCCGGCGTCTCTTCCGCGGCTTCAGCGTCGCGATGCTTTACCCGTCTGTTGCCAGCGGTGGCGACACAGCGCACGTGCAGAACTGGGATCCGGCTTGTCGGCGCCACGAGCTGGCCCTCAAGGGCACCTGCTCCGCCTTCGTCGACGTTTCCCGATTGTCGGGGGACCAACTGATCGACGTCAAAGCCGACGCGGCCGCCTCCCTTCAGCTGACCCTCGTCGCCTTGCCCCGACCACAACCAAACCGGTCTGTCAGCAACGGAACTACGGGGTCGTCTCTTCCCCCGAGTACTTCAGCCGTTCCTTGAACAACTGTGTCAAGCGACGAATTGGATACATCTGGACAACCTTGCCCTTGTAGGTGACGCGGCCCTGGCTGTCCTTGTCGATGTGCTCCTCAATCTCCGTCGATGCCTGGCCCGCGTACAACGCGGCGAACGTTTCGGGATCGACGCCTCGCCCCTTTTCCAGATCGCCCTTGATATCGAGTCCACCAACGCTGACGGCGAAGATATTCAAACCCCGCGTGGCGGTCTGGTAACGGCCTTCACGCTTCAGGGACGCCGCGGCGGTCTTGATCGAATCGAAGCTGCTGGTGATCTTTTCGACGGCGTCCTCAGACGGACCCTGAGCTCCGGGCGGCTGTGCCCCTTGAGCCGAGAGGCGAGACGGTGTCAGAAGACCGATGTCTCCGGCCACGTAACCGAGGGCCAGCAGGCTGAGGACCGCCAAGCTCATTCCCAATCGTCGCATCTGCTCACTCTCCTGTGTTGCTGATCACACACAAACCTGCTGCTGCATGGTCTCAGTCAGATCGAGACCTGGCAAGAGGCTTGCGGCCTGTGACCCCCAAACGGGGCACAGAAGTCATGCCGCTTCCTGATCGCTGGAAGTCCTGGCCTGAACCGGTCGGTCGACCTGGCCCTGGATACGGCCGGGTTGTCTTCGTGTGGAGTTTTGGTTGGCGCGAGGCGAAAAGACTGCTCCTGTGAGCATCATCAGGCCCATTGAACCTACCAGCGCCACGACGCCTCCCAGTACTGCAATCTGGTTGTCGGTCGCGCCATTCAGGATTTCCATCATGGCCGGATCTCCATCGTTTCCAGGTGTCAATCTGTGCATTGACGGGCTCGAGCTGCGTCGCGCAGAATTCGCCGCGTCTCAAACGATGTCGACCAATATCCGGTCCAGCCTGCAGCCATCTGCACATCTGCCGGTCTCTAGCGGCTGGTCCGGTTGTGACGCTCTGGGATCGGCAACGGGTTACAGATCTTGACGGCGGCCCTCGGGATGGCCTAATAGCACGCATCTGACCGGGCGTTTTGCCGTTGTTTCATGGTCTCACTGCAGAGATCCGCGTGCCCCTGCTCTACCGCCATATTCTCGGCCAATTGCTCAAGGTCTTCGCGGGAGTTCTGGGCATCCTGACATTGCTGATGATCGTGGGCGGTGCCTTCCAGGAGGTGAGCAAACACGGTCTCGGCGTTTTCCAGACCTTGCAGATTCTCCCCTACATCATTCCGAGCCTTCTCCCATTTGCCATCCCGGTCGCCGTGCTCCTGACCGTCTGCATCGTCTACGGTCGGATGTCGGCCGACCAGGAAATCACTGCCGCGAAAGCCGCCGGCATCCCGGTGGTAACGCTGCTCTGGCCGGCGCTGTTCCTGGGTGGCGCCCTCAGCGCCGGTTCATTGCTCCTCACCGACCAGGCCATCCCCTGGTCTGTCGGAAACATTCGTCGCGTCGTCGCCATGGCGATGGAGGACATCGTCCTCGACATGCTCAGCAGTCACAATGAGCTCGCCTTACCACAAGGCGGCATGTCGATCTCGGTCCGTGGCGTCACCGGGAACACGCTCACCGCTCCGATCGTCCGGTTTACCTCTGCGGGAGGCCAACCCGTGACCGCACAGGCGCGTGAGGCTCGGCTCGGATTTGAACCCCACCAAGGCCAAATCGTCCTGGAACTGCAAGACTGCCATCTCAACATCCCGGGCCGCGGATCATTCTGGCTGGCCAGTGTCACACGGGCCCTGCCGCTGCCGGGACACCTCCAACGCACCAAGCCGCGACACCTGAGCCTCGAGACCATTGAAACGCGCCTCGAGAACGAACGTGTCCGGCAGCAGGAACTTGACCACTCCGACGCGATTGCCACGGCCTTCAGCCTGACGACCGGCAATTTCCAGCAACTGCTGGGCGATGCCCCTGGCCATCGAGACCGGCAACGCTCACGCTCAACCCATGCGAAACTTCGCACCGAAATGCACAAGCGGGTCGCATTTGCCAGCAGCTGCTTTTTCTTCGTGCTTGTCGGAGCGCCGTTGGCCATCTCCCAAGCTCGTCGGCAGGTTCTGACCAACTTCCTGGCCTGCTTTCTGCCGATCACGCTGATCTACTATCCGGTGGTCATGCTCTGCCTGACTCAAAGCAAGGCGGGGCAGGTCGATCCGGCCTGGGCCATGTGGTGCGGCAACCTGCTCCTGCTCGTCGCAGGCCTCATCCTGATTCGGCGCTGCTGCCGGCACTAGCGCTGGCCACCTGCAGCGAGGCCAGCATCCGCAGCTTGTCGCTGCAGGGAGCGAGACTGTTCCTGGCGGTCCGCCCCTGAGTTCAGATGAGCCCCTTGATCGGTTCGCCATCCTCGATCATGTAAACCGGACGTCCACCCTGGTTGATGAACTGGATGCGGTGATCGATCCCGAGCACATGGAACACGGTCGCCATCAGATCCTGTGGGGTAATCGGATCAGACTTCGGGCGATACACCTTGGCATCAGACTCGCCGACCGTTTGACCCATCTGCAATCCGCCTCCAGCCAATGCCAGCGTCGACAGCGGTGCCCAGTGATCACGTCCCTTGTTGCGATTGATCTTGGGAGTCCGACCAAATTCGCCGGTGACGACCAGCAGGATTCGTTCAGACAAGCCGCGCTGCGCCACGTCATCAACAAAGGCCGCGACAGCACGGTCCACCACCGGGCCGCGGCCATTCATGGACCGCTCGATGTTGCCGTGCATATCCCAACCACCGTAGGACAACGTCACGAACCCGCAACCGGCTTCACAGAGTCGACGCGCCATCAGAAGGCTGCTCCCGAGGCCGCCACCGTACTTGGCCACCGTGCGGGGATCCTCCTTCTTCAAATCGAAGGCCTCGGGTGCCTTGCCCAACACCAGGTTGAATGCCTGCTGCTCGAACGCGTTGAGTCCCTCGACCACGCCCTGGCGGTCTGCCGTGCGACGCAAACGGTCCAATCCGGTCAACAACCCCCGCCGGTCTTCCAACCGCCCAATGTTTGTCTGAAGGCTCATGTTCTTACGCGACTCACCACTCGTTCCAAACGGAGCGTACGGGGTTCCGAGAAACGCCGGGCCATCGGACCCGATGCCACCCAACCGGACGTATGTCGGCATACCCGAAACAGGGTGATTCGCGCCGCGGTGCTTGGCCGTGATCGACCCCATCGAGGGGCGAGACGGCAGGCCGCCATTGTCAATCCCCCGATTGTTGTATCCGGTCATCACCCAATGGGTTCCGCCCCCGTGCCCGCTGTTTCCGTGGTGGAAAGAACGCACAAATGCCATTTTGTCGGCCACCTGGGCCATCTGCTCGAAGTTGCCGCCAAGGCTCACACCCGGGATCCGGGTCTTCACGTCTCCAGTGACGCTGCGGTACTCCACCGGCGCTGACATCTTCGGATCAAAGGTCTCCACGTGAGTCGGACCACCTCCGAGCCAGAGCCAGACGACCGAAGTGTCGCGCGACGCCTGCCCATCGTTGGCCAACGCCTCGCGCGCCTGCATCAGGCCGCCCAGGCCCAGTGCGCCCAAACCACCAACACGCAAAAAGTCTCGGCGAGTCGCGCCGTCACAATCCCTGTAGCGACGATCGGTTTGCAGCGTCAACATGGCTTGTCTCCAACAGAAAGAGCAACGTCAATCGGAATACTATCCGCCCCTCGGTTGCCGGTCAACAATTTCCATCGGCATTCACCGATATGTTTCCACCGCTGATGCCTTTATCGGCCCAGGCCGCCCGCACGGACCACCTATTCCACCCAACCCGACCGCACATCCGGCAGGGCGTCGGCCCTGTGAAAGACCTCTACATTCTGCGGTTGACGTCTTGAGCCCCGGTCTGAGGCCCGTCGGCCTCTGGCCGGCAGCACATGATGGTTTCGGCACCGGGACAGGAGGCCCTATAATGGGACAGACTCTCCGACACGAGCCACATGAGCTCGCCACAGATGCCCCAGACACGACGCGTTTCCGCATGAATTCCACGCGGCCAGATTTCCGGGCGCCCGTCCGCATCGGCGCGGTCAGCTACCTCAATTCCAAGCCCTTGGTGGAAGGGCTGGAACAGGATCTGGCGAAATCGGAGACGCCGACCGAACTGGTTCTCGACTTCCCCAGTCGCCTGGCTGGCGACCTGGCGGCCGGGCGTCTCGATGTCGCGCTTGTTCCGTCCATCGAGTGCCTCCGAAACGCTGACTACGAGATCGTCACGGACGCATGTGTCGCCACTCGCGGACCGGTCCTGTCGGTCAAACTGTACAGTCGCGTCCCGATCCCAGACATCACGTCGCTGGCCCTCGACGAGGGCTCGCGAACCAGTGCCACTCTCGCCCGGATACTCCTCGCCGAAAAACACGGCCTGTACCCGTTGCTTGAGCCGCTGCCGCTTGGTCGCTCGGTAGACGCCACCACCGCCGACGCGATCCTGGTCATCGGAGACCGGGCGATGCATCAGTTCGACGAACCGTTCGTTGAGACCTGGGATCTGGGAGCGGTCTGGAGCCAGTGGACCGGCTTACCCTTCGTCTTTGCAGCTTGGGCCGCACGCCGGGACACCGATCTCGGAGACACCGAAACGGCCCTCGTGTCGGCACGAAACCGTGGGGTCACCGAACTCGAGTCGATCGCCGCTCGCGAATCCCGGGAACTCGGAATTCCGGCCGCCACAGCCAGTGACTATCTCCACAACAACCTCCACTTTCACCTCGGCCCAGCCGAACACCAGGGATTGTTACTGTTCCAGAGACTGGCGATAGCCCAGGACCTGGCGGACGCGTCGGTCGACCTGGCATTTCGCGGCCACCCCCAGGCCACCACGCTCGCTGGTCGCTCCTGAACCGGACCCCTCGCACCATGATTTCTCACTCCACACCTCACGAAGTCCTCGCCCGTGCCACGTCCGGTGAAAGGCTGACTCGTGAGGACGGCCTTGCCCTGCTGCAAAGCCACGACCTGCTGTCCCTGGGCGCCGCCGCCGATGAGGTCACACGGCGACTGCATCCTGAGCCATACCGCACCTTCAACATCGACCGAAACATCAACTACAGCAACGCCTGCACCGCCGTGTGTGACTTCTGTGCGTTTTATCGCCCAGCCGGTCACCCGGAGATGTACGTCCTGAAGCCGGAGGAACTGCACGCCAAGATCCAGGAAACACTGGACCTGGGCGGCGACCAGATCCTGATGCAAGGAGGACTGCATCCCACCCTGCCACTGGAGTGGTATGAGGAGATGCTTCGGGACATCAAGCACCACTTCCCCACAGTCAACGTCCACGCCTTCAGTCCCCCCGAGATTCATCACTTCACCAAGATCAGCAAATTGCCGCTGGCCACGGTACTGGCCCGTCTCAAAGAGGCCGGCCTCGGCAGTCTGCCGGGTGGGGGTGGCGAGATCCTGGTCGACCGGGTCCGCAAGCTGATCACGCGGGGTAAGTGCCTGACCGACGACTGGCTCCATGTCATGCGGACATGGCATGAACTGGGGGGACGCTCGTCGGCCACGATGATGTTCGGCCATGTCGAGACGCTCGAAGAACGGATCGAACATCTGTACCGCATCCGAGAGTTACAGGACGAGACCGGTGGGTTCACGGCGTTCATCTGCTGGACGATGCAACCGCCCGACGCTCCGCCGTGGTTCGGCAACCGCAAGGACGGCGTCGACATGTCGGAACTGCCTCCCGCGGGTGGATTCGAATACCTCAAGACGCAGGCGGTCGCCCGCCTCTTTCTTGACAACGTCCAGAACATCCAGTCCTCCTGGGTGACCCAGGGCGAGAAGATCGGTCAAATGGCGCTCTCTTTCGGTGCCAACGACATGGGCAGCTTGATGATCGAAGAAAACGTGGTGGCAGAAGCGGGCACCGTTTACCACCTCTCACTCGACACCATCAAGCAGTGCATCCGCGAGGCGGGTTACGTGCCTCGGCAACGCAACGTCTTTTACGAATACTTGGACGCCCCACCGCCAGGCGACACGACACCCACTTCCCCGTCTGACCTCCTCGACCAGCCGCGATGATCCACGTCCAAGATCTCTCCAAGCGGTTCCCCGACCTGCAACAGGGCGAGGTGATCGCACTGGACTCGGTGAGTTTCGAGGTATCGCCCGGCGAGGTCTTCGGCCTGCTCGGTCCCAACGGTGCCGGCAAGACAACCTGTCTCCGCATCCTCTCGACCATCCTGGCCCCATCGTCTGGTACAGCCACGATCGATGGACACGACATTGTCGCGAGGCCCGATGCCGTTCGCTCGCGGATCGGTTTCCTATCAGGCTCCACCGGCCTGCACGACCGAATGACGGCCCGCGAAACCATCGAGTACTTCGGACGACTCTACGGACTCGAAGAGGACGAACTGAAGGAGTCGATACACAGGATCTTTGAGACCCTGGCCATGGGCGATTTCGGCGACACGCTCAACAGTCGCCTGTCGACGGGCATGCGGCAAAAAGTCTCGATTGCTCGCGCCCTCGTGCACAACCCGCCGGTCCTGATCTTCGACGAACCAACGTCCGGGCTCGATGTACTGGTGACACGGGCCGTCCTCGACACGGTGGCAAGGCTCCGGGACGAGGGCAAGTGCATCATCTTTTCCACACATGTCATGCGAGAGGTCGAGCGGCTGTGTGACCGCCTGGCGATCATCCATCGGGGCCGAGTCCTGGCGTCCGGTTCGCAGGACGAGCTCCTGGCCACCTCAGACCAACCCGATCTCGAGGAACATTTCTTCGCGCTCGTGTCTCGCTACGAGGCTGCCGCGGAGGAGATCGTGCAGGAGTCTCGTGACGCTGTCATGACGGTCGTCGAGGAATCCTCCCGATGACCAACCGCCTCGGACTCGACGTCCGCAAGATCCGCATTGTGTTCCTGCGCGAACTGCGAGACCAGCTGCGTGACCGTCGGACGCTGTTTCTTGTCATTGCTCTGCCGGTCATTCTCTACCCGGCCCTTGGCATTGGCATGTTGCAGATGGCGGTGGTTTTCAGCGAAACGCCGCGTACCGTGGTCGTGCTGGGAGCCGAATCCCTTCCCGAGCCTCACCTGATCGAAGGTCCGGTGTTTGCCGCACGTTGGTGCGCGGATCCCAGCGACGCTCTCCGCTTGAGTGTCGAGACCGCTGCGAGAATCCCTGAGGACCCCGACATTGGCCCACGCATCGAAGCCGCCAGGAAGGTGCACGACCAGTTCCGACAGAGACGGGAATTGATCAACTCGGCCGCGGCCTCTCAGTCCACAATTCCTGAGTCACTCGCCGCCGAGATTGAGACGGTCAACGCATCCATCAACACCGCGTTGCAGGATGCGGGAATCGACGTGCTGGTGGTCATCCCTGACGGATTCGCCGCGTCGCTCGAGGCTGTCAACCGTATGATCGCTGCCCGGGCTCCGTCTGCCGAAGCCCCCTCCGAATACCCCCGCCCCGTGATCCTGGTCAACGGAGACGAACAGTCGCTGATTGCCTCCAGGCGTGTCGAACGCGTGTTCGACGCGTGGGAGGATGAACTGTTGAGACTGCGTCTGGAAGCTGCCGGGTTGCCCAGTTCACTCCCGTCGCCAGTCAATGCGACTGTTGTCAAGGTGGCGGGCTCCCAACACGAGTCCGCAATCGTCTGGAGCAAGCTCTACCCGGCGATCCTGGTGGTCATGACCGTCACCGGGGCCTTTTACCCGGCCGTCGATCTCGCCGCCGGCGAAAAAGAACGGGGGACGATGGAAACTCTGCTCATCAGCCCCGCGCGTCGGATCGAACTGGTCCTGGCAAAGTTCCTGACCATCCTCGTATTCAGTCTCGCCACCGCCGCACTCAACATCATCAGCCTCGGCATCAGCGTCACGTACATGCTACAGCTCGCAGGCAACGTCAGTCCCCATTCCGGCCTGACAATGGGAGCCCCTCCCCTCGCGGGCTTTCTGTGGATTGGCGTCATGGTCATCCCGTTGGCTGCACTCTTCAGTTCGTTGAGCCTGGCTCTGGCCACATTTGCCCGCAGCACACGAGAGGGGCAATATTATCTCTCCCCCCTGATGATCGTTGTCATGTTGATGGTGGGAATGACAGCCGCTCCTGGCATTGAACTCGAGCCGTTTCACTCGGTCCTCCCCGTCATCGGCCCCATCCTGCTGCTCAAGTCCCTGATGATTGCCCCGGGGGCCACTGAGAGCCTCTCCTATCTCCCCGTGGTTCTGGCATCGAGCTTCGTCTATGCCGCCATGGGTCTCTGGTGGGCGGTCGCCCAGTTCCACAGCGAAACCGTGCTGTTTCGCGAGGCCGAACGATTTGATCTCCGGCTGTGGTTCCGGCGACTCAGAACACACAAGCCGCTCCGCCCCGGTGCCGGCGCCGCCCTCACCTGTCTCGCGATTGGAATGCTCGGGCAGGTGATGCTGATGCAGCCGCTTGCCTCGTGGCTGGGGTCGGTCGCCGAGTTGGATCGGCCCCGCGCCGCCATCTGGGCGCTCATCGCGCAGCAGGGTCTTCTCTTCCTGCTTCCGGCCCTTCTCCTGGGCATCCTGCTCGTCTCAGACTGGCGTGGCACATTTCGACTCCACAAGCCCCCACGCTTCACCATCGCGGTCTCCATCACCCTCGCCCTGGCACTCCACCCACTCGTGCTCGAGCTCATGCAACACCTGGCCTGGTTCTTCCCGCCGGGGCTCCCCGATGGGAGCCAGGAGTTCCTCAAGGCCATGCTCGGTCCTGGTCAGCCCGTCTGGCTCATCCTGTTAGCCGTCTCGGTCACGCCGGCTCTCTGTGAAGAATGGCTGTTTCGTGGCTATGTGCTGTCCGCGTTTGATCGTCCCGGCCGCAGGCGGCTGGCCATCGTCGTCCAGGCGATCGCCTTTGGCGCGATGCACATGATCCCCCACCAGGTCTTCTCTGCCACGTTGCTCGGCCTGGTGCTCGGCCTGCTGGCCCTTCGCACGGGAAGCCTCTGGCCAGGCATCGCCTTTCACTTGACGTTTAACGCCCTGGCCATCGCCCGAGAACGAGTCTCTCCACCGACCCAGTTGTCAGGCGTGACCGACTGGTTGTTCAGTTTCGACACCGACAGTGGGCTGCGATACGACTGGCCCCTGCTGTGCTTCTTGGCCGCCGTCGCCACGGGACTTTTCGCGGTGATACGGCGATGGACCCCGGACGAGCATCCCTCGTGAGCGACACGACCCGGCTGACCGCTTCGATGATCGTCCCGGGCGACGGACGTGTCCTCGCCCCTGGGACGCTCGAGATCACCGACGGCGTCGTCAGTGCGCTGATCTCTGGCCGAGATGCAGATGCTGTCGAGCTCGACGGCATCGCGTTGATCCCCGGCCTGGTGAATCCGCACACGCACCTCGAATTCTCGCAGTTACGCCATCCGATCCCCGCTGACAGTGGAATGGCCGAGTGGATCGGGCAGGTCACGCAATCCCGACGGGCCAGGCAGGCCTGCTCCTCAGAGTCAACCGATCCCCGTCAAGATCTCGGCAACCCGATCCGGTGCGGCATTGACGAGTTGATGGATGCCGGAACGTCTCTTGTTGGCGACATCATCACTTCCGACGAGCTGGTCGGATCCTGGGCGGAGACGGACCCTGATTGCGTGCTGTTCCGAGAGATCATCGCGTTGCGCGAGGATCGCTGCGATGACGCCTATCGTGTCGCGTGTGAGTTTCTCGCACGGACCACCACACCACCAGGCTGCGCCGCACTCAGCCCTCATGCCCCTTACTCGGTGCACCCGGATCTCTTTCACCGTCTGGTGAAGCTGGCATCCGACGAAAAGGTTCCGCTCGCGACCCACCTGGCGGAATCCCCCCAGGAACTGGAACTGCTGACCACCGGTCGTGGACCACTCCGGGATCGACTCGAAGCGTTTGACGCCTGGGACAGCTCCGCCATCCCTCGCGGAAGCTCGCCACACGACTACCTGGTGCCGCTCGCCACACTGGACCACCCGCTGGTCATTCACGGCAACTTCCTCGACGAACGCTCTCAAAGCTGGTTGGCTGACCATCCCCATGTCACCGTCGTCTATTGCCCAAGAACCCACGCTCACTTCGGTCATCCCCCCCATCCCTGGCGGCAGCTGCGTGACAGGGGCGTTCGCGTGGCGGTCGGAACCGACAGCCGGGCATCAAATCCGGACCTGTCCAGCTTCCGCGAATTGCAGTTCCTCGCTCGGCTCGCGCCGGACGCACCTCCCTCCCAACTGCTGCAGATGGCCACGACCATTCCGGCCGAGAGCCTGGGACGTGCATCACAGCACGGCCAACTGACCCCAGGGCGCACCGCGAACGCGCTGGGCATTGCGATCCCTGTTTCGCGACCGGTCACGCTCAGGACGCTGCTCAGACACGGCACGCCCGTTGGTCACATGCGGCGAGGAGCCTGGAAGGCTATGGACGCCGCATGACAATCTCCTCGCGCACCCGGTCAATCGATCCTGGCGACTCGACGTCGCCTCCCGTCAGCGAGTTCCTGGAGAGGCTGTCATTTGACCGTGGAGCCCCCGCGGCACTGAAACGTGCGGCCCGGCGAGGCGACGCAACCGCATTCGTCAAGGAGTGGTTCGCCGCCCTGGCATCCCGCTGCCAGGGACAGAAGCTCCAATGGCCACAGTCCGCGTGGAATTGGATGGATGTCGACCCACGACTCGCACGTGCCTGGCGAAGCGCGGCGTCGAACGCCCGCCGCCGTGCCACCATGCATCGGCCACCAAGATCTCCGAACCCACTCCGCCTCATCTCTGACCTTCCACGAGACTGTCCGGACACCGACCTGCTCCTGGTACTCGCGCTGCTAACGCGCCGTCCGAAGCTCACCGCCTCCTCCGCGTGGCTGGCCGCGTGGCGTCACGCCATCACGCTCGCAGCCGATCGCCCCATGACGGCGGAACTGGCAGCCACCAGCGGACTCCTGTTGAGTCCCCTGGCGGGCACACGCCAGCTCCGCCGTGACGGGCTCGCAGTCCTCAGTGGCCAAGTGCTTGAGATCACGGACTCCAACGGCACTCCAGCCGCCGCTTCTCTCGAGGATATCCCTGATCTGCTTGCCTCACTCGTGCGAGTCCACTCCCTGGCCACACAGTTGGGCCAGAAACCCTGGAACAAGGACGTGACGCAGCGGCTGGGTATCGTGCTGCACCTGGCCCGGCAATTGGCCACGCGGGGGTCGTCCTACCATGCGACGGCATCGGCAACGGGACGGCCGTCGTCGAGCGGTCTCGATTCGCTGCTCGCCGCAGCGACCGACCTGCTTCCCAGCCGCCAGGTCGTACCGGCGGGCATCGCAACACAATCTGACTGGGCGCGACTCGCCATGCTGTCGACCGACTCCTCGAACACAACCAGCCCACTTTGCTCAGCAGTCCTCACCCACGACCAGCCGACGCCCCGCCTCGAGGTGTCGATCGGTGACACATCGCTAATTTCCGGCAACTGGACTCTTGAGGTCAGGCGAGGCAAGACCTGTTGGAAGATCATGCACTGGGACTGCGTCTGCTGGCACAGCGACGAGGATGCAGATTACATCGAAATACAGGCTGATGTGGGAGACGGTCAACGGGTCGATCGGCAGCTCCTGCTCGATCGCCAAAACCACCTGCTGCTGCTCGGCGACACGGTTGTCACACCACCCACCTCGGAGTCTCAACACCAGCCCATCCTCTCCTGTCGCGCACAGGTCACAATGGCCCACGGCATCAAGTCGCGACCGCACCGGAGTGGCCACAGAGATTGGAGAATGGCCGGACACGGAATTGTGGCGAGGGCGATTCCGCTGGTGCTACCCGACGACCCGCTGCTGTCAGCTGGCCCGTCGGAGTGCCAGGCAACCGACAGCCAGCTGGCATGGCACCACATGGCTCGTGGGCCAGGCCTGTACCTGCCCGTGATCATCGACCTGGCCCCGTGCCGTCAACGGCGTCGAGCCGAGTGGGCGCCCGTCTCGATCACCGAGCAGCGACGCATCGTGCCCACCGCCCACGCGTCCGCCTTTCATGCACGGATTGGAGACCGGCACTGGCTGATTTACCGCAGCCTGGTCCGAAGCCATGCCGCGCGGGCTGTGCTCGGACAACACACCGACAAGGAAACGATGGTGGCCGTCTTTGACAATCCGGCCGACGTCACCCCGCTGGTGATGGTCGACGCCCCCCCGCTTACTTCCCCCTCGCATCACCCCTCATCATAATGACCACAGGGGCAGGGTCCCGAGCCTCTCCACACGACATTCCAGCTCGGACACCAGATCGGACACCAGATCGGACAACCGATGAGCGACACCTTCACGGATCTTGAAGAACTGCAACAAAGCGACGGCCCGAGCGCAACACTCGAACGGCTCGCAACAGTTCTCAGCGACGAACAGAATTACCACAGGCTCTTTGACGTGCTGTTGATGCAGAAGAAGCACGAACTGGGCCTGCCACTGGTTCGCCCAACCTCGTTCGATGATGTCCCCGACGACCAACGGGCCGACTTCGAGCAACACTACATCGCCTCGGCGAGAGAGGTCGGTGGACAACTTCTCGACGACGGCCGTATTGGCGACGCCTGGGTCTATTTCCAGACAATCCAGGAACCTGGTCCGGTGCGCGAGGCACTCGATGCGGTGAGCCCACAGTCGGAAGACTACGAGCGAACCGAGGAGCTGATCAATGTGGCCCTGTATGAAGGCGCCCATCCGGTCAAGGGCCTGGAGCTGATGCTCAATTCGCACGGCACCTGTAACACGATCACCGCCCTGGACCAACAAATCATGCAGCTGCCTCCGGCGGACCGCCTCTCCGCAGCGTCGCTGCTGGTTGATCAGTTGTATGGCGACCTCTGCCACACGCTCAACTCCGAGATCACGGGGCGACTCCCCATGGTTGAACCATCGGACAACCTGCGTGAATTGATCGCCGGCGACCGGGATTGGCTCTTCGCCGAAGGCAACTACCACATCGACGTTTCTCACCTCAGTTCGGTCGTTCGCTTTGCTCGCTCCCTGGAGCCCGACAGCCAAGCGCTCCCCAAGGCACTCGAGCTGGCCGAATACGGCAGCCGACTCGACGAACAGTTCCAATACCCGGCCGAAGCTCCGTTCGGCGACTTCTACGCAGCACATGCCCACTTCTTCCGAGCGTTGCTGGACGACAGCCGTGACGAGGCGGTGGCGTACTTCCAGGGCCAGCTCGAGAGCGAACCGGACGAAGAAGACAAGCAGATGATTGCCTACGTGATCGTGGATCTGCTCAGACGCATTGGGCGCGTCGATGACGCGGTCGAACTGGCCGTCACACATCTCGCCAATCTCGACGAGTCGACCGGGTTCAGTTTTGCCGACTTTTGCCAGGTCGCCGGACGACTCGATCTGCTCCGTGACTCCGCCAGGGCTCGAGGCGACTTGGTCACCTGGGCTGGTGCCCTCATCGGCGCAGGCGACAGCAACAGCGACGGCCCGGACTCCGATGGCAACGAGGCCGACGGGTAGCCAGGACGAGCCCCTCCATGACGCCTCCGGAAGAAGGCCGCTCACATCCGTCGCCGGGCCAGTCTGGCGAGGAGCTGCTCCGACACAACCAGGCGGCGTGGAACCGCATGGTCAGGCAGGGCAGCCAGTTCGCTCGTGTCGCTACCGACGACGAAGTCGGCAGGCCGCTGGACGTGCTTGACGGAAGAGGCTGGTTACCGGGCTCTGTCAACGGACTGGACGTGCTGTGTCTCGCCGCTGGTGGCGGCTGGCAATCCATCCTGTACGCGGCTGCGGGCGCACGCGTCACGGTGGTCGACCTCAGCGACGAAATGCTCAAGATCGACGACCGCGAGGCGGCTCGCCGCAACCTCTCGGTGACTACCGTGCAGGCCTCCATGGACAATCTCAGTGCATTGCGTGACGAGTCTTTTGACCTGGTCCATCAACCGGTCAGCACCTGCTACGTGTCACACCTTGAGGCCGTCTATCGAGAAGTGGCTCGAGTCACCCGTGACCAAGGACTGTATGTCAGCCAGCACAAGCAGCCAACCAGCCTCCAGGTCACCCATCGCGACCGCAGAGATCGCTACGTCGTGGGGCTGGAGTATTACCAGGACGGTCCACTGCCGGAGGTGCCTGACAAGTCCTATCGGGAAGGTGGCACCGTGGAATACCTCCACCGATGGGACACGCTCGTGGGCTCGCTCTGTGCCAGCGGATTTGTCATCGAGGATTTGCGAGAGCCCTTGCGAGCTGACCGATCAGCTGCCCCCGGTGACTTTCGACACCGCGGTCGCTTTGTTCCGCCATACGTGCGAATCAAGGCGCGACGGGTTGCCCGCCAAGGGGAGCAACAGGTGCGGGAAATCTGGACCCCAGACCGCTAGCTGTCCCCCGAGTCGGCGGATCAGGCACATACAGGGTCCCCGACACACACCGGGCGACAACCCATACGACCACCGCATCCGAAAAAGTCTTCCCAAATCACCAAATTTGCGCAATAGGAATGCAGAGCCACATCACAGGGACCCGAATACAGGGGCAGTAGGCCGTTGTCCTCGCAGTTCTCGTCTTGACCTGTTTGGACAAATGAGCCATATACCCCCCCGCTCACACCACGCATCGAATGGACTCGCCCATCACGGCAACTGGCAGGGACGCCATCAGCCGGCCTCCCTGTCGCCGCCGTCACCGGGCACTGCCAATCAAAGGAGTGTTTCGGCCGTGACCAAATTTGCATCTCTCCTTGTCGCCACCATCCTGCTCGCAGCTCCGTCAGCTGCCACGTTTGGCCAGGATACGACATCCTCGTCTGCTCCCCACAAGATCGCTCTGATTGACATCAGTCGAGTGCTCAAGGAATACAAGAAAGTCGACGCACTCCGATCTGAGATCAAAGCCGAGATTTCCAAGAGCGAGACGCAGCGAACCTCGATGATCAAGCAGATGCAGACCATCAAGGACAAGCTCAAGGCCCCCAACATCGAACAGGGCAGTGCCAAGGCCGTCGAACTCGAAAAGCAATACCTCAAGATCGAAGCCGAATTCACGTCTTTCAAAAAGGCTGAGCGACAGAGAATTCTGCGTCACGAAGCCCAGTTGCTGAAGACGATTCACGGTGAGATCAAGGCCGTCGTGAAGCGAGCCGCCGAGGCCTGGGAGTACACCCTGGTCCTGCGATTCAATGGGGCTCCCTCCAACGGCGCCACGCCGAACAATGTTGTCGGTGAGCTGCAACGGCAGGTGGTCTACTACCGCGGCGAAGACGACATCACCCAACCGGTGATCGATTTCCTCAACAAGCAGTACCTCAAAACCTCACCAGCTCCTCGTACCGGTGCCCAACCGGCAGGAGCCACCAAGACCCAAAAGTGACCACGGCCTCCGGACGCGTTCCGTCCCGTGCCCGGCTCCTGCCGGCACGGGACGATTCGTGTTGGGAGGACACTCAACAGCATCATCCCAGCCAACCGCCATCCCGGCTCTCCCCGCATGTCCCGCAACGCGACTTCCGCGCCATCGCAACTCCCTGAACGCTCATTCCGCACACAGCAGACTCTGGCCTCGACCGCACGGTGTCAGGGCCTGGGATTCATCTCCGGGTCCCATGTCAGCATCGAACTGAGACCAGCACCTGTTGGTGCAGGCATCTCGTTCCAACGACTGGACCTCAGCGGCACGGCCCCCGTTCCTGCCACGCGCGAGCACGTTCTGGATCGGCAGAGAAGAACGGCGATCGGATCGGGAAACGTCGTGATTGAACTGATCGAGCACACCATGGCCGCCCTGGCAGGACTCGACGTTGACAACTGTCTGGTGACCCTCGACGGCCCCGAACCCCCCGGTTTTGACGGATCTTGCCAACCACTGGTTGAGTCCATTCTCGAGGCCGGTATCGTCGCGCAGGACGCACCCCGCCGCTGCCTCGTCGTCGACCGTCCTCTGCGGGTCGGCACACCCGAGGCTGGCATCGTGTTGCGGCCCATTGCACAACCAGGACTCGCCATCACCTATCAACTCGATTACGGCCCGGGATCCCCGATTCCGCCACAGGCACGGACGGTCAGCGTGTCACCGAAACTGTTTGCCGAGCAGATCTCCGGCTGCCGCACGTTTGTACTGGAATCTGAGGTCGCCGCCCTCAAATCTCTCGGATATGGACAGGGGCTCACGCACCAGGACTTGCTGGTGTTTGGTGCCAACGGCCCCATCGACAACCCTCTGCATTTTGACGACGAGTGTGCCCGCCACAAGATCCTCGACTGCATCGGCGATTTCGCCCTGCTGGGCACTGACCTGTGCGCCCATGTTGAGGCCCATGGCAGTGGCCACGCCTTGAATCACCTGGCCACACGCCTGTTGCTGTCACCTGCCGGAGCGGGCTCCGATCCCGCATTGTCCCACGCCGCCTGACTCCACCCATTGCCATGCCTGCTCACATCTCTCCCCTGGCCCACGTTGACCCGACTGCCGAGCTGGGTCGCGATGTCTCGATTGGCCCATTTTGCCTGGTGGGACCGGGAGTCCGCGTCGGCGAGGGAACCTGTCTGGACAGCCACGTCGTCCTCACCGGACATACGACTGTAGGCGCCAACAACCGCTTCATGCCTCACTGTGTCATCGGTGCTGCCCCCCAGGACAAGAGCTACGAAGAGTCAGACACAAAGGTCCTGATTGGTGACGACAACACGTTTCGCGAAGGCGTGACCATCAACCGTGGAGCCGAGAAAGAAGATGGGACGACCCGGATCGGCGATCGCAACTTGCTGATGGCCAATGCGCACGTCGCCCACAACTGCCACGTCCACAGCGACACGATCCTCGTCAACGGCGTTCTGCTCGGTGGACATGTCCACGTGTTTGACCGCGCCATTGTCTCGGGCAATTCCGTGGTGCATCACTTTTCCACCATCGGGACTCTCGCATTTGTCAGCGGAGGCTGCCGCGTCCCGCACGACATCCCGCCTTACATGCTCGCCGCTGGAAGCGATAACCCGACCCTGAAGGGGATCAACAAGATTGGCATGCAACGAGCCGGCACCAGCAGCGAAACCCGCACCATTATCCGCCAGGCCTTTCGCATGCACTTCCGCCAGCGCCGCTCCATCACAGATGTCCAGAAGCACTTTGAACGGGAGCTCGACGGAGTACTGCCCTTCGAATTGACCAACTGGCTCGCATTCATCCGCCGCCAAGTGGCCGGTCACATGCTGCGAGCACGAGACCCGGCCGGGCGTCCGGCCACAGAACTTGCCCCCAGCAACTCCTCCTCTCCGCAACGGCAGGCTGCATGACCCCTCTGAAGATCGCCGTGATCGGCGTTGGTGCTCTCGGACGTCACCACGCTCGAATTCTTTCCGAACTCGACTCTGTTCAACTCGTTGCCGTTGCGGAACCCAATGCGGCCATTGGCCGGTCGGTCGCCGAATCCTGCGGATGTGCCCATGTCGAGGACTTTCACGATCTCCTCGACAACATCGAAGCTGTCACCATTGCCGCACCGACCTCTGCCCACCTGGCGGTGGCCGGCGACTGCCTCAAAGCCGGCATCCCGGTCATGGTTGAAAAGCCGATCGCCGGGACGCTCGCTGATGCCGCCCGACTTGTTGACCTGGCCGACTGCCAGGAGCTCACCCTGCAGGTCGGTCACGTCGAACGATTCAACCCGGCGGTGAGTACTGCGTTCGACCTCATCGATCGGCCCAGGTACATCAAGTCCGAACGACTCAGCCCGTTCTCCTTCCGGTCGACAGACATCGGCGTCGTCCACGACCTGATGATCCACGACCTGGAACTCGTGCTCGCCCTGGTTCATTCGCCGCTTGAGCACGTCGAGGCATTGGGCATCAGCCTGATGGGCGGTCACGAGGACACGGTCCAGGCCCACTTGCGATTCGCCAACGGCTGTGTCGCCGACCTGACTGCCAGTCGCGTGCACCCCAAGCCGACTCGACGATTCACCTGCTGGTCGGCCTCGGGCTGTGTCCACGCCGATCTCCACTCGCGGCAGGTCACGACGTACCGTCCATCGGCCAACCTGCTGCATGGACCGTCACCCATCGAGTTGGCCGCACAACAGGGCGCCGATATCGACGCACTCAAGGAACGGGTGTTTGGTGACTGGATTCAAGTCGGCCAGCCCGAGATCGCCGAAGCGGATGCACTCACGCTCGAGCTTGAACACTTTGTGGATTGTGTCCAGCAGAATCGATTGCCCCTGGTGGGAGGCCCCGAAGCGCTAAGGGCCATGGCCGCAGCAGACCAGGTGTTGGCCTCCGTCGCGTCTCACGCGTGGGACGGCCGTCCCGACGGAGCCGTCGGACCACTGGCCCGACACGCAGCCTGATTCCCGCTTGCAGGGAATCAGAGGCCACACAACAGGCCTCGCACTCAGGTCTCGGCCTGACGTGACCACCAAGTTGCGCCCATGCCGCAGATGACCACCGGACTCCACGCGGCGATGTCCGCCCGCATCACTTGGACCTTTGCCAGCGACAGGCAGGCTTCGCCGCCACCCAACAACAGCAACATCACGCCGCCGGCGATCGCCACGTTGGCCACCAACCCGCGTCCCTCTCGCCGCACAAGAAAGGGCACGGCCAAAAACACGGCCGCGATGTTGAGCAGTGGCCGGGTCAGACGAGCGTGAAGTGCCAGGGACTGCTCGTGGGACACCCGTGCTGCTTGCGAACGGTTGGACACCCGACGCAACAGGTCCGGCGTCGACAGGAAATCGGTACCCGCCGACTTAGCCGCCAGCTGGTCTGGAGTCACTCCCGATACGACAAACCACGTGCCAGCGACTCGTCCTGGTCGCACCACGCTCCTGCCCGCCTCACTGAGTGATATCGGGTTCTCTGCCGTCTCAACGCCCTCCAGAAGCCACCCGGATGCCCCGTCGGGACCCACACTCACGAATGTCGCACGCGGTGCTTCAAGAGTAGCCAGCGTTGTCACCACGTCAGGAACCGGAAGGACAAACTCGGCTTCCTCAAGCTGGGATTTTCCGGGAAACAGCCGCCGGGCAGAAATCAGAATGTGCGTGGCAAAGTCGAGTGATGGGCGAACATCGGTCCCTTCCTCCAATTGCCGTCCGCGCGGAGTCTGCAGGACCGGCGCCAGCTCGGGCAGAATGATCTCCTGATTCACCAGCATCACCACGTTGGTGCCAACGACCCCGATCACCAGAGGCAAAACCACCCGATACAGCGGCACGCCAGCTGCCAGCACCGGATGCAACTCCCCAGTGCGTTGGACCACCACCAGGACGATCATCACGCTGAGCACACACAGGATGTGTCCCAGGAGACCCAACAACAGGCTGGACTGGCAGGCGTAGTAAATGGCCATCCTGCTGACCACAGGCCAGACGGCCCCGTCCAGGCTCGCCTTCTGAAACTCATCCGCGTTGGTGAAAGCATCGAACACGATGAACACACCAAGGACCGTGACAAAACACGTAACCAGGGTGTGGAGATACCGCTTCAACAGGTAGCGGTCATATGTTGTCAGCACGCAACACGCCTTCCTGGCAGCCGTAGAAACACGGAAGAGGGGGGGAAACAATTGCCCAGACACAACGCCCCCGCACACCGACCATTCCTGGCCGGCGGTGCGGGATTACACGTGGTCCATCTCTGGATGTCAAGAGCGATCCCGCCGTGGCTTCGCCACGCTCGGACAGTTAGGCTTGACTATGATGAGCAGGTCACAGGCCGAGCAAAACGGCGCCCCAGGCGAGCCCTCACCACCAGTCGCGGCTCCACCGGCCACGGATGCGGGGTCTCGGCCGACCGTTCGTCGGGCGCTGCAAAAACAGATCGTCGCCGCCGTTGTGATGGGACTGATGCTGGTTGTCAGCCTCCTGGGTTGGCCACGTTATCGGCGAGCAGCAGACCTGGAGGTCCTCTCGGCTGCTGGCGCGGTGTTTGACACGAGATCTCGAGCGCCGACCTGGATGAAGTTCGAGGGGTGCGATCTAGACGATAGCGCCCTTCAAAGCCTCTCACGGATCGACTCGCTCAGAGATCTCGTCCTCGATGAATCCAACATCACCGATGATGGCCTCGTCTTCCTGCAAAATCTGCGAGACCTGCGACGCGTTTCCCTGGTGAGGACTCCCATTACCGACGACGGCATGCCCCGTCTCGCTCACCTCGACCAACTCAAGACACTGATCCTGGATTCGTCGTACCAGGTGACGGGTAGAGGATTGTCCGCCCTGGCACATCTGCCACAGCTCGAAGAGTTGAGCGTGCTCGACACCACGCTCGAACTGAAGGAACTTCTCGGGCTCTCTGCCAAGCGCACGTCGCTGCAAATCAACTCCAGCCATGGTGTTCTGGGAAATCTCAAGCTGGCCCTGTCGGGCACCGAAATCACCGACGACGGCCTCCTGAGGCTCCACGATGCGGACCAGCTTGTGGGACTCGAACTGCCGTCTCGTATCACCGACCGGGGCTTCCGGCACCTCCATGGGCTCTCTCGACTCAGGTTCCTCGTGGCCAGCGGAACCGACCTGACCGACAAGGGGCTGGCCGACGTGGTTCAGCGACTGCCACTCATCGAGGAACTCGATCTCTCGGGATGCCAACAACTCACCGACAGGGGATTGGCACAGCTGTCCGCGCTCAAGCATCTCAACGAACTCAAGCTCGACCGCACGGCCACGGGGCCGAACGCCCTCAATGCCATCGCCAAATCCGCCCGCCTGAAACTTCTCTCACTGGATGGATGCCACAACGTCGACGACGCGGCCATCGGCGAATTGATGAACCAACTTCCCGGTCGTGGCCTGGTTTTCCTGAGGCTCTCGAGAACGCGCATCTCAGAACTCGCCGTCGCATTCCTCGACGAAAGGCAGGCCCCCACCCTGAAGGGGCTCGACCTCCGCGGGGCTGGTGTTGATGCCAACACCGCGCGTCTATTGACCAGGCAATTGCCCGGCTGCCGCGTACTGCACTGAATCGCCCTCTCGCAACACGATCTCAGTCGCGCACCCTCACGTACTTGGTGATCAGGCCGTCGGCGGCCACCTCGCTCACATAGAGGTCACCTCGGCTGTCGCCCCAAATGCCATGCGGCGCGGCCACGAACTGGTGAGGGGCGTCTCCTTCCTCGCCCCATTGGCTGAGCACCGTGTTGTTGCGATCGAGAATTGTAACCCGATGCCCGACCTCCGCCATGAAAATCGTCTCGTCGGAATCCAACCACAGCTTGTCCGGCCGCCGGAAACCTGGCCATTCTTCGACAAACTCCCCATCTCCATCAAACAACTGGATGCGGTTGTTTTCCCGGTCGCAGACATAGACGCAGTAATCACTGTCGACCCAGACCGAGTGCACCAGATCGAATTGCCCAGGCCCCTGACCGGGTTCACCCCAGCTTTTGATCAGCACCCCTTCTGGGGAAAACTTGTGCACCTTGTGGTTCACATACCCGTCACTGACAAACAGGCAACCGTCGGGTGCGATCGCCAGGTCGGTCGGCCGATTGAATGGCACGCCCGGTGGGCGCGGGACCCCGGGCGTCCCCAGGGTCCACTGAAGCTCACCCGCAGCGTTGAACTTGTAGACACAGTGCCCCAGCCATTCGGTCAAATAGACATTGTCTTCGCCGTCGATATAAACACCATGAGCATTCTCGGGGACGAGCACCGTGTCGTCCCATGACTCCAGGACATGGCCTTCGGTGTCAAAGACGATCAGGCAGTGCTCGCTTCGACTGGAGATGATCACGCGGTCACGGCTGTCGACTCCCACTCCGGGAACCCATCCCAATGACCATCCGTCCGGCAGCTTCGCCCAGTCCTTGACCACTTCATACTGGTAGGCGCCCTGTCCCACTCGCGTTGTCATCGTGTCCACCGTGTTGAGGCCGTTGGATCAGGTGTCATCCACACCTGGAACTGCGTGGACAGATACTGCGCCGAGCCGATGGGATCAAGCAACCCGTGGGTGGTTTGACCTGCCTGCTCCGATTCGCAAAATGACACGCTCCGGTTGTCGACTCTCCTCTCAGGGCCCCAGGCATGGCTGACTACACCCCATCCCACCCGATCGACATGGGCATGTTCATCATGCCTTTCCATCCTCCTGACAAGCCACTGGGGGCCTGTTACGACGAGGATCTTGAGCTGATTGTTCGCGCCGAGCAGCTGGGATTCTCGGAATTCTGGATCGGCGAGCATCACACGATGCAATACGAAAACATTGTCAGCCCGGAGATGTTCATTGCCAGGGCGCTGGGGGAAACCGAATCCATTCGGATGGGCCCTGCCCCGGTGTGCCTCAACCAGCACCACCCCGCCGCCGTGGCCAGCCGATTGGCCTTCCTCGACCACTTGTCCCACGGGAGACTCAACCTCTGCTTCGGACCCGGCAGTGTCACGGCCGATCTCGAGCTGTATGGAATCGACCCTCGGAACAATTCGAGGATGGTAGCCGAGTCGATCGAGATGATTCTGGCGCTTTGGGCAGGCGACCCCCCTTTCGACCTCCAGGGAGATTTCTGGAACATCCGCCTCTCCGAGAATGTCGATCCCGAAACCCGTATCGGCTACATCCACAAACCTCTGCAACAGCCGCACCCTCCGATCGCGATCCCCGGCATGAGCCGGAATTCGCCAAGCATGCGCATGGCGGGAATGTCCGGATTTCAGCCGTTCGGACACTGCCTGGTCACCGGCAATGTCCTGGCCAACTTCTGGGACACCTATGCCGAAGGGGCGAGTGAATCCGGTCGCACGCCCGACCGCCGTGACTACAAGGTCGCAAGGTCCCTCTTCCTGGCGGACACGACAGCCGAGGCGGATCGGCTGGCTCGCACGAATTCACTCGGGCAGAACTACGAGTACATCGGGCGGCTGTTTGACAAAGGCCTGGGCCGCAAGATCTACAAGCGGGACCTGGACATGCCGGACTCCGAGTGCCAGCTCGACTACCTGATGACCGAGCAGATCATCGCCGGCGACGTCGACACGGCACTCGCCCGTTTGCTGGATCTTTGGGAAGAGGTCGGAGGATTTGGCACGCTCGTCCTGATGAGTTACGACTGGGACAACAAGTCGGCGTGGACACACAGCATGGAGCTGTTTGCACGCGAGCTGATGCCCGCATTCAACAGGGCCATCGCTGCCGGCGACTGATCGCCGTTTCCCCGACCCGACACGTCTGCTCTAATGCACTCATGACTCACAAGACCTCGCCCCAGTTCCGCGACCCGATTTCGAGACGCGACCTGCTTCAGGTCGGAGGACTCGGGCTGACCGGCGTCACGCTGCCCGGCCTCCTGGCAGCCAATGAAACGACTCGGGCGCAAGGCGGCAAACCGCGAGCCGATGCCTGCATCCTGATTCACCTCAATGGTGGCCCGCCACACCTGGACATGTGGGATCCCAAGCCGGAGGCCCCACAGGCGATCCGCGGTGAGTTTGGCACAATCGAGACTTCGCTGCCGGGGTACCGGATCGGTTCGCACACGCCGCGCCTGGCCCAACACATGCACCAGGCCACGGTCGTCCGATCGATGCACCACAGCGTCAACAACGCTCACGCAGCCGCCGTCTACTGTTCGCTGACTGGTCACGATCGTGGCGAGGTGGGAGGAGGGGCTCGGCAGACTGACCATCCGTCGCCCGGATCGATCGTGTCGATGTTGCGTCCACCCGATCGGGTCGTCGTGCCCCACGTGACACTCCCCTACATGACACAGGAAGGGCGAGGCGGACCGCCGCAGCCTGGTTTTTTCGGCGGATTCCTGGGCCGCTCATTCGACCCGCTGTTCGTTCTTCGGGACCCCAACAGCAAGGATTTTGGAGTCCCCGAACTCACGCTACGCACCGGGGTCTCTGCCCGCAGGCTCGCCACCCGCCGCCAGCTCTACGAGGATCTTAACCGGAGAGCCGGGCTGGGTAACGGAGACCGTGCGACAGGTGCGATGAACAGCTTCCAGGCCAAGGCTCTCGACTTGCTGACGTCCGCGACGACGCAACGGGCGTTTCGGATCGACGAGGAATCGGCGGCCACACGGGATTCGTACGGCCGCAATATCTACGGCCAGAGCACGCTGTTGGCGAGACGCCTGATTGAAGCTGGCACGCGACTGGTGACTCTCGCTTGGGCTCCAGACGCCAACGCAACCTGGGACACGCACGGCAACAATTTCGGCCGACTCAAGGGGAGCCTCCTTCCCCAGTTTGACGCGGCGGCCAGCAGTCTCATTGCTGACCTCGAACAGCGGGGCCTCCTGGAACGCACCGTTGTCGGGATCTTTGGTGATTTTGGACGGACTCCCAAGATCAATCCCAAGGCGGGGCGTGATCACTGGAATTTCTGTTACAGCCTGATGATGGTCGGCGGTGGTTTTGGCCGCGGCCTGATCTACGGTCGCAGCGATGACATCGGAGGCTACCCGGCCGCCGACCCTCTCGTCCCCGGGGACATCATCTCGACCCTGTTCCATTGCCTCGGCATCGCCCACAACGGCGATATCCACGACAGGCTTGACCGGCCCTACCGCATCGTCCCGGCCGGCGACCTGCAGCCCCAATTGCTGACCTGACAACTCGACCACGCATGCCAGCCGCGGACCTCGTGGTCGATACACGTCCTTGTCGCTGTGTCCCGCCCCCACTAAAATTGAGGGTTTCGGCCAGCGGTTCCCGTGTGAGGCGATCGCGTGGCGGACACAACGAGCAATACAGGCAGGAGTCTCTGACGTGGCAGTCCAGGTAGGCATCAACGGCTTTGGTCGCATTGGTCGTATCACGTTTCGTGCGCTGGCAGCCCGATCGGACGAGTTCGAAGTGGTCGGCATCAACGACCTCGGCGACCCGGCACTGTTGGCCAACTTGCTCAAGTACGACAGCACCCAGGGCCGCTTTCCAGGCACCGTCGACGTCGACGGCAGCACGCTGATCGTCAACGGCAAGCCGATCCGTGTTTGTACCGAACGAGACCCGCGGAACCTGCCATGGGGCGACCTCGGTGTTGAAGTGGCCCTCGAATCGACCGGGTTCTTCACCAACCGTGCCACCGACGACAAACCCGGCTACGACAGCCACCTGGCCGCCGGAGCTCGCAAGGTCGTCATTTCGGCCCCCGCCAAGGACGCCCCAGATCTGACCGTCGTCCTGGGTGTCAACGACGACCAACTCACTTCCGAACACCAGTGCGTGTCCAACGCCAGTTGCACGACCAACTGCCTGGCCCCGATGGTGAAGGTGCTGCACGAGAACTTTGGCCTGGACCACGGCCTGATGACGACCGTGCACGCTTACACCAACGACCAGAGCACCAGTGACCAACTGCACTCCGATCCCAGGCGGGCCCGTGCCGCAGCGGCCAACATCATCCCGACCTCCACGGGCGCCGCCAAGGCGGTTGGGTTGGTACTGCCCGAACTCAACGGCCGACTCACCGGCATCAGCCTCCGCGTCCCGGTCCTCTCGGGAAGCATCACCGACCTGGTGGCCACCCTCGACAAAGAGGCCAGTCCCGAGGAGATCAATCAGGCGATGCAGGACGCCGCGAATGGCCCCCTCGCGGGCATCATGCAATACACCACCGACCCGATCGTCTCCAGCGACATCATCGGCAACACCCACAGCTGTATCTTCGACGGCAGTTGGACCACCTCTATCGGCCCCAACATGATCAAGGTACTCGGCTGGTACGACAACGAGTACGGCTACTCCAACCGAACCGCCGACCTCATCGCACGTCTCGCGGCCCTCTAGCGAACCGCCTCCGCGTTTCCCTCTGGACCTCCACGCGGGGGCAGCGCAGAATAGCCGCTTCAGCCGGGTCCCGGCCTGAAACACCAGACCGCCTGGCACCCGGTGCCGCTTCCCATGCATGGACGCCTCAATGAGTCGCCAGGATCTCCTGGAGATCTTTCACTCTCGCACACCGGCGATCGCCCCCTCGATGCTGGGCTGCGACTTTGGGAACCTCCATCGCGAAGCCGAGTTGCTTGAGGCTGCCGATGCCCCGTTGTTGCACCTGGACGTGATGGACGGGCACTTCGTCCCCAACCTGACCTACGGGCCACGAGTCATCGCCGGGTTGAGACGCACCACCCAATTGCCACTGGACGCACACCTGATGATCAACCACCCTGAGAAGTCGATCGAGGCCTACCTCGCATCCGGGTGTGATGGCATCACCGTCCACGTGGAGGCCTTTGAGGACACCGCGGTGCTGTGCGAAACGCTCGACGCGATCAGGGAAGGCGATGCGGCCAGCGGCATTGCCATCAGCCCCACGACCCCCGTGGAACACCTGGAAGTGGCTTGGGAGCATGCTGACCAGGTGCTCGTCATGAGCGTCGAACCGGGCTTCGGCGGCCAGTCGTTTCTCCCAGAGTCGCTCTCCCGCCTGGAGCAGCTGCAGACGCGTCTTCCTGACCACGTCTCCCTGGCGGTCGATGGCGGAATCGGTCTCAGCACGATCACTGCTGCCTACGACGCGGGGGCCCGGGTTTTTGTGGCCGGCAGCGCCATATTTGGACACGGCGACTACCGCGAAGCCATCCAGCAGCTCACACAGGCCGCCACGCCATCCGGCGCGGTGCAGGAGGCCTGAAGCCAATGCCCATCATTGCGGTCGTCCGCCCCGGCAGCACGAACTTTGACGTCCAGAACCGGATCCAGGGCAACCTGGACCTGCCGCTCAACGACGATGGCCTCCAACAGCTGTCCGAGTCCATCGCCAGGCTGTCGGATTGGCCAGTCGAATTCGTGGTCGCCTCACCTGTCGACCCCGCCCGCTCCACGGCTGAAGCCCTCGCCGAAGCTCTCGGCGTCAAGCTCCGGCTCGACGATGATCTCCGCAACATCGACCACGGACTCTGGCAAGGCCTGTCGCTGGATGAGATCCGAAGGAGCTCTCCCAGGGTACTCAAGCAATGGCAGGAGTCTCCCGAGACCGTCAGGCCTCCCGAAGGAGAGACGATTCAGGAAGCGCTGTCGCGTATACTTGCGGTCCTCAAAAAGCCGATGAAAAGAGAAGAGTCTTTCGCGGTCGTCACCTCGGACCCACTCGCCACCCTCCTGGGATGTGCCATCACATCAGCACGCCCCGAATTCCAGTCCATCACAGGCTGCCGCCAGCAGGATGACCTGATTTCCATTTATTCCACCAACGGCCGGGTCCTTCAGACGGACCCAGAACACCCCTGGCGGACACAGGAAGCGGCGGGCAACCTGGTACCGATCGCCGGACACGACAACGGGATCCAACACAGTGGCTAAGTCGAGCGCACAAGCATGGCTCACGCACGAGGACCGCAACAAGCGCGGAGTCCCCGAGGGGCTCTGGATCCCCTGCCAGGGCTGTGGTGCCACGGTCTATCGCAAACAGGTGGCCGATAACCTCGAAGTCTGTCCGGAATGCGACCACCACTTCTATGTCCCCGCTTCCACGCGGATCGCGCAATTGCTCGACGAGGACAGTTTTGAAGAGTGGTTTACCGAGATTCGGCCCACCGACCCACTCGAATTCGCCGATCAGAAAACCTACGCTGATCGGCTCGTGGCCGAACAGAAAAAGACCGGGCTGACCGAAGCCTGCGTCGTGGGGCGGGGCTACATGAGAGGACGCCCCCTGGTCTTTGGCCTGACCGACGCCGGGTTTATCATGGGCAGCATGGGCAGTGTCGTTGGTGAGAAACTCACGCGGGCCATCGAAGAAGCCACCCGGTTGAACCTGCCACTGGTCATCGTCAGCGGCTCCGGAGGGGGCGCCCGGATGCACGAGGGCATCCTGTCCCTGATGCAGATGGGAAAGGTATCAGCCGCGCTCGCGAGATTCGATCAACAGGGCGGCTTGTTCCTGTCGGTGCTCACCAACCCGACGATGGGTGGTGTCGCGGCCAGCTTTGCATCGCTCGGAGACTTCGTCGTCGCTGAACCCAGGGCACTCATCGGCTTCGCCGGCCCTCGGGTCATCAAGAACACTGTTAACATGGAACTTCCCGACGGCTTCCAGACCAGCGAATTCCTCTTGCAGTATGGCTTCGTGGACCGGATCATCCGACGACATGAACTCCGCAGCGAGCTCGCTCGATTGATCGACTACTGCGGCCAATAGGCACGAACCCACGGCCAACAGGCCTCCATCCATGCTCGAGTTTCTCAAGAAGCTCTTTGAAAAAACGCCCAAGGTCGAAAAGGTCGACCTCGCGTCCCGGTTCGAACTCATCGGTCGCATCGGGCAAGGGAGCATGTCGAAAGTCTTCCGGGCCCGGGACCCTCGCACCAACCGCATGTTCGCGGTCAAGGTGCTCGACATGGCCAAAACCCGGAAGCTCGACGAGAAGTTTCTCGCCCGGGGCCTCGAACGGCCCAGCGAAGGCGAGGTCGCTCTGCAGCTCGAACACCCGCACATTGTCACTACCTACGAGTACGGCTGGACTGTCGAGAACGAGATGTTTCTCGTGATGGAATTCGTCGAAGGGGTCAGCCTCAGCTTCCTGATCGATACCCAGAACGAACACATGCAGCAGGGACGACTCCGTTTCATGGTGGAGCTTGGAGACGCCGTCGAGCACTTCCACCACAAGCACTTCATCCACCGCGACATCTGCCCGCGGAACATCATGCTCGACGAAGACTACCACATCAAGCTGATCGATTTTGGCCTGGTCGTTCCCAACACCCCTCCCTTTCAACAGCCAGGCAATCGGACCGGAACCGCACAGTACATGGCTCCGGAACTGATGAAACGGAAGAAGACGGACCAGAGAATCGATATCTTCAGCTACGCGATGACCTGCTTCGAGATGTTTGCCAACCGGCTTCCCTGGGACTCGACCGGGCAGACCATCGACCTGATGCAGCAGCGGATCAACACGCCGGCCGAAGACATCCGGTCCTTCGTCAGTGACATTGACGAGGACGTGGCTGAGACCATCATGCGAGGGCTCGAATCCGATCCTGACCGACGCTGGTCCTCGGCCGGCCAGATGGTTGCCAGGTTCCGCGACGCGCGTGCCCGTCTCGAGGGTGTCCGCGAATAGGAGCCACCGCGGCGTCCCATGCCGGTGACCGTATCATGCTCGTCCTGGGGATCGAAACGTCCGCACGCCCCGGCAGTGTAGCCCTCTGTCGCAACCACACCCCCGTGGCCGAGAGACCGCTCGACCGGGACGGCCTGCGACACGCGCAGGCGCTTCCCGTCGAAGTCGAGGCCATTCTCGCCGACTGTGGTCTCAACGCACGAGACATCCAGCTCATCGCCATCAGCCACGGCCCAGGCAGTTTTACCGGCCTGAGAGTCGGGATGGCGTTTGCCAAGACCCTCGCCTGGTCGCTCGACTGCCCGATGGTTGCCGTCGACACCTTCGCCGCCGTCGCCACGGACCTCGATGATCTCCAGCCTATCACAGCCGGCACCGCCTGGATCATCTCCGACGCACAACGACAACAGTGGTTCGCGAGACGCTACCGGAAGACGGACGACGGCGACTGGACCCCGACTACAGATCACGCAATCGTCTCGCCCGAGACTCTTGCCAATCCCGGCATGCCGGTGCTCGACGGCACGTCCCGCAACCTCCCCCGCGCCGCGACAATTGCGAGACTGGGCCGAGTCATGCTTGACGCGGGCCACTCTGCCGACCTCCGGACGGCCACACCGCTCTACCTGCGGCCCAGCGCCGCCGAAGAAGCCGCGGGCCGCATCGCGGATTGAACCGCGATGGCCCTCAGTCGTCGAGCAGACGATTCACAATGGCATCAAACGTCAACGCTGCCGCCTGGGCCGCCAACGGCGCCCTGGACGATCTGTAGACCGACTCGAGTGGGGCCCATTCGATATCCGGCACCTTGTCGACTCCGCCGATCACCAGGGGCGATGGGACGGCCAGTGCGGCCAACCCTCCCAGGCCACCGTACTTCAAGGCGCCTGGCAAAAGCATCGGGTCATCCCGCTTGGTGACCTTCGAGAACCCGAACCCCTCCAGATTCACGACCGTCTGTCCACGAGCGGCTTTGCCGGTCGACATCGCCGCCCGAGCCAGGAGCACCCACGGTCCGGCACCACCGGTCCCGACCAGGTGAACCCGCACCCGCTGTTTGACCTTGGATGACATCTTGCTGGAAAACGTGGTGACGATCGCCTGCACGTCGCGAACGCGGTGCGTCACTGGAGGCAAGTTGTAGCCATACGTGTAGCCGATAAAACGGGTGTCCGTCGCGATCTGCTTCACCGGTTTTCCACCGGGAGTCAATTCGCCCACCAGGTAGGCGTCCGCGGCAATCACCGAGTGCCCGGCATCAAGCAGCCGTCGCACCGCAGGCACAACACGGCCATCCTCCCCAAACAGTGCCGACTTGCCTCGACCATCAAACCAGGCCACCAGCGATGGGCCTGGGCCCTTTCTCGGCGTCAGCAGCGTCCAGGGAATGGCCTGCCCCTTTCCCTGACAGGTCAGGATCCCGGTCTCATAGCGCCCCCCTCCCGCCAGGCTCCCGTGATCGACACCCTTGGACGAGTATCGCCGGGAGGGTTCACCCGACAGCAGCACTCGGGCGGCACCACCGACCACCTGGCGATATCCCAGCATGTCCTTCTCGGTGCTCGCCAGCAATTCGGCATACTGTCTCTCGCACATCGCCCGTTGAGAAGCCCTGTACTGTTCCAGGGACTGGGCATCTGACGGTTGCGGATGGTCACCGCCAAACACTTTCAACGCGTCGGGCGAGAGCGGTTGAAAATCACGCTCCCGAATCGGCTCGGTAAGCCCGAGCGCGAGATGCCGATTCATCCACGCGTACATCATCTCGCGCGAGACCTGGTTGTAGTTGTGACCGAACTGGGGATAGCACTTGGCATGAACCAACTCGGCCTTGCCAAAGAGCTTATAGACCTCCTTCAACTCAGGCAGTCCCCGGGTTTCAATGTCGATCGTCCAGTCATCGGCTCCGCTCATGGCCATGGGCCTGGGCGCAAAGAGCGCAGCGATCGTGATGTTGTTGATCCCGGTTCTCAGGAAACAACAATTCTCACAGACACACCCTCCCTGCATTCCGGTCGAGACCATCACGGCCGGGAAGGCGACCGCGGGTCGTTCATCGAGCGCACACAGCATGAACGTCTGTGTCCCACCACCACTGGCTCCCGTAACCGCGATTCTCTTGGGATCCACGTCGGGCAGCGCCTCCAGGAAATCGAGAGCCCGCATGGAATTGTACGTTTGCAGGCCCATCAGGTTTTGCAGCCTCAGGGTTGCCGCGACGTCTCCAAAGCCAGTCCGGTGAGGCAATGCGCCGCTATCGGCATAACCGACCATGTCATAATGAAAGACGACGCAGCCCATGCGTGCGAGATGAACCATGCGGGCCTGGAGAGGGAACCTGGCACCGGCTTCAAATTTCTCAGCCCCTTTCTTGAGCTGAACGGCGGCCGCATCGGTGCCCGAGTCATAGAATCGGCCATTCGGCCAATGTCCGTGCGGACAGAGAACCCCGGGACGCGGACCCTGGCGGCCCTTGCTGGACCGCTTGGGTCGATAGAGATTGCCCGTGACGTAGTGGCCGGCCAGGCTCGCAAAATACACCTTCTCGACCGTGTAATCGCCCCGGTCCATCAGTCCGTGGATGACCGGTTTGAGGGCGGGCCGTGGCCAAGCCGGCCACAGCCCCGTCGCCACTTTCAGCTGCCGCCTCACCCGAGCGGACTCGCTTTGCCAGGCCTTGAGCGTCTTGGGTGGCACCCAGGGGTGGAACTTGTCGCGTAACTGCCGCACCTTCCCCAGCCGCGCATCGCTCGAGCTGGCACCTGGCTCGAGCACCCGCGAGGGTCCTTTAGCCGACAACGCCTCACCCGATTCCAGCACACCCCCAACCACCACCAACCACAACACGAGGCATTCACGACACATGGCACACTCTCCTGGTCAGACATCCCGCGCCGATTGGCGACCGGGCGGCCATAGCGTATTCTGGGCGTCCGCGGAGTTCAAACCGCCAGTTCGATTTCACCGGGACACTTTCCAGGAGCCGCGCACCGATGATCATCGAGGGACAACTGGTTGACTCCGCCGGAGTACGCCGCGGCCAGATCCGTTTCGACGGACCAGAGATCGCCGAGGTGGGGCAGGCACTCGGCACCCCCGACACGGTTTTCGGAGATTCGTGCCTCGTCTTTGCAGGGATGGGCGACATCCATATTCACGCCCGCGACGACACCAGTGGCCAGGAAACTCACAAGGAGACGTTCATCACGGCCAACCAAGCCGCCCTCAACGGCGGAGTCGTCCACGTTGCCGACATGCCCAACAACCCGCATGCACCGATCGACGATGACAGCTACGCCACCAAGTGTCATCATCTCGCATCTCGAAACACGGACATCCACGTCACCTTGTATGCGGGAATCGGGCCGGGCACCCGACCACTCTCGAAACCGGTTCCCTACAAGGCGTACATGGGGCCGAGTGTTGGTGACCTGTTTTTTCGATCGCTGGCACAACTCGATGACACGCTGGCCCACTATCGCGGTTGCTCGGTCAGCTTCCACTGCGAAGACCCCGAACTGCTGGACGCACACGCAGATGCCGAGACGCACGAGTTGCGACGTCCTCCGGAATGCGAACTATCGGCCACGCGGTTCGCGTTGCAGATGATCGAGAAGTATGACCTGACCGGCAAACTGTGCCATTACTCCGTGGGGGACGGGCTGGCCTTGATCCGGCAGGCCCGCCAGGCGGGTCTGCCGGTCACCTGCGAGGTCACGCCACACCACATTTTCTACGACACCGGGATGATCACCGAGGACAACCGTGGGCTGATGCAGATGAATCCGCCGCTGAGAGCTGGTGACGACAGACTCGCGATGCTCGCGGGACTCAAGGACGGAACACTCGACTACCTCGCCACCGACCATGCCCCACACACTCTCGACGAAAAAGCGACCGGCGTGTCGGGCCAGCCTCATCTCGACACATATGGCGGCTTCGTCACCTGGATGATCGCAGAGGCGGGATTCACCCCCGAGCGGATCGCTGCCGTCTGTTGCGAGAACCCCGGAGAATTCGTCAATCCGTTCACGGCCCCGAGACGATTTGGGCGGCTCGCCACTGGCTACGCAGCTTCGCTCACCGTACTCAACCTCCAACGCCCCGTCACGGTGCACCGGGACCAACTCGCCACGCTCTGCGGCTGGTCGCCGTTCGAAGGAACAACGTTTCCAGGTTCAGTCGAAGCCGTCTTCGTGGATGGTCGCCGCCTGAGATGACCGACGGCGGGATTGCGGCGGAGCCGTACGGCGTCTAATCTGGCGGCTCTCTTGCTGGTCTGCCGGCCTGCTTTGATCACATTCCCGGAGTTTCGCCCATGCAACGCCTGTCCATGGCCGTGGCAGCGATGACGATCATCGCCATCGTCGCAGCCGTCTCTCACACCGCGCCTACCACCCAGAAGACTCCGCGACACGTTGCAATCACCGAGGGTGATCGCAACCCGTGGACGCACCTGGGCTTCAACGACCGTCGCGAGAACTTCCAGTTCGTGATCGTCACCGATCGCACTGGAGGACGTCGGCCGGGCATCTTCGGACAGGCCATCGACCGGATCAATCTGCTGCAGCCGGAATTCGTCGTCTCGGTCGGCGACTTGATCGAGGGGTACACCGAGGATCCGGGCCAATGGGCTCTCGAATGGTCCGAATTCGAGTCGCAGGTCGACAGGCTCGACATGCCCTTCTTCTTCTGCGCCGGCAATCACGACATCAGCAACCTGCCCATGAGTAAGGACTGGAACCGGCGTTTCCGCCGCAGTTATTACCACTTCGTCTACCACGACTGCCTGTTCCTGGTGCTCAACTCGGAGGACCCACCCAAAGACGGTCCCTTCCATTTCAGCCAGGCTCAACGCGACTGGGCCGTCGATGTCCTCAAGGCCAACAGCAAGGTGCGGTGGACATTTGTCATCACCCACAAGCCGACATGGACCTACCCCGAGACGAACCTGGCCAAGCAGGGCTGGTCACAAATCGAGGACGCCTTGAAGGGCCGCCGCTACACCGTTTTTGCCGGACACAAACACGCCTATGCACGCTACGTTCGGCGCGGGAATGAGTACTACATGTTGGCGACAACCGGTGGCAGTTCGGTGCTCAGCGGCGTCGCTGACGGTCGCTTTGATCATTTCGTGTGGGTGACCATGACCAAGGATGGCCCCGTGCTCGCCAACTTGCTGCTCGACGGCGTCCAGCCCAAGACGATTCGCACTCTGGCTGACCCCTCCGCCGGCAAGTGAGCCTCACAACTCGACCCGACTCGGGACGCTGTCCCTGGAAAGACGCATGAACTGATGACGAGATTCCTGGAGGGCCAGGTGGCCCTGGTGACCGGAGCCGGCCGAGGCCTGGGACGAGCATTTGCTGAGCGCCTCGCCGCCGCCGGCGCCAAGGTTGGCGTGCATGGCATGAGAGAGCATGGCCCCAGCGAATATGGCGAAGGCACCACGCTCAGCGACACCGCTCGCGAAATTGGCGCCCAGGGTGGTGTCGACACCCTCCGCGTGTTGGCAGATCTCACCGACGGAGAACAGGTCGACCGCATCATCAATGAAGTCACCGAGGGCCTTGGACCGATCGACATCCTGGTCCACAACGCGGGTGGCGACATCGCAGCCGCTGGCGGCAAGCCGGATCCGAACGACGCTGTCATGATCAAGCAGGAAGACGTCGAGGCGGTCCTGGATCGAAACCTCCTGACCACCATTCTCGTCTGTCGAGGTGTCGCACAAGGGATGATCGCACGTCAGTCCGGCGGGCGCATCATCACCATCAGCTCGATCGCGGCCTTCAACGGATCCGCGCAGGGGTCCATCTACGCCACGGCCAAGGCCGGACAGGTGGCCTACACCCGCAGCCTGGCTCAGCAACTCCGCCCCCACAACGTCACCGTCAACAGTCTGGCGCCAGGCGACACACGGACCGGCCGCTTTCTCAACACACGCGAGGTGGACCAGGGGCGACTGGTGACAGAGGGCACTCTGGAACGCATCGCCACCGTGGACGAGGTGGCCAGGGTCGTCGAGTTCTTCGCCGGCCCACTCGGCAGCTTCGTCACCGGGCAGGTGATCCGTGTCGATGGAGGCCACCAGTCCTGGTCGGCCTAAACTGGTCGGAGCAGTCACCCACCGCCCTGCGGACTTCGGCGTCCGCGGGATACCGATGACGCAGGCAGTCCTCACGAAGTCGAAGCGGCTCGCTGACGCGACGGCGACTGGGCGGTACCGGACAACTTGGCAGCCGCACGGTTGAACAGGCTGTCAGGATCCATCATCCACAACAGCGCCGGGCTGGCAACAAAGATCGAGCTGTAGGTACCCACGACCACTCCGAGAACGAGGCAATACGCGAACCCGTGAATGCCGTCCCCACCCCCGACGTAGAGAATCACGACCACGATCAAGGTTGTGATCGATGTCAGCAGCGTTCGCGCGAGCGTCTGGTTCAGGCTCAGATTCACCATGTCGTGAGTCAGTGACGGATTCTTGCCACGCACCTCGCGAATCCGGTCGAACACAACGATCGTGTCGTTGAGGGAGTAGCCGACAATTGTCAGAAATGCGGCAATCATCGGCAGGTTGATCTTGAAGTCCTGCAGTTGCAAGACGCCGCCATCCAGACCGAACTGGCCAGCGCCGAGTCCCGCCAGCGCCACACCTCCGAGCACGACCAGGACATCGTGAACCAACGCCACCACGGCCGCCAGACCGAAGTCGATTCTCTGGAAGCGGAACCAGATATAACCCACGATGGCGACCAGGCTGAACAACATGGCCAAGATTGCCGAATTCTGCATCTCTTCAGCAACCGCACTGTCAAAGGCAGTCACCTCGTCAAATCGCGGCTTGCCATCCAAGTTGGTCTTCAGGGTCGCCAAGACCGCTGAGACCTGGTCCGGTTCCAGAACTGTCTTGAACCGCACGGTCCAGTCTCGCGAGACGGTTCCTGTCGTGTTTCCTTTCGCGGAGATCTCAAATTGCTGTTCTGCTGCAGCGGCATCGCCGTCGGCACCCGCGAGAGCTTCACTGACGTAGGCTCGTGCATTTTCCAACTGGACGGTGCTGTCCTCGGAAAACGACACGGTGACCTGTCGCCCCTGGTGAAATTCCGGTGCGGCAGGATCGTTTATGGCGGTGACGCCCCCGGACTTGACCACCATCCGGGTCAGGGCGTATTCGGCCTGGCCATCAAAGGCGTCGGCGATCCATGCCTGGATCGCTGCGTTGACACTGTCCTTGGAACCGCTCGACGAAGACTCAGTGGTTGTCGTCCTCAGGCGAAACCGCCGCGCCGTTGAAGCAGCCTCAGCGGTCGCAGCCGCACCGGCGGCGTCCTCCAGGCCGGTCAGTTCCTCGAGCGTGATGGCATCCTCAAATTGCTCTGGTTTCTTGGCCTCGATCAATGCCTTCACATCTCCGGCCGTCGCGCCGGATGGTATCTGCTGCAATTCGAAGCTGACTGCCTGCCCGCCTCGAAAATCGATATCAAAATTGCTCAGCCCGCGTGACACCAGTGCGACCATGCCTCCCACGATGACGAGCAGCGAGACCACAGCCGCCTTTCGGCGGTGTCCGATGAAGTTGAATTCGCGCCCCGCCAGCCCCGGCAGGCTGTTCATCTTCAACAGCTCACGACGCTTGGCTCGTTCCCAGATGTCAAACAACAGTCGGCCAACGTACAACGCCGTGAACATGCTCATTACGATGCCGATGAACAGTGTCACAGCAAAGCCACGCACCTGGTCGGTCCCGATCATGTACAGCACTACCGCCACCAGCAGCGTGGTGACATTCGCGTCAACGATCGTGGTAAACGCTCGGCCAAACCCGTTTTGGACCGCCAGCCGGACCGCACCACCTCGACGCTGCTCTTCCCGGATCCGCTCGAAAATCAGCACGTTGGCGTCGACCGCCATACCAATCGTCAAGACGAGTCCCGCCAGTCCCGGCAACGTAAACGTCGCCTCGATGAAGATCATCGTCCCCATCACCAACACGAGGTTGAGCAACAGGCAGATCACGGCCACCACTCCGGAGAAGCGGTAATAGAAAATCATGAACACAACGACAGCCAGTGCCGCAATCGAAATCGCGGTGACCCCCTTCTTCTGCACGTCTCCGCCGAGTGTCGGCGAAATGGTCAGCTCGCTGACCGGCTCTGGTTTCAACGGCACTTCGAGCGCCCCTGCATCGAGAACGCCGATCAACTCGTTGATTTCCTGGCGCGTGAAATCGCCTCGGATAATACCACTGCTGCTGATCCGGCTCTCCAGGGTCGGCGCCGAGTGCACCTGTCGATCGAGCACGATCGCCAGGCGACGGTAGTGGTTTTGCGCCTTCAGCGGTTCGTTCTTGCCCGTCAGGTCACCGAACAGGATGGCCCCAATGGAATTCAGCGTGAATCCAACTGCCAGGCGGCCGTTGTCGTCGTTGGTCTGGTAGACCCGGTACAGGTGCTCGCCCTTCACCCTCTGGTCGCTCGGTTCGTACTTCACCAGCACGTGATCCACTTCGCGTCCATCTCGCAGCGCTCGTGGCTCGATCACCACGCCATAGGCGGCATCGACCTCACCGTCTGGAGAAACCGGCAGCCATTCGGCCTCCTCTCGTATCTCCACCACCTTGCCATCCGGCCCTCGGTCCACCACCGTCACCTTGCTCTGATTCGGCGGCAAAGCCCGAGCGCGGGCGATCAGCGGTGCGTCATCGACGCTGTTGGCCAGGATCGCCAGTTCCAGACTCCCCAGCCGCATCATCATCCGCTTGGTCTGCTCGACCACCTGCGGATCCGCCTTGGGAATGATCACCTCGATCCGGTGTGTCCCTAATGGGCGGACGGTCAGTTCCTTGTTGCCGCCGGGGTTGGCCCGCTTGTTGATAGCGACGGCCATTTGCGACAACACCGATTGGTTGATTTCCTTGCCCTGTTCACCGGCCAGGTCCTCATCCACCTCGAGCACCAGGTTGGCGCCACCGGCAAGATCGATCCCGAGCTTGATCCCCGAGAAAAACGTCTCCAGCACGCCGCCGTCGGCCGTCGAACGACTCGTCCGAACCGGCCGATTCCGTCGTGACAGTTCCAGGGTCTCCAGGGAACGGAACTCGGGAATATGATCAGACAACCCGTCATCCGTGACGCGCGTGTAGGACAGTGTCAGCTTCTTCAGGCTGGTCATCTTCGACAGATCTTCCAGTCCCTTGTCCGAAATCGCAGTATTCGAAAGATCGAGAGTCTGCAATTCGTGCAACTGCTGCAGCTGTTCGGCGTGCGCATCAGTGACGCTGGTCCCCGACAGGTCAAGCGCCACAACGCGTGGCACGCTGGCCAGGGATTCGAGTTGCCCCGTCAGCTCGTCTGCCGAGGCCGTCTTTGAGAGCACCACCTGCTCGACAGTCTTCCGTTCATCATCGAACTGGATCACCGCACCAGCACGTCGCAGCTTGATCATGGGATCGGTGTCAGCACACCCGCAGACCACCAGGGCCGCGAACAGCAGGGCGGCGCAGAGACCGCTGCGATTCGCATCCATCGGCACACTCCATCTTGGATCGCTTGTCATCTTGCTACTCATTTCTCGTCACTCCCGCCTGGAAGTGCCGCACCGACACTCGCCGTCCCGTCCGATGTGTCCTGTGGTTCTACGTAATTGACCGTCAGTCCGGGGACCTTGTCTTCAAGGCTTCGCGACTTTGACGTCACGCCCTCATATGCCTGCTCGCCTTTCTCATATTGTTCGACCGCCGTCTGGTGTGCCCAGTCGTCGGCTTTCTGTACGAGAACTTCCTTGGCCATTGGCCAGCAGGCCAGTGTGAGTGCCGTCAGCACAACCCCAACGCGTCCCGACAGGTCCTCCATTCCAATGCCGACTGCCACCAGCCGCCCGATGCTCAGAGGAACCGCGAATGTCGCTGCGATCAAAAGCACGCCACGAGTGCCCATGCCGCTCTCGTAATACCAGGTGGGGTTTACGATGAAGACGACCGCCACCAATCCCACGTACAACAGGCAGAGCATCGGCAGCAAACGGCTCTTCAACATTTCCCGGCTCCCCATCCAGCTCCCGAGACCGGCGAGGGCCAGCCCCATACCCAGCAGGATGCGACCGCCATCATCGATGTCGAAAAAGAGTCCCGGAACCAGCGCGCCAGCAGCTACCAAGGCGAGGAATCCCAGAACGCCCATCGTGACATGGCTCTCCTCAAACGCCTCATTGCCGGCCGCCCAACGTGACACCATCACGCCGCCGAGCATGGCCCCCAAAAAGCAAAGCCCCGAAACCCAGTTGGGAATCTCGGCCAGAACCAGCACACCGAAATCGACCATCAGATTACTCACTTGTTGTCCGACTTGTCCTCGTCGCCACCATCCTCACCCCCGCCCACAGGCTTGGGCCCCTGGATGCTCCGACGAAGCATGCGAATCTCGTTCCCCGGCGACACCGAAAGAACGACCTCATCACTCATCTCGTCCACGGCGACAACGGTTCCAATGATGCCACCGATCGTCACGACACGGTCGTGCTTTTGCAGCGAATCGACCATCGCCTGCCGCTTCTTGCGTTCGCGTTTTTGAGGGGCGAGCACGATGAAATAGAAAATCAGGCCCATGCCAATGATCGGCACGAACATGTCACCGATCCCGGGTGGTACGGGATCCTCCTGAGGACCACCGTCACCTCCGGCCTCGGCATCTCCGGAGGCTCCAGCAGCGTCAGTCGCTGAATCGCCCTGTCCCGAATCAGCCTGTCCCGAATCAGCCAGTGCCGACTCGGCCACGTCCGTCCCCGCGTCGTCCTGGGCCATCGCTGTCCATGGCGCGACCGCCGTCACCAGTCCGGCCACGAGCACCGCGGTCAGCAGCGACACCCCCTGCCGCACTGGCTGACTCTGGTTGGAGCTCATCCCGCCTACCCCGCTTGTTGCCAAAGAGGACCTCGGCCGTTGCACCGGCCGCGGTTCGATAGGATCTCTGCACGAATCACCCGCCATTTGTGCGGTCTTCATGCCCCGTGCACAGCCCGACTGGCCTCGTCAGCCGAGTCAAAACCGTATCCTAGAGAGATGCGGAAACGTCAGCAAGGTGAACCGAACGAAACTCCTCGAGCGCATCGTCTCGAATGGCGGTCCTCACTCCTCGCAGGAAGTTCTGGTAGAACACGAGGTTATGATACGAGACAAGGATCGGTCCCAGCATCTCCTTGGACTGGAACAGATGCCTGAGATATCCCCGGCTGAATCGCGTACAGACGCGACAATCACAGTTGGGATCTAGCGGACCGTCATCGGTCCGATGCCGGCTGTTTTTCAGCCGGACTTCGCCTTCAGAGGTGAACGCCGATGCACTGCGGCCATTGCGAGTCGGCAACACGCAGTCAAACAGATCAACGCCCCTGGACACAGCCTCGAACAGGTCGCGCGGCGTGCCGACCCCCATCAAGTAACGGGGTCGATCGGCGGGGAGCATCGGCACGGTGACATCCAACGTCTCGTACATCAGCCGCGGTTCCTCACCCACGCTGAGTCCTCCGATCGCGTAGCCCGGAAAGTCCAGCGGCAACAGCCCACGAGCAGATCGCTCGCGTTCGGCCGGATTCGTCGCCCCCTGCACAATGCCAAACAACGCTTGGTCGTCACGCACCTGGGCATCTCGACACCGACGCGCCCACTCCGTCGTGCGATCCACTGCTCGGCGCAACACCTCAATCGGAACGTCGTGAGCCGGGCATTCGTCCAGGCACATGATGCAATCGGCCCCCAGTTGCTCCTGGATGGCCACCGCGCGCTCGGGGGACAGCTCCATCCAACTGCCGTCAATATGAGACTTGAAGCTGACCGAGTCGTCGGTCAGCCTCGCCATATCGGCAAGGCTGAACACCTGAAATCCGCCGCTGTCGGTCAAGATCGGCCCCTCCCATTGCATCAGCCCGTGCAATCCGCCCAGTTCGGCCACTACCTCGGCTCCGGGTCTCAACGCCAGGTGATACGTATTGGCCAGCACCATCTGCGCACCGGTTTCGGCCAGTTGTTCCGGCCACAGGCCCCGAACCGTTCCCCGAGTTCCCACGGGCATGAACGCCGGCGTCTCGACCACTCCATGAGGAGTATGCCACAGGCCACACCTGGCCAGGCCGCTGCTCTCCGCGACCTCCCACCGAAACGCCTCTGACGCACGGGTCACCCGATCCCCTCCAGTCCACTGTTGAGCAGTTCGACGTACCACATGAAAAACCGGATCACAAAGAACAGGATGAACATCGCCACAACACACCAGACCACCCAGGCGATGGCCCCGCACAGCAGCCCCAGCGCCCGCTCGGCCTGTTCGCGAAACCTCGGGCTCAGGCGGTGCAATTGTTCAGGCACCGTCCCGGATGTCTCACCCACATCGACCATCTCGATGAAATCGGACGGAAACAATCCCGTGTCGGCCAATGCGACTGTCAGTGAATCTCCACTCTCAATCGACACACAGACCGACTCGCACTTGGCCTGGAACGCTCCGTTTCCCGTCGCACGAAAAGTCGCCTGGAGGCTCCTGCGGATCGGCATCCCGGTCTGCTGTGTCAGGTAAAACGCCCAGGAAAACCTCGCGATAGCGAACGCCTTCTGGCATCCACCAACGATCGGGATCGCCAACGTGACCCGGTCAATGATCTGTTGAGATGTCACCACTGACCTGGCAAACAGGTAGGCGCCGGCCAACACGACGAGTGTGCCATAGACGCATCCCAGGAACGTCACCGCTCCTCCAGGACCTCGCAAGCCAAACGTGATCCCCGAAACGGCTTCTCCTCCCGGCAACATTCCCAGCACAAAGATCACCAGCGACAGCACCCCGGTGGCCGCCACGAACTGGATCACAGGCCAGGTGATCTGCGAGAGAAACCGTCGGCGGAGCTTGAGCGTGTTGTCGAAATGATCGGCCAGGTGCTCGAGCACCTCCGGCAGCGCGCCGCTGTGCTCGCTCAGGCGGATCATCTCGATCATCATTTCCGGAAACCGCCCCGTGTGGCGGGACATCGCTTCCGAGATCTCGTCACCCTCCCGAACGCGATCAGCGACATCAGCCAACACAGCCTGGCACCGCGGATCGCCCCCCTTGCGTGTCACCGTCTGGAGTGCCTTCACGACGGGCACTCCGCCGTAGAGCATTGTCGACAACTTACGACAGACGGTTGCCAGCGCCGCTGTCCTGATCTGCCTTCCGATCACGCGTGAATTCCGTCAAATCATCAGGGCGGAGTCGCCGATTCTCAATCGCCACACGTGACGCGTCAACGCCACCTTGGCCTCCCCGACGCCCGTTGCGTTCACCGCCCCATTGTGTCAAAGTGTCGCGCATCATGCCCGCCGACTTTCTCGACCTCGCCGGCCGCGACGTTCTGGTGATGGGAGTCGCCAATCGCAAAAGCGTTGCCTGGCACGTGGCCTGCGACCTCACTCAGGCTGGTGCCCGGGTGATCTACTCGGTCCGCAGCCAGGAACGGGCGGACACCGTCCACCAACTGGCCGGTGACGACGCCCGCGTCATCATCTGCGACGTCGAGTCACCAGATGATATCGAACGGCTGGCCACCGAGGTCACAGCCTGCACTGACCGGCTCCATGGTCTCGTCCACTCCATCGCGTTTGCCGACTATTCGGCCGGCTGGCTGCCGTTTCACCAGACGCCGCGGGCCGCATTCCTGCAGGCCGTCGACATCAGCTGCTTTTCCCTGGTGGCCGTCAGCAACGCCCTGAAAGACCTTCTCGACCCTGACCATGGCAGTGTCGTGGCGATCTCCATCTCGACAACCCGGATGGCGTCCGAGAATTATGGCTACATGGCTCCGGTCAAGGCAGCGCTCGATTCGTCGATCTGTTTTCTCGCCAAGAGCTTCTCCAGCTTCGGCCGCGTTCGCTTCAACGCGGTCTGCCCCGGGCTTTTGAAAACATCCGCATCCGCCGGGATTCCCGGCTACGTCGACAGCTATCTGTATGCCGAACAAGCCACCCTGAGGAAGCAGGCGGTCGGCACCGACGAGGTTGCCGCTGCAGCCACCTTTCTGCTCTCGCCACGCGCCTCCGGCATCAATGCCCAGGGCATCGTTATCGATGCGGGCATGTCTGTTAACTTTTTCGACCAGGACCTGGTGCAGCGACCTGACGCCGGCACCGAAGGGCAGCCGTCGTGAGCCGGCCATCGGTCGACGCCCATCGACTGGCCACGCTGGCCGTCGCCCTCCTGGTGCTCGTCGTCTCCGCTCTGGTGAGTCGGGACCTCGGGCTCACCACCGATGAACCACGCTACATCGACAATTGTCAGAGAATCCATGCCTGGTTCGAGGACCTGGTCTCCGAAAGTCCAGCGGTGGTCTTCGCCCAAGATCGACTGGAAGAGGGGTGGTATTACGCACGCCCGGAGAGCAAGAACCTGCCGCTGGTGAGTCTTGTGGGGAGCCTCGGGCACTTCACTCTCGGACTCTTTGATGGTCCCCCACACTCGTACCGTTGGGGGAACCTGGTCGTCTTCGCCATCACCGCCGGCGTCATGTTCAGCTGGCTTCGCGAAGAACTGTCGGCCCCCGCCGCTATCGTCGGTGTGATGGCAATGGTCGGCATGCCACGGATGCTGAGCCATGCGGCCTTAATGAGCATCGACCCATTGGTGGGGTCGTTCCAGGTCCTGACGTGCTGGGCGCTCTGGCGAGCCAGGGATCCCATCGAGACGGCCGGACTATCCCGCGCCGCCCCGTCGCCCTCACGTCTCCGCCATTGGGGTTGGCCGTTGCTGTTCGGCTTGCTCGCAGGACTCGGTGCGATGACCAAGCCGACGTTCTGGCTGCTTGTTCCCGCCTGGCTCGGGTGGATTTTGTGGACAGGGCCCCGACAGCACCGTCGAGCCATCGTCGCCCTGTTCACGGTGGCACCGCTCGTCGCCATCGCGGTGATGCCCCCCTGGTGGTTTCGCCCCATCGACGGATTCCTGGACTACATCGACCTGCTGCTCAACGACCCAGTCGGCTGGAAGATCGACGCGTACTATCTCGGTCACGTCTTCCAAGCCGAGTTGGCACCCGGAGAACCTCCGGTCCCCGTTCCCTGGCACAGTGTTCCATGGCTTTCGCTCGCCACCACGCCGCCCTGGATCGTCGTCCTGGTGCTGATCGAAGTGGTCGCGTGGGTATTGCTGAGACTCGCAGGGCTTCTGACACGTCGCGGTCGAAACCACGAGGAGACGCTGGCGATCGACGCACCTCTACCCGACCCGAGTCTCTCCGGCCTCTGGCTGCTGGGTACCCTCGTGATCCCGGTCGTCGTCATGCTGCCATCGACGCCAGCGCACGACGGCACGAGGCTGTATCGCCCGGCATTTTATTTTGCTGCAATCCTCGCCGCCTGCGGATTCGAGCGTCTCAGACGACGCTGGCTCAGCACCGCTCCGCCTGCCGCGGCCTGGACGACGGCCGGGGTTCTCGGAGCAGTCGCCGCCTGGACCAGCCTGGCCAACCACCCGGCCGGCCTGTCCTACTACAGCCTCCTGGCCGGCGGGTTTCGCGAGGCGGCCCGGCCGATCGCGTTGGGCCGCTCACTCCCGGAGCCCAGGCGTCCCCTCTACGAGGTGAGTTACTGGTGGGAATTGTTCAACGAGGACGCCATTCACGAGATGCAATCGCACCTCCCACGAGGGGCTCGACTGACGTTTTTTCCTGAACATTATGGCCGGCACATGCTGCAGAAATGGGGTGTCCTCCGCTCTGACTTGCGGCTCGTCGGCACGGGTGAGGCGGACTACATGGTCATGTATGCCCGCATGGGGCGGCTGATGGATCCGCGAGTGCATCCGTCCGGAACCCGGTTCTTGCACAGCACACCGATTTGGGAGCACACCATTGATGGGGTCCGCGTCGCCATTCTCGTCCGGGTCAACATGCCTGGCACACATTGACAACCTCTTCCTCCGCGCTCCAGACTCTTCCGCTCATCGATACACGTCACGCACAACACGGTCTGACTCATGAGAACGACCATGCTACCACCACGCACAACTCTCCTGCTCCCCGTCGCTCTCGTCGTTGCTGTCTCCTCAGCCACCCTGCTTTCCGGCGCTGCCCCGGATGACAAGACCGACAAGCCGATCAAGCTCTCGACAGTCATCTCACGGGACGATCTGCAGGCCGAGGCGGCCAGCGTCATTGCCCAGGTTCGCGGACTTCTCAAGTCCGAGGCCACGTATGCCGACTCGGCGAAACACGAGTTGCCACGTGCCGCCGGAGTACTGGCCGTCTTGGGACAGGCCTGCTCGGAACATGACACCAGGACAACGGCCACCGACATCATCCGCGGCACTTCGTTCCGCGATGCGGCCCTCGCACTCAAGGCCGCCAGGTCCCTTCAAGCGGCGCAGGCTGCACTGGCTCGGCTGGAGTCGTCGTTTTCCGGGAAGACCACAAAAGGTGGTCCCACGAAGCGGACCTGGAAGGGCCTGATTTCCCTGCACGACGTGATGGAAGAACTTGCGGCGAGAAACAGCAAGTTGCGACGTGCCGTACGACGGTCGCGGGACCCGAAGGCCGACTCACGCAACGCAGCCACGATGGCCGTTCTTGGACTGGTTGTCCTGGCCGACAGCCACGAAGTTCGCGACGAGGCCGACATCCCGAAATGGAATCGCCTCTCGCTGGAATTTCAACGCGCCGCCTCCGCCACAGCTACCGCGTTACGGACCCAAAACAAGGCGATGATCAAGCCGCTCTACCTCAAGACCGCCAAGTCGTGCAGCGACTGCCACGCCGATTTCCGCAGCGAATAAGCGCCGGCTACCTGGA
>MDTE01204802.1_pt1 | contig 62140 bp, 65 predicted proteins | sample 811231 | NCBI WGS metagenome assembly MDTE01 (sample SAMN05326651, study PRJNA326480) | marine metagenome | isolation source: seawater | place: Indian Ocean: Red Sea | collected 2010
AGTACCATTGGCGCAGAAAGGCTTGACTTCCGAGTTCGGAATGGGATCGGGTATTTCCCTTTCGCAATAATTACCAGGCAGGAAACAAATACATAAATAAATTAATAAGTAAAGATAAACTTTCTTGTGTTTATTAAAATTCCTTATCTTTCCAAGTTGTTGGCACTGTATGATTGTCTATTTCCAAATTATAGCTATATTTAAACTTTTTTGGACCTTTTTTCTTTATAAAATTTATAAGTTTTTCTAATGACTCATTTAGATTAACTTTAGTTTTATAATTTAATATTTTTCTAGCTTTGTCAGATGAGCAAACAGCATTTTTAACTTCATTAGGACGATCTTTTGAATATTTGGCTTCTCCGTTATATTGAAGCTTATTAGAAATAATTTGATAAAGTTTATTAATTGAGACAAATTCTTCATCCGGTCCAATATTGAATATTTGTGATTTAATTTTTGGATCTGTAATAAGCTTGTCTAAACAATATATACAATCATCTATATCAGAAAAACATCTTATTTGTTCACCATCACCATAAATGACAGGTTGCTTACCCATCAAGATAAGATTGGTCATAATAGATGCAACATTTCTAAATGGATCGTCGTATTTTTGCTTTGGCCCGATTATATTATGTGGTACTGCAATATTATATTCCAAGCCATGTGTATCACATAAAATTTTTAAAATATTTTCTGCGGCTAATTTTGTGACTCCATATGGATCTGATGGGTTACACTCATCAGTTTCTTTAAAAGGAGTTTCAATATTACCGTACCTAGCCATAGATGAGCAAAAAACAATTCTTTTTACTTTATTTCTAATTGCTGCGGTAAAAGTAGCAACACTACCAGTCATATTATTATGACAAATCAATGTTGGTGAAATATTCGATAATCCTTCATGAGCATAAGATGCACTATGGCACAAAGCATCCACATTGTGCCTTGTTGCATGAGTCATAAAATCTAAATCTTCACAATTACCTTGATAAAAATTAACATTACTATCTACATTATCTAAATCACCACCAACAAGATTATCACAACCAGATACTTTGTAACCTTTATTTAAATAAAAATCTGCAAGGTTTGATCCAAGAAATCCTGCTACACCTGTAATAAATATATGCATATCTTAAAAAAATTAATTTAAATAATTAGTATATATTGTTTTAAAAAAAGCAAATAAATTAATAATACAATATATTATTCAAATTCATTCAATAAAACTTTTAAATATTTTTTATTTATAAAATTTTGAGTAAAACTTTTTTTGTAATCATTTTCTTCATACTTGAAATTATCATAATATCTTATTAAGTCCTCCAAATCCGAATTATTCTTAAAATAAACTTTTTTTTTTCCTAAAATTTCTCTGTTAAATGAACAATCATAAGCCAAAATTTTTTTTTTGAGATTAATTGCTTCGATTAAAGTGGGATTTGTTCCACCAACTTTATGGCCATGTATATAATAATCAAAAAAAGATAGATAATTTAAAAGTTTTTTTTTATCATACACTTCTCCAATATAAAAAATATTTTTTGAATTTTTTATTAAAGGTAAAATTTTATTTTTAAAATAATTGCTCTTATAGCCAATTATGAACAACTTGTAATTAGTGAGAGTTTTAAAAGTATTAACGATAAGACCAACATTATTCTCCTCTAAGAGTCTTCCAATTAAATAATATCTTTTTACTTTATTATTTCTATAAATCGAAATATCAACATTTTCAAATTTTGAAGGATAATAAATTGTTTCTCCATCAGATCTATATTTTAACATATAATATCTTCTAATGACCTCAGAATCATAAATTTTTGAAATTTTAATTTTTGCAAATATGATCTCGCAAATTTTAAAATAATTTTTTTTGAAAAAACTATTTGGCCTTCTCCATTCTATTCCATCGGGATTACAAATAATTTTACAATTTAATATCTTTAAAAATGGAAAAAAAATTGCTGCACCATATCCAAAAAACAGAAACACTTTAACTCCATTTCTAAGCATTAATATTATTGTAATAAGGTAATTTAAAAGTGTTAAGGGACCAGGTAATCCAGGGACATAAATTTGTTTTACATTAGGGTATTGTGAGTTTTTATTATTATTTTTTTTAGTTGAGCTAACTAGAAAAAATAAATTAGAATTTACAACATTTCCATCTTTAACAAATTGATCAACAAAAGTATCAAATGCTCCATAATTTGAGGGTAAACCTCTTATTCCAATAATACCTAATTTTTTTGACATTTAGAAAAATTACTAAAAAAAAATACTATTGCACAATAAATAGCAACATATGAATATCTAAAATAAGATGTAAAAGTCGTAGAATAAATAGAAATTAGAATTAATAAAACTAATAACCCATAGCTCATATATGTTTTCTTAGTCAAATAATAAATACCAACGTTCAAATAAATCATCATAAATCCCAAGATTTTAAACAAAAAAGAATTTGTTAAAAATAAAAAAATTCCTGAAAATATTAAAACCGGCCAAGCTATTATTTTGTAAATTAATCCTAATGGAAAACTTACATTTTGAAAATTTGGAATGTTATCATATTCCCGTCCTGTCATGTCCCTATAGTGCCAAATCTCAAGTGTTTCAAAAAAGTTTGCCTTTGAAGCAAAAAAATAATTAAAAATTGAAAAATGTTCTTTATCGAAATAATTAAATTCGTAAAAAAATAGGAAAATTAAAAAAATAAGTAATATTAATATATAAACATGAATAATCTTTTTTTTAATTTTAAAAAATTTTTTTATTAAATTGTCAGCATAAAAAATAAAATAATAAAAAATAATATTTTTTTTAATAAAAAGACTTAGAAAAAAAAATATTGTTTTTATAAATAAATTTTTAAAACATAAGAAAGATATAATCAAAAAAATTAATATTGTTTCTTTTAAAACATGCCCTGTAAGATGTAATCTGTAAGGATCAAAAAATAATATTGATGAATATATTAAAACTTGGAGTTTATTAAAATTTAGTAAATTATTTTTTAATAACAAATTAAATACTAATATATTTGTTAATCCAAAAACAATAAAATTTAAAATAATTAGATACAGATAATTGTAATTTAAAATTCTTGCCAAAAAATGGTAGCCTGTAAACAAAATTTTTTCAGGGTGATTAACAAAATTTGAATAATTATTATGGTTTTTGAGATAATACAAAGAGTCTGGATGATAAAACTGTTCTATTCCAATTAATCTCTCAAAATAAAAGAAGAATATACAAATAATTATTGAACCAATAAATATTTTAAAACTGTTGACTTCCAATAAATTTTTTATTGACATAATTAAGAGAAAAATACGAGATTAAGTATAAAATAAATAATAGATATGATGAAGAATAAATTGATAGAATGATAAAATACATAAAAGCCAAAATAGACAATATTTTATTGGAATTATTTACTCTTAATATTCCTCTTATATTTAAATCAAACAATTTTAATCGAATAGATAAAAATATCTGAAATGAAATATAAAATAATTTAATAAACTCATTAATAGAAATAAATGCAATTATATACAAGCTGCCAAAGTAGATAAAACAAGTTGAAATGACATATAAATTTGGTTTTTTAACTTCTAATGGAATATTCAAGTTTATTTTCAAGATGTAAAAAATAATTATAAAAATTATTAAAAATAAAATTTTAATATTCATAACCAAGGATATTGTAAATTGATCAAAGAAAAGTAAGCAAGAAAATAGAAGTAATGAAAACTTTATAAACAAGTTCGATTTTATATATTTTTTTTGTGAAAAAAAATAATCGGCATAAATTAATATCAAAGTGTAAAGCCAAATCAAGAGAACTAGATTTTCATAAATATAACAATAAATTAAGGCTAAAAAAGAAAAAAACAAAAAATATCTTACATCTAAATTTTCTTTTTTAGAGAATAACAAAACAACAAAATAAGAAAAAATTCCATTTGCTATAGAATAATTCATAAAAAAAACTTTACTTAACTCACCTGGAATTAAAATAAGAAAAATTAAATTTGAAATGACAAATAAAAGATAACTTAAGACACCTACAAAATATTTCTTATTTTCTATTCTAAATAAACCTTTTATATCAATAATCATGAATTAATTATTTTTTTTAAGATACAAAATTCCTAAAGGATAATAATATAATACACTTCCCCAATTATTAAATAAATTTCCAGTTGTTATAAAAGGATATAAATTCATAAATAAAGAAATCAAAATAACCTTTTTTTCAAAACTTATTTTTGAAAAAAAAATCATTAAAGAAATATAAATAAAAACCAAAGATATAAATAATCCCCCAAGCAAACCTGTTTCTGAAAAAAGCTGAAGATATATGTTGTGAGGATGAGTATTGGCACTTGAAACATTGGTAAAACCTGGATAGACAAAATCTTTAGGTTTATCACGAAAAGCTGCGTGGGTTCTTTTTATTAAATATTTTTCTGAACTACTAACATATCTATATGATTTTGCTCCAGAACCAAAAATTAAATTATCCAGAAATATATTCTTTGATGCTTCAATATATAATGTATAGGCTAAAGGTAAAAGAGTATCGTTTCTAGCATAAGCATAATATTTTCCATTTATTTTAATTTCTTTGTAATATGGTTTGTTATTTTTATAATTAAAATTTATGTGCCCTAAGGTTTGATCAATTAATCTGAATTTTGCAAGCTCACTAGTTTTTATAATTAATGTAAAACTTGATATAATAAAAATAGTAAAAACAGTAAAAAAGACTAATTTTTTTTTAATATCATATTTCCAAATTAGACATAATATTAAAGAAAAAACCAAAAATAAAACGATTGATGTTCTTTCACCACTTAAAACAGCCATAATAAAGCTTATTGACAATATGAAAACAATTTCATTTTTGTTACTTTTTGTAAGAAGAGTTAAAGCTATTAGAAGTGGACATAATCTAACAATATAACTACCCATAACACTCTCGTCACCAAAAAAACTGGATATTCTTCCAGGTGGATGAGAAAATCCTAAAATATTTTTTCCAAAAGTAAACTGAATTAAACTATCTATAAATAACATAATAAATGCGAACAAAAGGATTTTTTTTAAATTTTTAATAAATTCTTTATCTTTGTTAATAATATATTTCACAACTAATAGAAATATCCCAAATCTAAAATAAAAAATGTTTTTTAAAAAAATTTTTTCCACGTAATCGGATTGAAGACAACTAACAATAATAATAATGTAAAATATTAAAAAAATAAAAAAATAATTATCTTTGAGTAAACTAAATTGTCGTTTTCGTATAATAAAAATTAAAAAAAAAATACAAGAAACAGACAAGGCTAAATCTGCAAGAAATGCTCCGGTAATTAGAAAAATCGGTATAGATAGTAATGAATAATTTATAACATTAAATTCAAATTTGCTCATTTAAAATAATTTTTTAAACTAAATTTCTTTTTAAATAATCGTTAATAGTAATAGCTAATCCTTTTTTGAGTGAAGTTTTATATTTCCAACCATATCTTTTGGCTAAAGATACATCCAATACTTTTCTCATTGTACCATTCGGTTTTTCTTTTTTATAATTAATTCTAAAATTTACACCTAAATGTTTCATAATTATATTTGCATACTCAGTTATACTTTTGTCCTTACCAGTTCCAATATTAATTAAAGTTTCTGAAGTTTTTTTTTTTAAAAAAAAGATACAGGCATCAGCTACATCATCACTATAAATTAGCTCCCTTAAAGGTCTTCCATTACCCCAAATATAAATTTCGTTTTTTCTATATTTTATAGCGTCAATTATTTTTTTTATTAAAGCTGGAAAGAAATGAGATCCAATAGGATCATAATTGTCATTTATACCATAGGCATTACATGGCATTAAACATTTATAATTTAATTTATATTGTTTGTTGTAGCTCTCACATAAACTTATGCCCGCAATTTTTGATATTGCATATGGTTCATTTGTTTTTTCCAAATAACCAGATAATAGATATCTCTCTTTTATAGGTTGTTTACTTAATTTAGGATAGATACAACTTGATCCCAAAAAAATTAAATTTTTAACTCCATTTAAATAACCTGCATGAATGACGCTATTTTGGATTGCTAAATTATCATAAATGAACTCTCCCCTTAGTTTATTATTAACCTCTATACCTCCAACTTTAGCAGCGGCTAAAATAATTGCATCTGGTCGAATATTTGAAAAATACTTTAAAACTTTATTTTGGTCTCTCAAATCTAAATCTTTTTTTGATTTAGTGAAAATTTTTTTATAATTTAAATGCTTCAATTTCCTAATAATAGCAGAGCCAATTAATCCTTTATGTCCAGCAACAAAAATTTTTGAATTTTTGTTAATCATCCAAATATTTTAATTCATAAGATATCATATCTTTAACTAAAGATTTGATATTATGTTTAGGTTTCCATTTTAAGATTTTACGGGCTTTAGAAAAATCACCCTTCAATGTATCAACCTCAGCAGGTCTCAAATACTTTTTATTACATTCAATAATGCAATTATTTTGGAAGTCATAACCTTTTTCATTTAAACCCTTGCCTTTCCATTTAATTTTTAATTTTAGTTCTTTAGAAACTAAATTTATAAATTCTTTAATTGAATATTGTTTACCAGTACAGATAACAAAATCTTCTGGTTTATTATTTTGTAACATTTTCCACATTGCCTCGACATAATCTTCTGCATGACCCCAGTCCCTTTTTGCATACAAATTTCCTAAAATTAACTTTTTTTGCTTTTTAAATTTAATTTTACATAATGCGCGGACAATTTTTTTGGTCACAAATGTCTCTCCTCTGAGAGGACTTTCATGATTAAATAAAATACCGTTACAAGCAAATATATTATACGACTCTCTATAATTGACTGTAATCCAGTGTGAATAAACCTTTGCAACACCATAAGGACTCCTAGGATAAAAAGGTGTTTTTTCTGTTTGAGGGGTTTCCACAACTTTACCAAACATTTCTGATGATCCTGCCTGATAGAATTTTATTTTTTTTTTTGATTGAACTATTGCATCTAAAATTCTCAAAGTACCCATTGCATCTACATTTGTAGTATATTCTGGTAGTTTAAATGAAACAGCCACATGTGATTGCGCTGCAAGATTATATATTTCATCAGGTTTTATTTTATTTATTATTTTAAAAATTGATAAAGAGTCGGAAATATCACCATAATGTAAAATAAAATTTTGTTTTTTTGAAAATGGCTCACTATATATGTCGTCTATTCTATAGGTGTTTATTGTTGAATTTCTTCTTTTGACACCATGAACTATATAATTTTTTTTTAATAAAAATTTTGACAGATAAGCTCCATCTTGTCCAGTAACACCAAATATTAAAGCAATTTTATTATTCATGTTCAGTTTTTTATTTATTATCATAAATAACTTAAATCAATTAAATAATCGAAATTGAAGTAGTTTTCTTAAAATTTTTAAAATTATATAAAATAAATTAATGTTAATCTTATTCACCTTAAAAGATCTGTAAACTTCATAATTTGCTACTATGACATTTTTGATAGATTGTGTACTAGTACCTCCTGATCTCATAGTAATAAATGTTTTATTAAAATATTTCGATTTGAGATGTTTAATGCCAAATATTCGAAGCATAAATTCGAAATCTGATGCAATTTTGAATTTTTCATTATAATTTCCATATTTTTTAAAAACACTTTTCCTAAAAAAAAGACTTGTGTGAGGTGGATGATCACATTTTAAGAAATCTTTATAATTTAATTGTTTAGACTTAAAATATCTTAAAATTTTATCTGAGTCATTTCTTTTCACAATTTTAATATTCGAATAGATTGCATCAATATTTTTGTTTTTATCGAATTGTTTTTTCACAAAACTTAAAACATTATTATTAAAATAGAAATCATCAGAATGTAAAATTCCAATATAATTATTTTTTGATTTTTTGATACCAAAGTTAATAGCTTTGTAAATTGAATATCTTTTCTTAATAAATAATCTAATATTTTTATTTTTATTTTTAATCTTTTTTATAATTTCAACTGTTCTATCTGATGATCCTCCATCAATAATTATATGCTCTAGTTCATTTTTTTTAATTTTTTGACTTTGAATTGAGGATAAACACCCGCTTATAAAGTTTTCATTATCTAATACAGTTGTTATTATTGAAAATTTCATTACTTCAAACTTTTTAGTATCTTATTTTTTTCTATTAAAATCTTTTTATGAAATTGATTATTAAATCTAAATTTTGAGTCTTCAATTTTTTTTAAATTTGAATATAAGTTATAAAAAGCAGTTTTAGTAAAATGACTGTTTTTATCTAAATTGAAAGTAGATTTTTTTTTTGATATCTCAATTTCTATTGCTCTTCTTTTTTTTTCAAAGTTAGAAACAGTAAAAATAAATTTATTTTTTTTATATTTATAAAAAACTTCTATTATTTCTTTATAATTTCCATTCTTATCCATTTTTCTGGAATATCTTTTTATCTTAAATTTTGAAAATCTCTTAAATAAGAAAAGTATAATTGATAATGGATGATCTAACCAAACATTTATTAATTCAAATTTTTTTTTATACTTTTGAGCATCATTCGAGTAAACTAAACTAATTTGTTTATTTTTATTTATTTTAGTTAATTTTATAACTTTACTTATTTGAGGGTTAAATAAATCAATATAATTTACCAAAAATTTACTATTCTTATTTTTTGATAACTTATTAAACTCTTTAAGATTATTTACTAATGGTTTTTCTACAATAAAATTTAAATTATATTTAGTAAATAAATTAAAAAATCTTAAGTGAGTTTTATTGTCCGAACATATATGCGCTGAATTGTAGTTTTTAATATCATTATTAAATGTTCTTAAACTAATTTTTTTATAAAAAGGATAATGAATAAAAACTTTTTTTTTTCTAATTATAATTAAGCTTTTTGTAAGTCGATATTTTACTAAAAATTTAACTATTTTTTTTGCCCATTTTCCATAACCTACTATAATATGATTATCTAACATGAATAAAAAATTGTCTATTATAGTACCTGTTTATAATGAAGTTCAGACAGTATCAATTGTTTTAGATAAATTAAAAAATCTGAAATTATATCAAAATTTTACTATCCAACTAATTATTGTAGATGACAATTCTAATGATGGAACAAAAGATTTATTGAAGAAACTAGAAAAAGATGAAAATTTTAAAAATGATACTTTTATTTTTAAAGAAAAAAACTTAGGTAAAGGAGACTCTCAAAAAATAGCAATTCCCTTGTGCGAGGGAGACTTTACCATAATTCAAGATGCTGACTTAGAGTATAATATATCAAATATAAATTTTTTGCTTAAACTTGTCATAGAAGAAAATTATGATGCTGTTTTAGGATATAGAAGATTAACTAATACAAAAATTTATAGTGCATATTTTATATTTCACAAAATAGCTGTGCTTAGCTTAACTATACTTACAAATATATTATATTTTACAAAATTTAAGGATGTGTGCACATGTTATAGGCTTATAAAAACTTCTTTATTAAAAGAACTAAGAATTAATGGAGAAAGATTTGAGTACGATTTTAGTATGATCAATCAATTAGCATTAAAAACAAAAAATATTGGGCAAGTAGAAATTGATTATAATAATAGGTCCTTTAAGGAAGGAAAAAAAAATACTTGGATAGTTGGTATTTATGCGTTTAAAAGAATTATATTAGATCGCTTTAACTTTTAATAACTTTTACTTTTGGAAAAGGAATTATAATTTTTTTATTTTTATAATCTTTTTTTATTCTCTTAATGATACTTTCTGCAAAATTCCAAGCAAAAATAATTACAGCACCAAAATTAATTTTTTTGAGTTTCTCATAACTTATTATTTTGATATTTTTTCCAGGTGATAATCTATTTTGTTTTAGATCATTATCATCGACAATATTTGATATTAATTCATTATCAATTTTAAATTTATAAGAAAAAGTGGTTAATTTTGCAGGTGCGCCAAAACCAACAACTTCAACATTACTTTTCCTCATATCTCTCAAAATTTTTGATAATCTATTTTTCTCCCTGTTTATCCTTTTCATATAGTTTTTGAAAAGTTCTATATTGAAAAGACCTTTATTTTTTTCAATTGAAATTTGTTTTTTTATTTTTTGTTTCTCAATTTTAAATTGATTTTTATGGCAAATATATACTCTTATAGATCCTCCTTGTGCTTTAATCAGATCAAAATCGAAAACCTCCAGATTATTGCTTTTTGCAAATGATATTAATGGCTTAAGAGCATGGTATGACATATGTTCATGATAAATTGTATCAAAACTTAATTTATTTATAACATCAAGAAAATAAGAAACCTCAAATACAAAAACTCCATCCTCTTTTAATATTTTTTTAATACCTTTAAAAAAATCAAAAACATCTGGAATATGGGCACATACATTATTAGCAGTTATTAATTTGAATGGCTTATATTTTTTTTTGAGAAGTAAACTTTTTTTATAATTGAAAAAAAAAGTATTTATTTTAATTTTTTTTTTTAAATTATATTTTCTCAAATTACTTGCAGGATCAACTCCAATTACATTTTTAAATTTTTTATCAGTGAAATTTTTTAAAAAAGTTCCATCATTACAAGCTATATCCATAATAAAGTCACTTTTTTTTAGATTAAATTTTTTAATCATCTTTAAAGCATAATCTTCAAAATGTTTTCTTAGAACATTTGATGTACCACTTACGTATAAATAATTCTTGAACATTATTGATGGATTAACAAGTTCTCTAAGTTGAGAATGTCCACAAGATTTACACAGCAAAACTGTTAATGGGAAAAAAAATTCTTTTTCATTTTTAGTCTTTGGATAAGAATTGGCAAGTGGTGTTTTACCAAATTTTAAAATTTGTACTAATTTATTGTCTCTGCACAAAGTACATTTTTTTTTGATTTTATATTTAAGATTTCTAAAACCTGTTGTTATCATTCATAAAATCAATTCTTACTGTATCTTCTTCATAAGTTTTTTGATCTCTGGGATTTTTACTTAAACATAAAATTTGAGTTTCTTCTGTATACAGCATTGCATGATCTACCATTGGTCCTGTAAACAATAAATCTCCTTTTTTTACAATTTTTTTTTGAGTTTTTTCATTTGAATTAGTTTTTCTCCAATAATATTCAAAAGAACCATTTAAAACATATATAAAGTGCCAATCTTTTTTGTGATAATGATTGGCTCTCCATGAATTAGGTTTAGATACTATTAAAGATGCACTCTTCATGTTTAAATCACAAAGTGGCTGGATTACTCCCCGGTTATCCTTAAAGCCTTTAGGTAAGTCTACAAGATCTTTATCAATATAGTTTTTTTCAGACACTATCTAACAATTTGAATTATTTAATTCGTATAAATAGCTTTTAGATATTTCTTTTTCAACAAGAAAATTTCTAATAGTAGTTTTTTTTAAAATCTCACCTATTTTTTCTAAATTTAAACACTCTGGGAATTGATTTGAACCTTGGGTAGAAACTATGTATTTTATTTTATTTAAATCTATATAATTCAAGAATTCAGTTTGATAATCTGTATTTATTAATTTCTGATTCAATAAGTACCTTGTTGAAAAAATTTTTTCATCAAAAAAAATTGATGTTCTTGTCTGATTTAAATCAAGAACATTTCCATTTAAATTAATATTTTCATATTGTTGTGAATTAAAGTAAGTATACGAAAATTTTTTCAAAAATTTTGATTTATCTTTTAGAACATTCAGATCAAAATAAGAGATATACAAAAAAATAATTGAAAAAGATATAACAATAAAAAATTGTATATTTCTTACAAGCTTAGTCAAATTATCATATCTATTGATAGAATAATAAAAAGATAAAATTAAAAAAGCTTCCAAATAATATCTTGGGAGTATTTGGCCTGTAGAAATTATTAACAAAATTATTAAAATTGGAATAAATTTTGTTTTTTTGTGCAATTCAAAATTTAACAATAATAATAAAAATATTAACCCTAATGAACTACTCAACTGATTTATGCTGGTAGGTATAAACGGTCTTAAAAAAGGTTTGTAATTTGTTGTGAACAACCATCCCTCAGAAGATCTTAAAGATAAAGCATATGAGTCATATAATTGTCTCCCACTAGAAAACATACTATCAAAAAAGGGTGATACTGGATTACCGAAATAAATATATTTTATTAGAAATATTGGAAAAAAAACAAATAAAAATAAAAATAATGAGTAAATTAAAATTAATTTTATTTGGGATTTTTTTGTTATTAAAAAATATAAATACAATGGTATTGCAAAAAGAACATAGTTGATTTTTGCAGATGCGTAAAAAGCTAGAAGGAATATAAAAATGAAAATTTCTAATTTTTTTTTGATTAAGTTTTCATTAACCAAAATAAATAATGTCAAATAAAGAATTCCAAAAAATAGTTGTAGTTTTTGAGTAGATATAAGAAGGATAATTAATGGACAAGAGAAAAGAAAATATAAAAAATTATTTTTTTTTTTGTAAACTATTATTGAAAGTAAAAAGAAAGATAAAAAATTTATTAAGGCACCAAAATTTTCTATTTTTAAAATTGGGGATACAATTAATAATATTTCTGAATTTGATAAACTTAAAAATTCTACATCTTTATATAAATTGATATTATCTAAACCATTTAGGTAGATATAATTTGCTAATAATTGGTGAATACTGATACTATCAGCATCAGATATAGGTAAAAGAGTAATTAAAAAAAAAATCAAAAATATAAGATAAAATAATTTTTTTTTTTTAAATTCAAAAATTCTTACAAAATCATATTTATTATTTTTCACATAAAATCTTGAATAGAAAAAATAAAAAGTGATAAATAATAAAAATATTTTTAAAAAAATATTTATAATTGAATCTAATTTGAGAATAATCAAAAAGTTTAATCCTACAACAATTGAAGAAAAAATTAGAAAAAAAAAAATTATCGGTTGATATATTGAAAATAAATATATTTGTTTTCTTTTGATAATAATATTAGAAAAACACACGCCTACAATAATTACAAATAAAAAAATTGATATGAAAAAACCAAACAATGGATTTTCAAAATAAATATTATTATAATACATATACTAATTAAACAGCTTCTTATAGAACTTCATTCTAATAGTATTGGTATTAAATTTGACTTTAAATTTTTTAATATTATTTCTTAAATCTATTATTTCTTTATTGAAATTTGAGAATTTAAAATTTTTTCCAAAATATTTCTTAAATTTTTTTGAACCAACTATATAATTTCTATTATCAAAAAATTTCTCATTAAATAAAATCATATTTTTTTTCTTTTTTAATATTTTACAAACTTTTAAAGCAATATTTCTTATTGTTGAATTGAAGGATACTAAATTACAAATAAATGAAGGTAATTTTTTTGTTTCAATTAAAATCTTATAAATTTTACATATGTCATTTAAGGAAATAAAAGGTCTAAATTGTTTTCCGTCACCATCAATAAAAATTTTTTTATTTTGTAATAATTTAATAACAAAAATATTTATAACTAGGTCAAGTCTCAAGGTATTTGAAAATCCAAACAAAGTAGCATTTCTAAGTAAATTGACTTTAAACTTATTACTTCTTAATTTATAAATAGTTTTTTCTGCGGCCAAATTTGCTTCGGCATAAGTGCTTAGTGGATTTGTAGGGCTATTCTCAAAAACCTTTTTTTTATTAAAACCATAAACTGAACAAGTTGAATTGAAAATATATCTCTCGACTCCGGCTTTTTTTGCTTTTTTTGCAAAGTTAAATCTCTGTTTAAAATTTATATTCCAAGTATATTTAGGATTTAATTCAGATGATGGATCATTTGAAATTCCATTTAGATCACAAACAATATCAATGTCCTTAAAATCTTGAACATTAGCTTTTGAAATATTTTTTTTTACAAATTTTAAATTTTTATGGTTCTTTAATTTTTTTTTATTTTTTAATATCCATGGGAAATAAAATTCATCATAAATAGTTACTTTATATTTTTTTAGAAACTCTTGTGTCATAAAAGTTCCTAAATACCCGCCCCCGCCTGATATCAGTATCTTTTTCATTTAATATTTAACACTCCTTAATTCATATGCTACTAGCGCATAAATTAACCAATAAAAAAAACCATTCCATGATGAAAAAAAAGAGCCAGTGGTTTGAAGTGGAAAAAATAACATAATGAAACTACAAAGTGTTATCAAAGTTAAATTGCAATCGACACATCTAAAAATTTTTTGGGTTAGCTTAAAAAATATGAATAAATTAACTAGAAGAAATGGCAAGAATAATATTAAACCAGTTTCTGACAAAAATTCTAAGTATAAATTATGTGGATGAGTATTACACCTTATGTTTTTACTAGCAGATTCAATTAAACTATATTTATCCTTAACACACTCACTTCTAAATGTTTTGACTCCAGAACCAAATATAGGATTATCAAGAAAAATTTGCTGAGCCGTAATAAAATGAGCACCCCATTGACTATCCTTAAAAAAACTTTTTTCGATATTTTTTTCGTCGTAGTTTTGAACAAGACCTATTTGTTGTAAACTTCTTAAGACTAAATGATCTTTTATACTTTTGTTAAAATAAATTAGAGATAAAAAAATAATTGAGAAAATTAATAAATAGGAAATTTTATTTTTAAGACTTATTTTTGATGTATACATTAAAAAAATGACGATAGTAAATAGTATCATTAATGATGCCATTCTTTCTTTTGTTAAAAAAATAACTACTAATATAAAAATAGTATAAATAAATATGAAAATAAATTTTTTATCGTTAATAAAAAAATACATTAAAGAAAAGAAAAATAATTTGCTTAAGTAAGATCCAACAACATATTCGTCTCCAAAAGGTCCGTTAAGTCTTTGTCCATGACTAGATGAATTTTCTATCCCAAAAATATCCTTACCAAAAAAATATTGAACATAAGTATCAAAAGCAACAAATAATAATAGTAAAAATAAAAACTTAGAAAATTTTTTTAAAAAAAAATTATCATGTTCAATACAATATAATAATGCAATCATAAGAAAAAAATATCTCACGATACCTAATGAAGAGATTACTGATTTTATATTATCAGATGAAAAAAAAGAGTTTACTAATAGAAGTATAAAAAAAAATAAAAATAAAAAAAAAATATTTTTATATTTTATCAAAAAACTTTTATCTAAAAATGAAATGAAAATTAAATTAATTACAATTAATACAGCAGTAATATTTAATACAGCATTACCAAGTATCAAAGATATTGGTATTAAATAAAATAAAAATTTTAATGCTTTAAATAGTTGAGGATAAATGAGTTCACTTTTCATAAAAAACAATTTAAATTTATACTTTCTTCTATTATAGATTAATTCATTTAATTAAATTATAACTCTATTAATGTAAAATTAATGAATATTATGATAATTTTATGGCTCAATTTTACTTTGTTAATTGTGAGCTTTTTTCTTATTTTTTTTGTAAAAAAAATTAATTCAAAACTTATTATCTATGATAAACCAGATAATAATCGCAAGATACATTCAATTCCAGTACCTTTGTTTGGTGGTATTATTTTTTTTATTTTTCTAATCATTAATACAATTTTAAGTTATGAGTATCTCACCTCAAGTTTGAAATTAATTACTATATTGATATTTCTCTATAGTATTTTTTTCACCATAGGTTTTATTGATGATAGAACTTCATTATCACCATCTAAAAAAACTTTCGCATTATTAATTTTTTTAACACTTCTCATACCCTTACATGAAGATTTAATAATTAGAAATTTAATATTTAAAGATCTAGAATTTTATATTCCACTTAATCAAGCAAATATTTTTTTTACTATTTTTTGTTTATATTTTTTTTATAATATAATAAATTTTTCAGACGGAGCTAATGGAATTACAATCTCTTTAAGTATTTATTGGCTACTAGTTTTTATTTTTTTTGGTTCAATAAATAAAATATTTATCTATTCTCTCATAGCGCCTTTAATATTAATTTTAATTTTTAATTTAAAAAATAAAATTTTCTTAGGAAACAGTGGATCAAGTTTATTATCTATAACTTTGGGTATTTTATTTATAATTAATTATAATATTGATAATTCAATAAAATGCGATGAAATATTTTTATTGATGTTCATACCAGCTATAGACACTATAAGAGTGACTATTGATAGAACCTTGAGTGGAAAGTCACCCTTTCAACCTGATCAAAAACATTTACACCATCTCCTATTAAAGATGATTGATAAAAATTTTGTATTTTTTCCGTACATAATAATCTCAATTTTACCTTTTTTATTAAGTATTTATGTAAACACAGTATTAATCTTATTTATATTTTCTTTAGTATATTTAATCAGTGTGTCTTTTTTAAAAAGAATTTAACAGAATGTTCAAAGATATCAGTTTGTTGAAATACAAAGTAGCTAGATGGATTGAACGATATCCACTTTTATCAATTTTTATTTATAATAATTCACAAAAACTATCTTTCTTTTTACCACATGAAAAAGATTATCATGGAATTCCAAAGATTTGTAAAAACTCAAAAAAATATTCAATTGTTGATGTTGGAGCTAATATTGGAATTTCTACATTGGGTTTTAGAAAATTAGGATTATCAAATCCTATTTATTTATTTGAACCAAATTTTTTTTTATACGAAAAATATTTAATAAATTTAAAAAAAAAAATAAAAAATATTTTCATATTTAATTTAGCGTTAAACAATATTAAAGGAGATAGAAAATTATATGTAGCACATTATAAAAATACAAGTATTCATTTTTTAAGTAGTTTTGATAAAAATTATATACTTAATTCAATTAAAATTACTTACTCTAATTTAATTAACAAAATGAGTATTATAAAAAAAAATGTAAAGTGTGATAAATTTGACTCTCTTAAAATTAAATATCCTCCAAAATTTATAAAACTAGATACAGAGGGACACGATTATAAGGTGCTTATAGGAATGAGAAAAACGATTAAAAAGTATAAACCTACTTTTCTTATAGAATATAATGTGCAAATTTTTAAAAAAATTTGTAAGTTTCTTAAATCTTATAAACCATATATTTATGATTATAAAAAAAATAAATTTCTAGATATATATAAAATAGATAAAAGAAAAATATCTAGAACCTCAAAGTTTAGCTTGCTAACTAATAGAAATGTATTTTTTATACCAAAAAAAACTAAATTAAATTAACAATATAATGATTGATATTTTTACACATTTTTTTCTTTTTTCATTCATCATTTATTTTAATGGATTTTTTTTTATAAAAATTCTCAAATACGATGTAATTCAATTAAATAAATTTGAAATATCATTATTTGGCCTGATATTCACAGGGTTATCTGCCCAAATAATAAATTTTTTTTCACCTTTAAACGAAAAAATTTTAATACTAAATATAGCTCTAATAATAATTTTAATAATTCTATATAGAAAAATTGATTATAAATTTTTAATTAAAAAATTTGATTTTTTATATATAATTTTGTTTTTACTTATAATCATAAACATTTTTGGAAGTGGATTTTCAGATGATTTAAATCATTACCATTATAGCTATATAGGTAATTCAGATAATAGTAATTATATTATCGGCTTAGGTCATCTTCATGAAATGTATGCTTACTCTTCTATATGGCTTATAACCCAATCATATTTTAATTTTGATTATTCTAGATTACAAGATATTCATGTTCTTAATGGTTTGGTATTTTTTATTTTTCTTTCAATATTTTATTCAGAAATTAATAAAAATTTTTATAAAAAAAAAATTGATATTTATTTTCCAATTATTTTTTTTATTACCATATTTGTACTTTTGAAATATACAAGACTTAAGGAGTTTGGCATAGATAGGCCGCCATTTTTAATTTTTTATTTTTTCTTATTATTTTACCTTAAAAACTTTTTTCTGCTTAAAGACAAAAATAAAATTGATATCAAAATAATATTATTAATCTATATCTGTATATTTTTATTTTTTACAAAGATTACTTTTTTTGTTACAGGTCTGATTCCGTTATATTACATAATTAAATATAAAAAATATGGTATTTTTGTTAGTAAAAGCTTTTTACCTCTTTATTTATTCATTTTAAGTTATTTAATAAAAAATATATTAATTAATGGATGTTTAATTTTTCCAATTACATTTACATGTTTTGATTTTTTAAGTTGGAGTACTGTAGAGATAGCAAAAAATCAATATATTGTATCAGAAATATTAAATAAATCATGGTGGCTGTATAAAGGGACACTAACTGAACTTGAATATATAAAAAATTTTAATTGGTTTATAACTTGGTTTAATACAACTAAAATTGAGCTTTTAGAATTTTTATTAACTTCAATTTTCATTATTTTTTTAACTTTCATTTGTTTTAAAAAAGTTTTAAGACAAAATAATAACTCTCAAAAAAATAAAATAATTGAAATATCTGGAGTTTTTTTTATTTTTTTTTTATTACAATTAATTTTATTTATTTTTAAATTACCAGTAATAAGAATGTCTCATTCTTTGTTCGTATTATTTTCTATATTAATTTTGATTACAATATTCTTTAATTTTGAAATAATACATAAAAAAAGAATTATAATTGCAATTTTTTCTATCTCAGTTTTTTTTAATTTTTCAAAAAATTTAATAAGGATATCAGAGAATGACTTTGCTAATGATCCATTTAAATTGATAAAACATAAAGTTTATAATCAAGAAAAACTCAAATTAGATCAATTTGAATATTACAGTGGATGGTATGGAAACTATCCTACAGGAAATGTGACTTTGAAGGATTCTTATTCTCATAAAAAAATATTAATATTTGATATGATTTACAAAGATTAATCTGTAAAATTTTTTATAACTAAAAAAGTTTCATCAAAAGTTTTCTTCCATTTATATTTTTTAAATTGATTTTGAGCTACAGATTTATTATTAAGATTATTTTCATTGATTACTTTCAGTAATTTAAATTTAATTTCTTCTACATCATCTGGATCAAAATATTGTGGTATATTACCATTTATTTCCTCAAGAGCAGAAGTTTTAGAGACAATCAAAGGTTTATTATAAAACATTGCTTCAAGTGAGGTAAGACCAAAAGTTTCTGAGTATGAAGTAAATAGATATAATAAAGAATTTTTATAAATATTTTTTAAATAATCATTTTCTAAATTTGGTAAAATTAAAACCTGATCATCAATAAAATTTTTACTAACAAAATCTTTTATTTCATTGAAATAATCTTGATCTAATATGGTAAGTACAATTACAAATCTTATTTTAAAATTTGTTACACTTGTAAAAGCTTTATAAGCTTTTAATAATTTAATTATATTGTGATATCTTGCACATGATAATACTGACAAAAAATATTTATCCTCATAATTAAAATTATTTAATTTTGGCATTTTTCGACTTGTATTTGAAATATGATCTGCTCCAAGAAAAATTACTTTTATCTGATCTGGATTAACTTTTAAATTATTAGAAATCATTTTCTTCGCAAATTTAGAGGGAACTATTATAATTTCTGAATTTAGGATCGAAATTTCCATGATTTTTTTAATAAAGTATTTTTTTAAAGGATTGCCAGGTAATAAATTAAAGTAATGCCAAGGTAAAACTGTATGAACAAATAATACGGATTTTATATTAACATATTTTATAATAAGAGGTGAATAATTATTGGATGAAAACAAAACTTTTACTTTTTTTATTTTAAGTTCTATAGGTAAATAAAATTGCATCCATAAAAATCTGATAATAAAATTTTCAAATAAGTCTGATTTTATTTTTATTTGAATTTTTTTTGGTACTTTCGTTTCTAAATTACTCATATAAGATTTTGAAACATAAACTAGTATATCTTCATCTACATAACTTAATTCAAGTTGTTTTAAAAAATTTGTATTAAAAGTTTTGGTACCACTATTTTTATTTGTTCCCACTAAATTGAACGCAATCATGAATGAACAATATCTATAACAATTGTGTCAAAAATATAATTAAATTATTGTATTTTGCTTTAATTATATTAAATGATTAACTAAATAAATAATGAGTATAATTTTAGGTTTAAACTGTAATCATGCAGACTCCTCTGTATGTATTATAAAAGACGGGGAATTAATATTTGCAATAGAAGAGGAAAGAATAAATAGAATTAAACATTGGGCCGGATTACCTTTGGCTTCTATAGAGGTAGCGTTAAAATACACTAATATAGAAATTGAACAGATTACAGATATTTCAATCAACACTAATCCTTTGTCGAATATAAATCATAAAATTTTATATTTTTTAAAAAATTATTTATTTGGAAAGAAAAAATTTGAAATATTAAACAGATTAAAAAAAAAATTAGACTTAAAAAAAGATTTAAAAAAATTTTTCAAGTCTAATATGTTAAATAAAAATTTAAAAATACATTATATTGATCATCATATATCACATATATCATCTGCATTTTATCCCTCTAATTTTGAAAGTGCAGTTGGTTTATCCATTGATGGCTTTGGTGATTTTGCGAGTATCTGTATTGCAGATTGTAAAAAAAATAATATTGAAATTATTAAAAAATATCTTTTCCCCCATTCACTTGGAGTCTTTTATGAAAGCTTTACTCAATTAATTGGATTTAAAAATTATGGGGATGAATATAAAATGATGGGTCTGTCCTCATATGGAAAACCATTATATTTTGACTTAATATTAGATGAAATATTTAAAAAAAAAAATAATTTAAATTTAAATTTGAAATATTTCAATCACACAGACAAAAATTTCTCATATAAGTTTGAAGGGCAGCCAAATCAACATGACATGTATAGTTCAGATTTAGAAAAATTATTTAGTGTCCAAAATTTAAGAATAGATGAAATTAATGATATCCATAAAAACATAGCATCCTCAGCTCAAAAAGTTTTTGAAAGAAAGCTAATTGAAATATGTGATGAAATTAAGAGAATGAACATTTCTGACAACCTTGTATATGCAGGTGGGTGTGCGCTGAATTCTTTAGCAAATAAAAAAATTATTGATTTAAATTATTTTAAAAATATTTTTATACCTTATGCACCAGGAGATGGTGGAGGTTCAATCGGATCGGCAATTTTTGTCCAAAAAAAAAATGATAGGAAGATAAAGCTTAAAAATTTGAAAAATCCCTTTGTTGGAATTTCGTATAGCAATGATGAAATTAGGAAAGTAATAAATAAAAGATTTGATAAAAATAATTTTAAAATCAGGTTATTTGAAAATAAAGATGAATTATTAGATAAAGTTGCTAATTTAATTCATGAAAATAACATTGTAGGCTATTTTAATGATAGAATGGAGTTTGGGGCAAGGGCTTTAGGAAATAGATCTATCCTTGCAAATCCATGTAACCCAAAAATAAAGGAAATAATTAATAAAAAAATCAAAAGGAGAGAAAATTTTAGACCTTTTGCGCCTTCTATTCTAGAGGAAGAAAAGCATAATTGGTTTGAAAACAATTATATAAATCCTTACATGTCTTCTGTGGAAGAAATAAAAAAAGAAAAGAGAAATGTGATACCTTCTGTTACACATGTTGATGGGACTGGGAGGGTGCAAACAGTCTCAAAAGAGATGAATAAAGATTTTCATAAATTAATTAATAAATTTTTTAAAATTTCTCAAGTTCCAATAATATTAAATACCTCTTTTAATGAAAATGAACCCATAGTAATGTGTCCAGATGATGCAATAAATTGCTTCTTAAGAACTAAAATGGATGTATTAATTCTAAATAATTTTATGGTGCTAAGATAAATTATGATTGGATTTGAAACAATTGGAAATGCAACTTTAACAGTTTTTGACGATGTTCCAGTTTTAACAACTGATCCCTGGTTAGAGGGAAAGCCGTATTTTGGTAGCTGGACACATTCTTATAATATTCCCCAGCAACAAAGAACTAATATTTTAAATTCCAAATATATTTGGCTTTCTCACGGACATCCTGATCATATTGACCCCGATTCTCTTCACTATTTTAAAGATAAAACATTTCTTATAGCTGATCATTACGGCGACAGAATATATAATGATTTAGGAAAAGACTATAATTGCATTAAAATAAAAAGTAATGAATGGTTTGAGATTTCAAAAAATGTCAGAGTAAAATCATTTTCAGACTGGAATCAAGATTCTTGTTTAATAGTTGAAATAAATAAAAAAGATATTCTTTTAAATTTAAATGATGGTTCTGGGTTAGGATGGTCTAAAGAAATAAAAAAAATACTTAAAAATTATAAGAATAGATTTTTATTAAAACTTATTAATTGGGGAGATGCCGATATGATAAATTTTTATAATCATCATAATGAATTTATATTGCCTTTGGCGTCTGAGAAAAAACCTTGTGGAGCTTCATATTCATATTATTTGAAAAAATGGGGCTGCAATTATGCAATACCATTTTCCTCAATGCATAAGTATATTAGAGAAGATAGCATAAAAATGAATGAATTTATCACCCCTCTGAATCAACATTACGAAGATTTTAAAAATGACAACGGAGAATTGCTTCCAGCATTTATAGTTTGGGATACTTTAAGAAGTGATTTCAAAAAAATAAATCCTGGTAAAAATGATGAGGATTTAAGACGTCCATCAGATTTTGGAGATAATTGGAGTGATAATTTAGATAAAGAAGATAAAGTATTAATTGAAAATTATTTTAAAAGATTTGAACATATTAAGGAAAAATTTGGTTTTTTGACTTTTAAAATAGGATCATCAGAATTAAATATAAAATTTTCAAAAAAAAAACAGGGTATTAAATTTTCATGTCCAAGAAACTCATTAAGAAATGCAATCCTATATAATATTTTTGACGATATTCTGATTGGTAATTTTATGAAAGTGAAATTGATTAATGTACCAAGTTTGTACCCTGATTTTACTCCATATGTAACAAAATATGGTGACAACGGAATGGTATATTCAAAGAAAGAACTTAAGGATTATTTTGAATATTATAAATTTAATTCTGCAAATTATTGGTTAGACTATCTCAAAATTAAAACTGAAGATATTATCAGACCAAAAATAGAAAAGTATAAAAATATATATTATTTTGCAAGATCTATTAAAAGAAAATTTATTTAAATAAGGAGATAAAATAAATCCTTGTAAGATTTATCATTTGTTTGAAATTTAGTTCAGTATAACTTATCTTTCCGAAAATTTTTTTTACTTCATGAAAATTTAAAAGATTAAATTCTGCTATTAACATATTGTATAAACACCACGTTGGAATTTTTTTATTTTTTAAAAAATACTTATCTAAAAATAATCTAGTATTTTTAATTTTTAACTTATCGTTTAAAAAATTATTATCATCAACATTTATCGTTGAAAGTGTCTTGTTTATTTTGTGAAAATTATCTGTAATTTTTGATATTCTAATCCAAGCATCAAAGTCTTCCCACGCTATATATTTTTTCTCAACATCAAATAACCCTATTTTTTCAAAAATTTTCTTTTTAACAGTAACAGATGAGGTTGCAAAAGATGGTCCAAACTCTAAAAGATCCGAAAAAATAGGTTTATTTAAAATTTTTGAATTTATTTTTCTTTTTTTTATAAATCTATTTGGGAAATTTATATAATGATTATGATAAATAAAAACAGTGTCATCTGTGATTGAGTCATAAACATGTTCGAGTTTTTTGATATGCCACCAATCGTCAGAGTCTAAAAAACACAAATATTTACCTTTTGATTTCTGAATCCCTAAATTTCTTGATTTTGCTATTATTCCTTGATTATTAATTTGATAGAAAAAAATTTTTTCATTATTATATTTTTCGACTAATTCTTTAGTGCCATCGTTAGAATTATTATCAACTATAATTAATTCCCAATTTTTATATGTTTGACTAATTACAGAATTTATTGCTACTGAAATTTTATCTACTCTTTTATATGTTGGTAGTATAATTGAGAAAAAAACATTCTCACTCATTTAATTTTTTTCATTAATTCTTTAAAATTATTAAAAGATTTGTCATCTATAAAATAATCATAAGACGGCTTACCCATAATTAATTTATGATATTTTAAGTTCCATTTTTTTAGTTGTAATGACGTAAATTTAAAACCTTTTTTTTTTGCTAAAATCAAATTATCTTTATTTCTGCCCATAAATCTTGCGGTAAAAATCTTAATTGTATGACCCTGATTATAGAAATCATTAATTTTCTTTATATTTTTTTTAATGGGTATTGAGTTTTTATAATCACTTCTAAATGTCTTACAAATTACTCCATCAATATCAAAACAAAATATTCTTTTTTTCATTTTATTTAAGCTTTTAGTCATTTATTAAAAAAATTTATTAAATTTATTGTTATAAATAAGTTTTATTATATATAGATAATTAAGCTTTTACACAAAAAATGAGTAACTTTTATAAAATTAGAAACAAAGAATTAATTAATATAATTCAAAAACTTGATATTAAAAAAATATCACAAATTGAACAATTAATATTGAAAACAAAAAGATTGAAAGGAAAAGTGATAATTTGTGGGAATGGGGGAAGTTCAGCGACAGCCTCTCATGTGGCTGTAGATCTTTCACTTAACGGTCAAGTTAAATCAATAAATTTTAATGAATATGATCTTATAACTTGTTTTGCGAATGATTTCGGATATGAGAATTGGGTTAAAAAATCTTTAGAAATTTATGCAAATAGAAATGATTTATTAATACTGTTGAGCTGTAGTGGTAACTCTAAAAACTTGGTAAATGCAAACTTATTTGCAAAAAAAAGAGGGATTAAAACTATTACCTTAACTGGATGTAAAGCTTCCAATAAGTTAAACAAAATAAAAAACAATGTAAACTTATGGGTAAACTCAAATAAATATAATGTTATCGAAATTACCCATCACATGATACTTCTAAATATAATAGATAGTATAATTAAAAGAAAAAAATAGTTTTTATTTAATTGGTAATCTTAAAGTTTCGTTATCTTTATGAATACCATTTATAGTATTAGCTATTATTGATAAATGTGAAATTCCCTTAAAAGAAAACCAGGTTTTCGGAGGTATTAAAATTAAAAAGTATTTTTTTTTACCAATTATAATTTTTTTATATTTACTATTAATTTTTTTTTTATATCTGAGCTCAATTTTTCCATATGGTACAGTAATTAAGCAAGTATATTTTTTATGGTGAATCCATCCTTTTAACTTATTTTTTTTTATTTCATTAAAATAAGTTTCTCCAAAACTTTTAAAAAAACTCTTTTTATTATCTAGGTATTTAAGAAGATCACCTCTATTATCTTTAAATATATTCAATTTAAATTTTTTAATCAATTTCCATATACTCCATTATTTGTTTTTTTGTTATTTCTTCAGAACTAAGCTTATCTATTAAAACTTTTTTATACCAATCAGCAGTAACAATTAAACTTTTGTTAATTGAATACTTGGGTTGCCAGTTTAAAAATTTTTTAGACTTAAGGATATTCAATTGAAGATTTTCTTGCTCATAATATTTAACGTTTTTTTTGACAAAAATTTTTCCTTTTCCCCAAAATTCAACTATTTTTTTAACTATTTGAAGAACGGTTGTTACAGTATTTTTTTTAGTGCCAAAGTTCCAAGCGCCAGAAAAATTCTTTGGCTTTATGTATAATTTTTGACCTAATACTAGATAGCCATATAGAGGTTCCAATACATGTTGCCAAGGTCTATTAAATTTTGGATTTCTAATAAAAATTCGCTTATTTTTAATGATTGAATCTACAATGTCTGGAATTAATCTGTTTGGAGACCAGTCACCGCCTCCTATTACATTTCCAGCTCTAGCTGTTGCTATTCCAACATTATTTTTTTTCCCAAAAAAACTTTTATAATATGTATTAATTACAATTTCTGCACATGCCTTTGATCCACTATAAGGATCAATTCCTCCAAGCTTATCTCCTTCTTTAAATCCTTTAGTTGTAAAATTATTTTCATAACATTTGTCTGAAGTAATAGAAACCAAAACTCTAGTATCTTTATGACTTAGATCCTTAATAGTATTTATTATATTTAGTGTCCCCAAGGTATTAACCTCATATGTTAAATATGGTTTTTTATAAGACTCATAAATTAATGGTTGAGCAGCTAAATGGAATATGAGCTGTGGTTTATTTTTTTTTATAATTTTTTTTAATTGCAATTTATTTCTAATATCTATTAAATTTAGATTAATTCTCTTATGAAGATTAAGCGAATAAAATAAATTCTTGTTTTTATTTGGATTAAAACCTATCCCAGTAATTTTGGCACCTAAAATATGTAGCCAATAACATAACCATGCTCCTTTAAAACCTGTTGCACCTGTAACTAAAACTCTTTTACCTTTATAAAATTTTTTAACATCACTCTTCATATGCTTACCATTTTGATTTTCCTGATTTCCACAATTTTTCTAAAATTTCTTTATCTCTTATTGTATCCATACATTGCCAAAAAAATTTGTGTTTAAACGCTATAAGTTCTTTTTTTTGGGTGAGTTTTTTCATAGGTTCTTTCTCTAACATACATGGTTTTTTTGGTATAAATTCAAAAATTCTTTTGTTAAATATAAAAAAACCACCGTTAATCCAACCTGTGTTAACTTGATTTTTTTCTTCAAATTTTTTAACAATGTTTTTTTTCAAAAATAGCTCACCAAATCTAGCTGGTGGTCTTACAGCAGTGATGGTAGCAACTTTTTTTTTTCTTAAGTGAAATTTCAATAAAGTATCTAAATTGATATCACTTAATCCATCTCCATAGGTAAGAAGAAAATTTTCATTATTCAAATATTTTTTTAGTTTATTTAATCTTGAGCCTGTTAAAGTTTTTTTTCCTGTATCAATTAATTGAAGGTTTATACCTTTATATTTTTTATTCCTAAAATATTTTTTGATTATTTCTTTTTTATATCCTAGTGCTAAGACAAATTGTCTGAAGCCAAATTTAATATAAATATTTAATATATGAACTAAAATTGGTATTTTTCCTATTTTTACCATTGGTTTAGGTATTTTTTTTGTTTCTTCAGCCAATCTAGAGCCTAAACCGCCACATAAAATAACAACCTTTAGATTTTTTTTATAATTATTAAAATATCTTTTTGAATAAATCATAATTTAACTTAATTAGTATTTAGAGATTCTATTATATTTAATTAAATTATTGTAGCTTTTAATCATTTTAATATGACTAAATCTTTTTTTAAAATCAATAGATGAATTTATAAAAAATTTTTTTTGAATCCTTTTGTCATAAGTCAAATTTAAAATTTTACGAGAAAACTTAATTGGATTATTTTTTTCTACAATAAAACCCGTAATATTGTTTTTTATAACTTCAGGAAGACCCCCACAATCAGTTGCTATTACTGGTTTTCTTTGGCTCAATGCCTCTATAGCTGAATATCCAAAAGACTCATATTCTTGAGATGGAATCACTAAAACATCACATTCATTTATTAATCCTATATTATTCTCATTGTAACTATTTAAAAATATATTTTTACTTGCAGCAGATTTATTAACTATTTTTTGTATTAAATTTTTTTCGCCATATCCATATACAAATAAAAAAATATTTTTATCCTTTTTAATAATTTTCTCCATGACATTAATAATGAAACTATGTCCTTTACGAAAATCATATTCTGCTAACATTAACAATATTTTAGAATTTTTTGGTAAATTAAATTTTTTTTTAAGATTAATCTTTTTTTCCTTTTTTGAATTTAAGTGACCATTATAAATTGTTAGAATTTTAACTTTTTTTAGATTTTTTCTTTTTAATAAACTTCTTGAACAAGCATTTGATACCGAGACAAACCCTTTAACAGATTTAGAAATTATCTTATCTACATAATTCTTATAAAAATCTAATAAAAAAAATCTATTATTTTTTAATGCGAAATTATGAAAATTTATCCAAGGTTTTTCTTGGGGATAGATTTTATTCCAGGCTAAAACAGCGGCAAGACACAAGTCACCTCCTGGATAACCACCATTTATTATCATAATTTTATCAAAGTTATGTTTTTTAAAAAAATTTTTTAATTTAAAAAATTGGAAAATAAAAGAAATTGGAAAAAAGATTGAATATAAAATTTTCAAAACATTTATTGTCATAATATTCAAATTTTTATTAAGAATTGTATCCCAAGAAAATATTGAGTATGTTAAATATTTAACTTTCTTATTAGATTTATTTTTTAAAAATTTGAGTCCTGGATTATTATGATTTGAAATAATATAGATATCATCATTAAATATATCTTTAGATATAAGATTTTTAATAAACGTATTTACACCACCTCGTTTATAGTTTTGAACAAAGTATCCTAATTTCATTTATCACCAATATTTTTAATTATTTTTTAAGGATTTAAAATACGAGTATTTAATTTTTGCTTGTTCTAAATCCTCGTAAGTATTTATATCCTGACATATTATATTGGGTAAAATTATTGATCCTGTTTTTTTTCCTATAATTTTTTTTGATTTAAGAAAACTATCAATGTTGACCCAAAAAAATTGACCAGAATCAAAATAATAATCTTTTAAATTTTGAGACATTTTATTTACATACTTTGGATTCCTCATTTTAATAATTCCTTTTTTATCAATTTCTAGAGACCTTTGAATTTTACTTTCAAATTTTGAAACAGTTATAATTGTATCTAATTTATTATCTTTTAATTTTTTAAAACTTTTTATGATTTGATTTTTTTTTAAAAAAACTGAAGTAGGATAGATACAACAACAATATTTATAATTTTGATTTTTTTTTTTTAAACTTATTCAAAACTTCAAGTAAAACATCTTTAATAATAGCTCTATCTGATGAATTTTTTTTACTTCTTAAAAATGAAATATCAACTTTCTTATTTTTTGCCACTTTAATTATTTTTTTACTATCGGTGCTAACAAAAACTTTATCAAAAAGTTTGGTATTTATTGCTAAATCTAAACTATAATTAATAATAGGTTTGCCAAAAAAATTGATAAAGTTTTTATTTTTTATCCTTTTGCTCCCACCCCTAGCTGGAATTATTGCAATAACTTTATCTTTCATTTTCTTTTAGTTATAAATTTATTCTTTAATTAATTATTCTTATTAATTTTTTTTTTTTTAAATATTGGACAATTTTATTTATATTCTTTAAAGATTGATTACATTTTTCTGAAATTTCTAAAAGTGATGTTTTTCCATCTGAGTAAGACATCACATTAAGTAATAATCTTTCAAAATTAATTTGTTTTTTTGGCTTATTTTTTGAACTTATTGATGAATACATTTTTCTTTTACTTAAGTGAGGCTCTCCTAAAATATTACTTTTAATAAAAACATTATTTTCTAAGGCAGTAATTATTTTTTGGTATATCTTAAAACTACCCTCAAGTCCTAAAGGTGTAACAACATTCTTTAAATTATCCAAAGAAGTGTGATACTCTGGATATTCTCCATATTTTGTTCTCATCACACTTGCTATAGGTAAATCTATTCCAGGAGAACAGTATTGTCTTTCGTCACTACCCCTATCTTTCCAAGAATATCTTCTAAATTTTTTTTTATTCAATTTCAATACATTTAATGCAACTTTATCAGAAATAGAATTTTCATTTCTTGAGGGTAAATATGAGTAAGTTCTATTATCACCAACACAAGTTATGTTATATCCAGCAATTATTTTTTTTTTCATTATCTTTAAATTTTTTGATAAATATGCCAATGAACCAATTGTTTCAGGTAAAAAAACTATTCTATAAGAATACTTTAAATTTTTTTGTGACATTAACCATTTTGCAAGATGTATAGTAACTGTTGGTCCTGATAATTCATTATTCGCCATTGATGGATGGCAAATGTAAGTTGATAAAAAAATCTCCTTTTTCAGTCTTCCCTTAATTATAATTTCACCATAAGACATGCTTCCATTGAAAAGTTTTGAATCAATTTTTATGTGATAGATACCCTTTATTAATTTTTTTCTACTATTATGATCTATACAAAAACCCCAATTTGAATTGTAATAACTTGTAACATATGGAATTGCATTTGGTTGATTGGGAAGTGAAAAAAGATTTTTATTTAATTCAGAAAGTTTCATCTTTTTATCGACAAATTTTGAATAGCCAACCAAATGTAAATTATTTTTTGAGAAATCTAAAATCTTTTTTCCTTTTGGATTTACAACAAAAGCACTATTCACTTTCCATTCTTTTGGGATAGTCCAGTCAAAAACTCTTTTTCCTGATTTGATTTCTTTAATCTTTAGTAAATTACAAACCTTTTTAAGCTCTTTTAGAGTTTTTCTGTTTCCATCTCCAGTTAAGCTTCTGTTATATTTCCAGATTTTTTTGGCAAATGCATGTAGAGTTTTTCCAATATTCATTATTACTTTATTAATTTCAATTTTATTATAAATATTTTATTTCAAAAAATAATTTTGTTGAAGCTCCATAGCTATGTTTATCATCACCTCTATTAGGACTATTAGCGCCATTAAAATCATAAATTTTTAATTTCTTTTTTTTTGCCAACAAAATTGATTCTAGAATTGAAAAGACTGACAAACCCTTTTTTTTCCAATCTTCATCAACTAAACTGATTATCAAATTTGCATCATTTTTACCAAATAACATTATTATTAAACTAACAAGCCTATTGTTTTTTTTATTTCGGTAAGCAATTATTTCACCAAAATTATCTTTTTCTAAATCTAAAAAACTTTCGATCATACTAATAGTGTTTTCATTATTATTTTTAGTTACTTTGTTATAAAATTCTAATATTTCTTGAGCGGTATAATTATTTGTTTTTTCAATCATATTAAGATTTTTTTCTATTTTTTTTAGCTCATTCCTTCTCCAATATCTAAAATTACTTGTTAGATCATTTTTACTTACTTGATCTAAATCGTTTATAATTGCTGAGTATTTCGGTTTGATTAAAAAATGTTTACTCTCTTTTTCATGATAGTTCCACCAATCGAATATCCTAACATCATTCAAACCTATTGGTAATTGAGAATGTATACTTCCATATTCTAAAATAAAATTTTCAATAAAGCCTTCGTAAACATTTTTACTTAACGAAAGCCATGAATGATTTGGAATTTCGTAAAAATCTTCAAACCATATTGGTCCAAAGTAATAAAAAAAATCAGGTATAATAATTTTGTTATTTTCACCAATATTTACTGGCCATATAGCTATTGGTTGCTCACCTTTTTTTGACTGCCACCAATCTATATTCAAATTAAAATATGATAGAATTTTTGGGTTTGTAAAAGCTGTTGCTTGAGGAGAACTTTCCCAAAATTTCATAGCTTCATTTTTAGATATTTTTTTAAAAGAGAATTTACTCATTTTAATTTTTTTAAAACAATTTTTTCCAAATCCCTATGCATCTCAAAATATTGTTTTCCAATTTTTTTATTTTTAATAAATTTAATTTTTTTGTTTGTTTTTAATTTTTGTATGATTTCAACAAAATTGTTTAATTTAAATTGATAATATAATTTTTTATCAATATCTTTGACACTCTTAAAAATTTTTGTTGGTAATTTAGATACTTTGACTATTTTTCCGGAATCTATTCCTTTGTTAATTTTTTGTAAAGATATTCCAACAAATTTTTCATTATTTAACACAGCCCATTTGCTACATTCATTTCCTCTATATTTTGGCATTATTCCACCATGAGAGGAATAAATTCCATTCTTAAAAACTGAAATAATATTTTTATTAAAAATAGTATCAACAACAAGAGAAATCATACAGTCTGGATTAATCTTTTTTAGAACTTTTAAAGATTCTTTACTATTAATATTTGCTATTTTATCAAATGATATATTTAATAATTTGCATTGATATTTTAGTGCTTTCCAAGAGTGTGTTCCTTCATCTTTAAACCCTAATAAATTTTTTTTTTGTAAAGGAGTATAAAATATATGATCAAAAAAAATATTCTTTGATCCTAGTAAATAAATCAAAATTAAAGTTTGAATCGGTCTTTGAGTTAAACAAATTATTTTCATATTCTATTAATTTTTTAAATTTTATTTATTAATTCGTTAATTTTTTTATTTAGTAAAATATTTTTAGGAATTATATCCCTAATTTTCAAAACTAAATTTAAATACCTCACGTCCAATAATCTTTCATAAAAAAAAATAAAATTGAAAGCTACTTCCAAAAGAAGTTCTCTGTTATATTTTTTGTAATTTTTATTCCTTTCCAAATGGAGAAAAATTTCTTCAATATTTTTTTGATTAATATTTGTTAATTTTTTCATAAAATTTTATACTTTTAACTACTTTGATTTTACTAATTAAAAGTATTAATGTATTACTATAAAAGTTATCCATTTAATATTTTTTTAACTCGATTAGTTTTTTTTTTAATAATTGAATTGATTTTTTAGTCGGTAAACTAGAAAATTCATTTAAAAATATTTTTTTTGCCTCTACGACTCTTGGTTGACTCCACCAATTATTTATATCATAGAAATTATTGTTAATTGTATTTGCTAAATTTGTTGGATCGTAGAATAAAATATTATTTTTTTTTAAATTATTATAAAAAAAATTATATTTTTCATCAATATGAGTGGTTTGATTTGGCCAAATACATAGCGTTGGTATATTTAAGCCCATGCTTTCATAAATTCCAGTTGAATTATACGTATGAATTACACATCTAGATTTTGAATATAAATCAAATATATCTTTTTTATCATTTTCAATATTGATACCAGGACATATTGATTTCAAATGAGTTAAATAATTTTCACTTTTTTGATTATATGAATTATGCAGTTTTAAAACTATCTTATTGTGTAATTTTTTATCTAATAAAATTAATAAATTATGAAGAAATTTTTCTTTAATTTCATTATCTTCCAATCTACTAAAAATTTTATTATCTGTCCCAAAAGGTGAATCTAAAATTAAAATTTTGTCTTTGTCATTAGATTTGATACTTTTATTAATAAGTTTAAAGTTAAAACCGTCTTGATCATAAAAACCATTTTTGCCCCAATCTAAATAATAATCTGCTTGATGGGATTTTTTAAAAAATTTACTTTCTGCATTTGATAAATAATTTCCATGCTGTCCAATTATATAAGGGCAGTTAAAATTTTTTTTTAGTACAGTGTATAATTTAAAAACTTCATCATATTCATAGTTATTGGATGTAAAAATTAATTTTGGTTTTTTTGGTAATTTTAAATTCATTGCTATTTTATTTAAATCATCAAAAGACTCGATATGAGCTGAAGGTATAGAACTTGGGATGATTTTTTTTACTAAAATCTCAAAATTATCATCTGAATTTAAAAATTTTAACCTATTTCTTAAGCTTAAATTATATTTTCTATTTTGAATTCTAGTAAATTTCCAAATTTGAGGGACTTGTTTTAATAATATGTTCAATTTGAAATTCTCATATTTTGGCAAATAAGAGTTTATAATTAGTGCATCATCTTCTTTTTTAAAAAAGGTTAAGAATGATCTAATTAAGTTAATTAAAATTAATCTAATTGATTTAGATGATTTTTTTTCTCTGTTAGAATACTCAAAATTAATTTTATTTTTTATTATTCTTACATCTTTGTCAATTAAGCTTACTATCTTACTATACATTATCACATCCCATTCATAATTATTAACTGATTTTGTAAGTTCAAAATTATCAATTGGTAAAAATTTTTCTTCATCACACTCAAAAATTTCAACCTCACTAATTTGGTTATTTTTGAATATTTCAACAATATTTGAATATCTTAAATAAGTTATTTTTAAAAAATTGTTCAACCATGGCGATAAAATAATTTTCCAATCTTTAAAATTAAAGTTAACTTTATGTATATTATTAAGTTGATCTTTAAGCTCATCTATAATCTTTTCACTTAAAGAATCTAAATATTGATAAATTTCCTCTCTTTTTTTAAAATCTAACTTTATACTACTTTCAATTTTGCATTTAATTTTATTTTCTTTATTAGTTTTATGTAATAGATGTTTAAAAACTATAGCGGCTTGATTAGATAAATCATTTTTAGAAGGATAACCTATTATAAGCTTTAACCCCATTTTAAACTATAATTTACCTTTTTTTCTTAATTGGTCTCTAATTTTAGTAGCTGAAATTTTATATATTTTTTTTGGTAAAGTAATTTTTTCTATTTTATAGCCCACTGTTATGCCATAACAAACATTGGTTATGTTGGGTACTAATACTATTTTATATCTATTCTTATATTTTTTTTTAAGCTTTAAATTGATGTTAGACTTAACTTTTTTAAAAGAGAATGGATTATCTCCAATATTATATACATTTTTAACCATAATATACACTTGGCCAGTTTTTTTAAAAATTTTTTCAAATAATTTTTGATGTCCTCTATGCCATGGTTGAAATCTACCAAGCATTTGCGCTGTGGGTTTTTTATTGCTCCACTTGTGTATTTTTTTTCTCATAATGAAAATTTAAAAATTTTGGTGATAGTTACTAATATATTTTTTTTCCATCTTTGTAATTTGATCAAAATATTTTTTGGAAAGTTTCTTTTTCAAAAAGCTTCTCTTAATATCAAGTTCTTTTGTAAAAATTTCTCTTGGACAATTATTTTTTGTTAAAACTTTTGAGGTATATTTGGTTTTTTTTAATTTAAGAAATTTTTCTAATTTTCCTATAGAATTCTTTTTATTTACAAATTGATCAAAATAAATGGTCAATATTTTATTTTTTTGTGAACTATTTAATTTTTTGAATTCAGCTTTTTTTTTATCATCAAAAAATTTGATTACAGCTATTATTCTATCATATTTACTTAATCTTAAATATTTATCCTCCCAACCTAAAACATAAAAAGGTAAATATTTATTTTTATACTTTAACGTTGCAATCATATTATTTGAATTTTTGTAATTATTTCCTCCTAGATTTTTCTTTATCCATGAATAAGCTAGTTCTACGGGATTCTTATTCATATCTATAATTTTAGTATTAGGAAAAGATTTAATTAATAAATCATAACTTGGTGCAGCATAATGCAACATTAAAGGTATATAAGTATTTCTTTTAAAATATTCAATTTTATTTTTTTTATATTCTTTTTAATTCTACTTAGATATGATTTTGGATCTTTAAAATTAAAAATACTTGTGTAGTCATCTTTTCTAAAATTGAGATCTCTTCCAAATATTAAATTTGAGGATAAAACTGAATATGACTTTCTTAAAAGATAGACAGCAGCTTCAAAATTAATCTTTTTTATTTGATGAAGATAGTAAGGTTGCTCCATAATAATGTTCATGGTACATTTTTCCACTTTGTTAAAAGATGAGATAATTTCCATCATCATTACCTTCCCTGATCTTGTTATGCCTGAAATTATTATAGGATTTGATTTATCTGATTGAGTGTTAATTTTTATTTTTTTTTTTCTCATTTATTACATGAATTTAAGATCATTTTTAAAATCAATTTCAAAAAACTTTTTTGAATAATCTATAATCTTTATATTTAAGTTTTCATCAAAAATTAATTTTTTTAATAACTCTGTAAATGACATCTTTTTTAAATCTTCATTTTTATATTTTGATAAGCTTTTTTTTATCAGTTTCCACCCTTTTGATGAAATTCCAATCACACCCATATATTGACCTTCTATATCTTTTAAATTTCTTTCATTGAATCCAATATCTAAAAGTTTATTGCCTTTTCTTCTAAATCCCTCTAAGTCATTTAGTGGATCTTTAAATCTTTTTTTCCAAAGTTTTTTCCAATTTAAATATGATGCAATACATATATCATATTTTTTTTTTCTTAATTTCATTTATCAATTCCGATGAATAATAAATATCTGCATAAGATATTATTGAATAATTTTTGCTCAACACCTTGTCTGCTTTAGTTAGACTATAAACCATGTTAGTTTTTCTCCAAAGTTTATTATGTAAATACGATTTTACATTTGTATTTTTTTCTATAACCTTTTTTTTAAACCCTGTAATAATGTTAATGTTATTTATATGATTTTTTTCAAAATTATTAATGATATGTTCAATTAAATATTTGTTTTTATATTTAATTAAAGATTTAGGAAGTTCAAAATTTTTTAGCCTACTGCCTCTTCCTGCAGCTAAAATGATTCCAGTTATTTTGTTTTTTTTATCCAAAAAAATTTTTTACTCTTTTAACAAAAATTTTAGAGAAGTTTTTTTCTCTCTCTGGATGCCACATGCAAGCTTCGATTCTCATTTTTTTATGTCTAAAATACTCTATAGATGCATCTTTAAGTGTTACTAAAGAAATAAAATTTTGGGGTAAATTCCTAATCACATAATTATGATAAGAGTTTATGTATTTTGGAAAACCTTTTTTCACTGTTTTATTATCTATTTTATGTCTCACAGCAACATGTCCTTTTTGCTTAAAAAGATTTCCATTAAATTTTTTGTTTATGATTTGCATCCCTCTACAAATTCCAAATATTGGTTTATTTTTTGAAATAAAGAAGTTTAATAAATAGTTTTCTGTTTTATCTCTAATTAAAAATTTACCTATATCATCCCCTCCTGTAAGTATAAGTCCATGAGGTTTATTATTTTTAATAAATTTATCTAATTCTCCTTTTTTTTTTATTAAATTATTAGGAACTAAAATAGGATTCATGTTTAAATTTACCACCCAACTTATCATGTTTTGATCAATACAATCTCTCATTTCTCCATATTTTTTTATATGAGTAATTCTTTGAGTTATAAAAATATTTTTCATAATTTAATTTTCTTAATGATTCTTTTCGCGAAATTTAATGCACTAATATTTTTTTTCCAGTTAATATAAATTTTTGGTTTTTTCGGAATATCATATTTTAAATCTAACCCTGCAAGATTTTTAATTTTTTTTTCTTCAAACATTTTATAAAGTTTCTTTGGATCTCTTTTTTTTAATTCTTTTAAAGAAACATTCAAGTAAACATCTGTATAGTTTTCTAAATTTTTTTTATTCCATATATGGACATCTTTAATTAAAGCCATAACGGCAATAATTACATATTTATTTTTTTTAACATACTTCTTACAAATACGGGCATACCTCAAACCAATATTTTTTCTTCCCTTATAAGAAAATTTACTTTTAGGAATATCTAAAATTTTTTTTCTTAAATTATCTCCATCAAGAAGAATTATATTCCTATATTTTTTTTTTAATTTATAGTAAATTAATCTAGAAATTGTAGTTTTTCCTGAGCCCGATAAACCGGTTATCCAGAGCACCCCAGGATTAACAGTTATTTTTCTTTTTTTCATTTTGTATGTAAAATATTAAATGATTTACAATCCAACTCTATATTTTTGGAGTTTTTTAAATCTTCATATTTTTTTTGACCACATCCGATAGCAGCAGGTATACCTAATTCTGCGCATCTTATAGCCATGTGAGAATTAGCACCTCCAAATTTAGTAATTAAACCACCAATCTTTTTACTAAATATCCAATCATAACCCGGGTCAGCATTTTCGATGATCACTATTTTATTTTTAAAATTTAATTTTTTTATATTGCTTTGATTTAACAAAATAGTTTTAAGTCTAACTTTTTTATTGGTAATAAAATTTGGGATATTTACTTGGTAAGGAACAATGTATGTTCCAGCTACATCAAATAACACTTCTGGTAACTTTATTTTTTTATTTATCTCATAATTATTTCTATTTTTAAAAATTGAGTTAGTTTGATAAATTTTACTTTTAAAAATATCATTAATATCTAAATTTGAAATATCTTCTAAATTAAAATTTCTTTTATGCAGAATTATCGAAATTATTTGAAGTATATGACTCACACTTTTAGTAAATACAAATTTTGAATATTCTCTTGCTGGTATTGCCTCACCAATATATCTAAAAAGTTGTTGACTACTTAAGTTTACAAAATTAAATTTTTTCAATAATTGATCCACTTTCTTATGAGTCTCGTTAGGTATCTTAAAGTTATTTTTTTTAACAATATTGTGTTTAGTAAAATCTATATAATTGCTTTCATCATATCTTCTTGATTTAATATCATAAGTACCAGGCCTTAAATGTCCGTAGATTTCCATAAATTCTTTTTTTGTCATACTCTTATTGCCAACTTTATTTGTATCCTCTAAAAATTTTGAAGTAATTGTATTTAAAGATAACTTAAATTTTCTAACAAAATCTTTATTTATAACTTTTTTTGATAGAAGAGAGTCTAATATAGTTTCAGCTATAAAAGCATGTCTGGCGCAAATAGCAAAGGGTATCACTCCAAACTTTTTACAATCAGATAAAACTTTATAAAATTCATTTTTTTTGATTTTCTTTTTTTTATAATTTTTTTGTATATGACTTAATTTGTGGATTTTTTCTAAAGATTTATTAATGCTTGATTTGTGATCATGATCAATAATTTGTTCAAAGTTTTTCTTATAAAGGTCTATAAAATAGTTTTTTTGATTTTGGCTTAAATTTTTTGGCAAAAACTTTGTTATTCTCTCTTTTATATCAAAGCTAAAACAGGTAATTGCTACCTTAAATTCAATTTTATCGTATAAATATGGTTTTTTTTCTAGATTATATAGCCAATAGTTAACTATTTTTTCTGCTAATCCTTTATTCATTTTTTTTGGTAGAAAAGAATTAAAACTTAATCTAGCATCAATATATGGTTTACCTCCAAGATTTAACATTAGTTTAGTTTTTTTTGGAAAATTATAACCCATTAACTTTCTTGCTGAAGCCCAAGATCTACTAGTAATAAGTTTGTCATAAAGACTGTAAGATAGTTTATCTGGATTTTGCCCGATCATTTCTATAGGATTCCAATCTGGCATTGTACCAAATACACTTTTTTTTCCATAAATATTTTTTTGGGGTTTCAAAAAATTTAAAATTTTTTTTCTTAAATTTTTTAAATTATTATTAATATTTTCATAAGATGTATTGTGCCATTTTTTGACTGAAGTAATTTTTCTTACTTGAAATAAATGTGGTTTTAAATTTTTATCAATTGCAAATTCTATATCTAAATAGTTATCTTTGATTTTTTTTTCTAAATCTGATGTGGCCTTAACTAAATTTTGAAATCTTTTTGATCTTATAAATTTAATACCGTTTCTTAATATATAAATTTTTTTATTAGAATAATCTGATTTTCCTGATGTAACTGTGTCTGTTTTTCCAGAATAATCGTCATAATTGATAGAATAATACGGGGCCCCCGTATTTAAGTCATAAGAAAAAATAACCCCACTCATTGATACATTTTTAATCTGATTTTGAACAATTAATTTATTTGATCCTATAGTTGAACTATAACTTTTAACAATCTCATTTACCGCTTTTGAAATAGTACCCTTATTTTTTGGATTTAAATTTAAAATTGATAAATACTTTCCAGCATTTGACTTATCTTCTCTATCCTCACTAAGAGCTGAAGATCTTATAATGATAGTCTTCTTAAAAATATTTGATATATCTTTTAGAATATTTACTTTATTTTTTTTCCAGTTTTTTACTGAAAAAACATATGTTTTTGGAATAATAAATTTTAATTTCTTATTTTGTAAAAATTTTATTGTATCAGCTTTAGAACTAAACATAAAAGATTTTTAAAATTTAGAATATTAAGTATAATTTTGTTTTCCTAATCCCGGAAATAGTTTTAATTTTATTAAACGAGGTATATTTACTAAGTAGATAAAGACAGAGAAGAAATATGCAATAATATTTAAAAATGATGATTTTCTAACTCTAACAGATCTATAGCCTCTAAATGCAAATGCAGAATATATTGCCCAGCTTTCTTGATTAGCAGACAATTTTTTTTGTAACTTATAATCAAAAAAAATATCTTTAGGTATTAAAGATAAATCTAAAAAAGTTTTTTTTTGTTTGTTTAAAGCTTTTGATAAGTTTGATGTTAGATCATCTATTCTATTTAGCTCACTTTTGTCTAAAACTTCAGAATAGTAATTTGATAAATTAATACCTTTTTGTTTACCATGATGAGAATTTCCAAACCAATCACTACCAGCCAAAGTTGGTCTTATCAAAATGTCTTGATAATCAATTTTAAGAGCACTTGAGAAGTCAGACATAACATTTTTTGTTTCTTTAACTAAATTTTCATAACTGTAAATTAAAAATCTTCCTGTAGAAGAATAATTTTCTTGTAAAATTGCTAATCTTGTTATTGTTATTAACCATGATCTTATCAAAGTATCCAGATCATAATTTTTGAATTTTTTGACCAAAAAATTTGGAACATTTGGTTTTTGAAACCTTCTAGCACCAAAAAAAATTCTAGCTAATCTTGTCTTTTCTGAAGCAATATAAGTTTTTACATCTCTTATAGTTGATATAAAATAAGAGCCATTAAATTCTGTGAAAAAATCTTCAAAATTTTTTAAAAATAAACCACCACTTGTTTGCATTACAAGATACTTACCAGAGCCTTTGTGGGCACCATTATCCCAAGCATCAAAATACGCATCGTGTAGAGCAGAATAAATATCATTTATTGACTGAACTTTTTGACTTTTTTTTTTTAAAATATCTATATATTTTTGATAATCGAAATCGGTTTTAAAATTTTGATAAAAAGCTTTTTCTAAATAGTTTTTTCTAACTCCGACTGGATCAGATCTTTCTTTGCCCCATTTATGAATGGGTTTAGGTTGGTTTTCAGAGATACTTAAAAACTTACAAATATCATTGGATATTAAAAAATCTTTAAATGAAGGAACTTTTGTGGGTGTTCCATTCAAATGGTCAATAAAATTAAATACAGTCTCATCTTTAGGAAACTGGGTTTCGAGCGGATAACTTGAAATATCCTTATGACCATCAAATAACCTTGAAAGCAAAGTGCCTCCATGTCTATTGATAGTACCAATATATATTAGATTAGTTTTTTCAGTCACTTAATTTTTTTGTAATACTCCTTAATCATTTTATTTAGAAATAAAATTGAATTTTCTGGATAATTTCCAATTGCAGTTTCAGCTGCTAATACAAGTCCACTTGAACCTAATTCTAAACAATTATATATATCATTAGCTTCTGCTCTAGTTGGATAATCATTCATTATCATGCTTTCAAGCAAGTTTGTTGCAACAAAAACTTGTTTACCTTTTAGTTTTTTACTCTCTTTAATTATTTTTCTCTGATAAAAGGGTATTTTGTGTATTTCGGTTTCTTTCGACAAATCTCCTCGATCAATAAGAAAATTGTTACCATACTTTAATATTTTTTTTAAATCATTTATAGCACTCAAAGTTTCTATCTTATAAATCTTATTTTCGGTAAGTAGTTTTTTTTTAAAATTTTTTACATCTTTATGATTATTTGTAAAAGAAAGAGCATAATTTTTAATTTTACACATTTTTCCAATTTCAATAGCTTTTAGATCCTTTTTAGTAAGGTAATTTAATTTAATCTTTCTATTCTCTAAATGGACACCTTTATTTGACTCTAATAATCCTGATGAAACCGATTTTAGTATACAAAAATTTTTTGTTTTTTTAATAATTTTGGCTTTTAAATTATCAAATCCGATAGAGAGTATATCATTTTTTTTTAATTTATTAAAAACATCATCTGGATAAAGACTAAATGAGTTTTTACTTTTAAAAAGTTTAAATATTTTATTTTTTTTAATTAATTTTTTTGACTTTACCTTTGTTCTTATTTGAGCACCTTCGGTATCAATGCAAATTGGTGTTTTTGTATTATATCTCCTTATAAAACTGATAATTTTAGTAAGATTTTTTACTTCTATATGAGACATATTTAATCTAAAATAAGAAATATTGTTTTTTTTTGCAAATATAAGAAATCTTTTATTTAAAGATTTTGGACCTAGAGTTGCTAAAATTTTTATTTTTTTTTTCATTTAGTTACTACAAGTAGAAACTAATTTTTTAATTTGAGATATTGATAAGAAGTTATTGTTATTCCCAGATTGATATTCAAAGCCAATTGGCACTAACTTTCCTTTTTCATTTAATTTATTCATTTTATAATCTTTTTTCTTGTCATAAAATTTTATAGAAGGAGCAATTACAAAGTGATCTTGAAATTCAATTGTTAGATGTGAATCATCTGATGGGCAAAGTATTTCATTAATTTTTTCTCCAGGTCTTATTCCTATAATCTTATATTTGGCACTCATTGCTTTTGCTAAATCTAAAATATTTATCGAAGGTATTTTTGGTATAAATATTTCTCCTCCGTCCATTCTTTTAAAAGAATTTGTTACGAATTTAATTCCTTCCTCAATTGATATAAAAAATCTTGTCATATTTTCATTAGTAACGGGTAATACTTTTTCCCCTGATTTAATTAATGATTTAAAATATGGAACAACTGATCCCCTTGAATTAAATACATTTCCGTATCTTACAATTGAAAATCGTAAATTACCTTTACCAACAAGATTATTTGCTGCTACAAATAATTTATCTGAAGCAAGTTTTGTTGCTCCATAAATATTAATAGGATTTGCAGCCTTATCTGTGGATAGTGCAATAACTTTTTTTACTTTAGATTTTAAAGCTGCAGTAATTACATTTTGTGCACCATAAATATTTGTTTTAATGCATTCAATTGGATTATATTCAGCGGCTGGAACATGTTTTAATGCGGCTGCGTGGACTACATAATCGATATCTTTAAATGCTAAAGACAATCTATCTTCATCTCTCACATCTCCTATAAAGAATTTCAAACCTTTATATTTTGGTTTGCTATATTTTGAATTCATTTCGTATTGTTTCGCTTCGTCTCTTGAAAAAACAACAACTCTTTTAGGTTTATAATTTTTGTATAAATACGAAACAAAATTTGAGCCAAAAAAACCAGTCCCACCAGTAATTAAAATTGATCTGTTATTAAACATAAAGATAATTTTATACTTATTTTTTATACTTATTAATAAATTTATTAATAATTACTATAATTTTTTTTAAGCTTTTTTGATCTAAATTATAATAAATAGGCAATGAAACAGCATTTTTAAAATATTTATCAGAATTAATTTTAAAAGATACCCTGTATTGATTTTTTTTTTTAAAAAAAGAATAATTATAAATTGGCTTATAATGAAACTGAAGATTAATATTATTTTTTCTCATAAAGTTAATGAACTTATCTTTATTTACGTTCTTAAAATTCTTAAAATTAAGCCTTACTATAAATAAATGATACGAGGATAAATTATTATATTTTTCGTTTGGAATTAAATAATCTGACAAATTTTTAAGATGTTTATGATAAAAACTTGCTATTTTTCTTCTCTTTTTAATAAATTTTTTTACTGATTTTAATTGTGATATTCCTAAAGCGCAATTTATATCACTCAATCTAAAATTATATCCAAGATTTTTAATATCATAATCCCAGTGTTTATTCTTTCTTAAAATTCCATGTGATCTATAAAGTTTGGCCATATCATAAAATTTTTTTGAGTTAGTGGATAATGCTCCTCCTTCTCCAGTTGTTATTGCCTTAATAGGATGAAACGAAAATATTGTAATATCCGAATGACTTGATGATCCTGTCATATATGAATTAAATTTATTTTTATATTTTGTGCCAAATGCATGACACGCATCTTCAACTATAGAAAAATTATATTTCTTTTTTAATTTTGAAATTTCTACTATATTTTGTGAGGTTCCCCCTAAATGCATCGAAACAACACATTTAATTTTTTTTATTTTGAATTTTTTTATACAATCTAAAATATTTTTTGATGATATTTGTCCCTTTTCATCTACATCTGTAAGATATATTTTCGCACCTAAAGAACTACAAATTGAAAAAGAAGAAATAAAGTTTATAGAAGGCATAATTACAACGTCATTTTTTTTTATACCTAAAGCTAGAAAAGCAAGGTGAAGGGCTGATGTTCCACTGTTACAGACCAATATAAATTTAGAATTTAGATAAAGACCTAATTTTTTTTCAAAAGTTTTTACATGTGGTCCTGATGAAATAATTTCATTTTTTAAAGAACGAAGAACGTTTTTAGCATCATAATTGTTAATAAACTGTCTTCCGTAGCTAATCATATGTTTTTTTTTTTGTTTTTGGTATTTTTAAATGAAAATAAAAGTACATCATTATCCATTTTTTTTTCATATTTAAATCCAATTTTTTTTATTAATTTTATTGATCCTATATTTTTTTTTTTAATTTGTGCATAATATAAAGTCCGAGATTCTTTTAAAAAAGTACTTAACATTTTGTAACCATACCCCTTTTGTCTAAAGGATTTATTAACACTCCATGATAAAAAGTTCTTATTTTTTAAACAATTGACTCTCAAATATCCTTTATCTTTTTCAAATATAAAAATTTTTTCTTTTTTTTGTTTAATTATTTTTCTAAACCATCTTAAATGATCAATATAGGGTATTTTTTTTTTGGAAATAGAGTTTTTTATAGATAATTTTTCAAATCTTAAATTAAAAATTAATTTAGCATGATCTAAATTTGCTTTTTCAAACATTATTATTAAGAAATATCTTTACTGTAAATAGGCATATTCTTACTAATTTTTTTTTTAGCTTTTTTTCCAATAACTTTAAAGTATTGAGAAGAGTCTATTCCTAGTTTAGGTCTTAAAGAAATTATATTTTTTTTTGTTAATTTTTCATTTGGAAGTATTTCTTTAAGAGAGAACAATGATCTTTTCAATGATTTAAGTGAATCATTTTTTTTTATATCTTTTGCGTACAGAGATTTATAAATTAAATCTCTGTATTCTACTAATTTCCTAAAATCATTTTGATTTAGGGAAAAACTTGAGTCTTCTGATTTGACTTTATCATTAATTTTAAAGTGTTTTTCTATTATTACGCAACCTAATGGTATTGACGATAAACTGGAAAATATTGAACTTGTATGATCTGATAAGCCAATAAGATTATTTTTAAATTTTTTCTGTAAATCTTTTATCCTAGCAATATTTGCATGTTCAAGATTCGTTGGATAAGAACTCACACAATGCAAAACTACAACTTTATTGTGATACCTATTTATAAAATTTAAAACTTTTTTAATATCTTTTATTTCACCAGCTCCAGTAGAAATTATTATATATTTTTTTGTTTTTGCTATTTTAGATAATAAATTGAAATCATTCATTTCTAAAGAGGACACTTTATAAAGTGGAACATTAAACTTTTCTAAAAAATCAACTGCCTTTACACTAAACGGAGTACTAAACAAATTAATTCCATTTTTTTTTGCAAGCTTAAAAGCATCATAGTGCCAGTCGTATGGGGTTTGAGCTTTCTCGTATAATTCCCATAGATATTTGTTTTTCCAAATTCCTGTTTTAATTTTAAAATTATTAGCTTTTGTTTTTAATGTAATATCCTGTGGCTCATAAGTTTGAATTTTAACCAAATCAGCTCCACAATTATGCGCTACTTTAATATGATTTAAAAAAGATTTTTTTGATCCACAATGATTTGCTGATATTTCAGCTACCAACAAAGGTTTTTGGTTTTTAGTAAAGTGAATTTTTTTCACTTGTTTTTTTTTTTTAATTGTTTCGCGATTTTAATGAGTTGATTATCTTTTGTTAAGATATTATTTAATATTTTTATAGTATTTTTGGGATCATTTTTATAAGCTAGTCTTAAAAGATTCATCCAATTTTTATTATTATTTTTTCTTATATTTTCAATACTTTTAAATAATTTATTACTATTTATTTTTTTTTTCATAATCCCTAACTATAGATTGTTTTATTAAATTTCATTATCTTTTTCTATCAAAGATATTTTTTTATTTTCTTATTTTTTACAAGATATTTAATATTACACTTTTTAATTATTTCTGATTTATGAGATATTATTATAACCGTTGTAATTTTATTTAATTTCAATATTTCTTTCATTAATTCACTTTCTGTTTCAGAGTCTAACGAACTTGTTGCCTCATCAAAGACAACTAATGAGGGTCTTAATAGTAATGCTCTAGCAATTACAATTCTCTGTTTTTGTCCACCAGACAATCTTACACCGTTATTCCCTACAACAGTATGAATTCCATTTGGTAAGGAATTAACAAATTTATCTAATTGACTGAATTTTAATGCATTTTTAATTAATCTTTTTTTGTCTTTTATTCTTCTTCCAAATATTATGTTATTTTCGATTGTGTCATCTATTAAGTAAGGAGATTGGGGAACATAGCCAATAGAATTTTTTAAGAAACTAATTTTTTCATCTATTTTTCTTTTATCAACTAAAATCTTTCCTGATTCCTTTTGAAGTAGACCAATAATCAAATCAATTAAAGTTGTCTTACCTTCTCCACTTCTTCCAAAAATTCCAATAATTTTACCTTTGACTATTTTAAGATTAGCATTTTTGATAACAAATTTTTTTGTTTTGGGGTATTTAAATGACACATTCCTAAATTCAATTGAAGAATTAAATTTAAGATTTTTCGAATTTGATTTTTTAATGTTTAATTTGTTTTTGTGAAAATAATTCAAATCCGTATAAAATTTATCAAAAATTTCTTGATAAGATCTAACATTTGCAAATGCATTTGTTATGACATTAAAACTTGGAATTAATCTAATTGAACATATTGCAATTAAAGTTAATACTTGCAGTGCATAATCTTTATCATCTAAAGTATTAAATAAAATTAAAGCAATAATAACAACCGATGTTATAGCTGTTAACTCAAAAATTACTCTGGGTAAAGATTTAACAAAGCTTCTAAAAAATTCAAATTTATTTACATTAACAATTTCATTTACAAACTTACTTATTAAGGTCTGATTAATATCTAAAATTATATTTTCTTTTAAAGAACCAAAAGCTTGGTTTATTATTTTAATTGCATTTGCTTGGCTTTTTATAAATAAGGATGATAATTGTTTAATCTTATTTTTTATAGATCTATAAAATAAAATTGATAATAAACCAAATACCGCAAGCACTAATACTATAAAATTAGTTTTTGTGAAAAAAAATATAATAAAAATAGCGAATAAAATTAAAAATTCTTTCAATATTAACAAAATTACAAAAATGTATGATATTGAAAATTGAACATCGCTAGATATTTTTCTAATTAGTATAGATGGGTTTTTAAGTAAATTAAGTTCGTAAGAAGAATTAACAAAATTTGTAAATAAATACTGGGAATATTTGATAGTCATCAATTGATTAATTTTTGCTTGTAAAAAATTATATAAAATTTGAAGTATTCCTTTTATTAAGAAAATCAGAAAAATAACAAATAATGTGTTATGAAAATTTAAATTGCTTACGTTTAAAAATTTAAGATCAAATATAAAAGTTTCAGCACTGGAAAATAATCCTACCAAAGTAGTAATTGATGCTATACCGATAATTTCAACTATTGTTAAAAAAATTGAGAGTAAAAACATAAAAATAATACTGAATAAAAATTTTCTTTCTTTAGATAAAAACTTAAATTTATTAATTATTTTTCCCATATTTTTGGTTTAATTATTTTTATAGAAAATTTTTAGTAACCTTTTTGTAATAGCTTTTTTATTCAAAATACCATTTATAAATCCATTTACTTCTACGTTTTTTAATTTAGATAGACGATATGCAAATACCCACTGCCATAAACTCATCTCCAAAAAAACATTATTTTTGATTCTAAACTTTAAAGGATAAAGTAAATTAATAGTTTTAAAATAACCATAATTTTCTGGGGAACTTTTCATATAATAATTCCAGTTATGAATCTTTAATTTTTTCGTTAATTTTGCAAATGTTAAGGCTGCAATTATTGCTGAATTACAATAAATTGTTTTACAATTAGTTTCAAAATGAACATCTAAAAGATATGAATTCTTACTTTTTTTACAGTATTTTAAAAACTTTTTTCTTGATTTAGTTTCTCTTTTGGAAATAAAAAACTTTTTACCATCTTTTTTCCATGTTTGAATAAAAACTATATTTAATTTATTTTTTAGATATTCATCTAAAAATGAGTGGTCAGCAGTAACATAAAAAATATTCTTTTTTTTTATAATCAGTAGTTTTTTTTGTGATGCAGGTAAAAATTTAGCTGTCTCATTTTTAGTGTAAAATGGGTTTAATAAAAAAATATTTTTATATTTTTTAAAATCTTTATAATTGTATTTTTTTGCTCTTATAAATAAATCCGAAGTATCAAATTTAAATTTTTGTTTATTAATTATTTTAAACTCATCCAACCGAGTTTTATTAAGTGAAAATCTTTCCTCTTTATTTGGAAGTCTCGCTGTTTTTATACTTAATAAAGTTACAAATTCAGGACACAAATGAAATATTAATATTTGAAATTTTGCTCTAATTGAAGTTATTATCAATAATAACTGAATATTAAATGTTTTTTTATTAATAATTCTTAGATATTTCAAAATTTTATTTAACATATTATTCAGGTCAAATTTTTTTGTAAAAGTTTATAAATAAAAGCAATTATTAGATTTTTTTATATTTTTTTTTGTATAAAAATTCCGCAAATTTAAAATCAATAGGATTATCGATATCTATACTTTCTAAGTCATCTAATTCAAAAAAATATGGCTTTCTTCCTAGGACATTTTTTTTTTCGATCATTTTTTTTCTTGAAATTATATTTATTCCATATGTTAATTTCATGATATTTGGTAAATCTTGGGTATTTGGAGAATTTGCAGGATTATAATTAAGCGGTTTATTATTTAGCCATAAATGTTCTTTGACGTAGTTGATTGTATTCATGCTGTCAAACTTGGGATAATTATGAATAAATTTTTTTAAAAATTTTTGAATTGTATTACTTTCTATTAAAGGGGCGGTACAAGGAGTATACATTAAAAAATCACCCTGGATAGATTTTGCTAAATTTTCAAAAAATTCACTATTTGTGCATTTCGAGGAAGCATAATATTTTTCTCTACGATGATATCTAATGTTATTTTTTTTTGCAATTTTGATTGCAACTTCTGAGTCAGTGCTAATAATAATTTCATCAATTAAACCTACTTTTTTTAAAGATTTCAGTTTGATTTCAAACAAATTTGACCCAGCAAAATTTTTAAAATTTTTATTTTTAATCCTTTTTGAGCCTTTTCTGACTGGAACTATAGCTACAATTTTTTTTTTCATAAATTTTTCCAGTTTTTGTAATTAACACACTTATCGTCTATATAAATATCAGCGATTACCTTTGGGCTATAACCAGAAATTTTTTTTTGACCTTTTACATTTTTATTAACAGAGTCAAAAGTTAATCCTTTTTTTCTACACCAATTTACCGCTTCTTTTAAGGCGGGATGTTTTTTATTGTCTCCCCTGCACGTCCATAATATTAATTTATGACCATCCTTTCTTAATTTTTTTAAGTTTTCTAAAAGTTTCTTTTGCTTATTAGTCTGTTTTAAAATTTTTGGAAAATCTGATTGACATAAAGTACCATCAAAATCTACTGCGATAATTAATTTTTTTTTAGATATTTGAGGCATCTATAAGTTTTTTTGCTTTTTTATAAGCTGAAATTATATAATCTTTCTTTTCAAAAAAATCTTTTTTACTTATTTCTTCTTGAATTATATCTCTTGCATAAGTTCCTATAGACACCCCATTAATTTGAACGGCAGTCAAATTAGCAAGTTTTTTAGAATGTTCATTTGTACCACCAGAAACTAGTATGTATACTCCAAGCCTATGTCCACTTGGTCTATAAATCTTTTTGGATGAAATGAAAGCTTTTCCGCCACTTTTAGTTTTTTCTTTTACATTTTTTCTCATATTAAATTTTTTATTAATTATATCTGCGCACGCAATAGCCTGAAGTGTAGTATTGAAGTCATTTTCTCCACCGCTCATTGGTATCCCATCAGCCTGAACAATTAATTTTCCTTGTGAAATTTTCATAATTTTTTCAATTCTTTTTTCAAGTGAAAAATTACTCAAATTTAATCTGTCTAAACATACAGAATTAAATTGGTCAGGATTACTTTTTTTTACAATTTCCCATTCATGCAAAGTAATTTCATCTTCAGAAACTCCCGCATGCAATTCAATACTTTCGGCACCAGCACTTATGCACTCTGGAAGTAATTTTGCTAACTCATTTGTAGGGTGTCTATAAGATATTATATTTTCTCTAGGACATATTGAACTACATTTTCCACATCCAATACATAAATCTTTAATTACAATATCTTTATTTTTATCTTCGATATCAAAACTACCACCTAAACTTTTGAAGTAATCCAAGTTATCGACAAAATCATTTGGAATTGCCTTTGTTGGGCAAACAGGTGCACATAGTTTACATCCAATACAAGTTTCAGGATTGATATATGATTTTCTTACATGATGGTCTCCTGGCATTCCAACACTTACAACAATAAATGGTTTGTTGTATTTTCCTATATTATATTTCGAATTAAATTCATTTGCCAAGTTTACACCTTTTAATGAGGATTTTACTATATCAGGGTTTGCTGACACATCCAGTAAAGTTGCTCCAGCTAAAGAATATATAAAAGAAATTTTTTTAACTTCCTCACTATCCTCATTTCCGGCTCCACAAATTACTTTAAAGCAATTTCTCTCAATTAATTTTTTCTTTAAAAGATCAAATCTTTTACTCATTTTCCGCAACTTTATTTTTTAAGTCTATTCCTTATCTCATTTATTCTGGATCTGTAGTCTTTTATTCTTGCTAAAGATTTAGTGTTTGATTTAATTTTTAACTTATATTTAAGCCAATCCATTTCAAATTTAAATATTTGATTAATAGATTGATTTAAATTTTCTAAATTTTTTGTGTTAAGTTCAATTTCAATGTTTCTAGTCTCTATACTTTTTAAAAGTTTTTTTTTATAAACATTTTTAATAAAATCTACTGAAGTTGGAGTAATCGATCCTCCCATTTTAATATTTTTTTTTCTATTTTTAAGTAATAATAACGCATTTTTAATTTTAAAAAAAATTTTTTTTGAATCTACGTCTTTTTTTTTTCAAATTATAAGATCCTGCAATATCTGATCTTCCGAAAACCACTCCATTTAAATATTTAAAATATTTTGACTTTATTATTTTTTTTAAATTAGCTAATGCATTTTTAGTTTCGATATTTATAAAAAGATTGGTAAATTTATCTTTTGGATCATACGCAATTTGGATGAATTTTCTTAAAGCATACTCGCTCTCCACCATTGGAGCGACTATGCTATTTACTCTAATTTGTTTACAAAAATAAATATCATTTTTTGCTTCACATCCACCAATTTTAACATTCAAATCAATACCAGCTTTTAGAGTTATTTTTCTCATTATTTCAATATCTTTAAAAGTTGCACCCTCATCCTCTAAAGATTGTTTAACAGCTTTCATTCCGAATTTTTTTAGTTGATTGAGATTGTGAATTAATTTTTTCATTTTTATTTATTTTTTTAAATTATATATTTTTACAAACTTTAAAAACTATTTTTTTTAATTTCAAATTATTTCGATCATAAATCATTATATCATCCTTAAAACGTGAAATTTTTTTATCCCAATCATCTTCATTCATTTTTATTAAATGATAAAAATTTTTTTTAAAAATTTTTAAATCAATTTTATTTGTCCAAAAAAAACTTTTTTTTGTGTGACTGTAAACTGGCCAAGCAAATGATCTTGAATATTTTTTGTTTGGAAAGTCAGGTGCAATTTTACAAGAAAACCCAAATACCTTTTTTTTTCTTGCTATAGCCTCATATCCCAATGTTGATGATGTAAAAATAACAATATTTGCATCATCAACATATTTATAAGGATTTTTAATCTTATTATTAAATTTCCAACTATCTTTACCCAAATACTTTTTAAAGAATAAATATTCACTTTGAGAAAATGTCCTGGGTAAAATTTCTAAATTCAAATTATACCTTTTACAAATTTTTTTTAATACGGGTAAAAGAATAATTTCAGGTTTAAAATATTGATTATTAGAAATTATACTACTTTTGTTTTTAAATTTTTTTTCTATATTTATAAATTCAGATATAAATAATATTTTATTATTTTTATTATTTTTATTATTTTTATTAATAGGTATGAGATTGTTTCTATAAGAGCCTATTTCAATAAAATTAGCTTTTACATATTTAGAGTATAATTTTGATATAGATGAATTAAATGTAAAAAAATAATCTACTTGGTAGTTTTTTTTAGAAATTAAACTTTTATTACTAAAAATATCTCCTCTTTTAAATCTCCAACCATTTTGAATAATTACAACTTTCAAGGTTGGTATTCTTTTTTTTAAGGACCAATAAATTGGATTATTATCAATTGTAGAAATAAAAACTTTAGAATTTGAAAATTTTAAATAAATTTCTAAATAATTCAAATAAAAATCTTTGCTAAATTTTTTTTTTTTTATTAAAAGTAAAATTAATATATATAAGTTTAATTTATTTATGTTAAATATCTTTATTTTTTTATTTATTATCTTTTTAAAAAATTTCTGATTATTTGATGTAACTAAAAAAACTTTTGTTTTTTCAGGAAATTTAAACTCTATATTAAATAAGATTAAACAAATCTTCTTAAAATTTAACCAAAACATTTGGTAATTAGTTTGTGTATTAATAAAGTGGATATATATCTTCTGGAGGCTTGTCAGTATCGTCTAAATTTTTTTTCTTTTTTTTTTTTAAAATTATTAATCCAACTAAAACTAAGATAGCTAGTGAAACAAGTAATATTGTTAACTTAAAACTCATAAATTATTAATATAATCTTTTTTTCAGCGAAATTAAAGAATTAAACTAAAACTTTTTCATGACTTGATATTCTCAAAAATTTTTGCTGAAATTGAGTCAGCTAAAATCTTATTTCCATTATCAGAAAAATGAACTCTATCAAAAAAAATAGTTTTATTGACCTCATCAAATATATTTAATAAATTAAAAAAAAAAATATTATTTGAGAAAATCTCTTTTTTAAAAAAATTTGATCTAATAATTTCGTAATTATCAACAATAAATTTTTTCCTGTCTTGGTTTAACATCTTATCTAAATAATTCAATTCTGATTCGGATTTATTCTTTTTAAATATTAAATCAGGTTGTAAAAAATGAAATACTTTAATGTCTTTTTTTTCACAATATTGATTTATAATATCTAATTTATTTTTAAAGAGATGGTAAGGTATTGTTGATTGATCAGGTTTATTGTAAGTAAAATTCGATTCTTTTACTTTAAGGGTTGTTTTAAAATTTCTTAAAATTATCTTTAATAATTCAAGACTGACATATTCTTCTCCAATTAAGCCATACTTAAGTCCTCTTAAAAAATGATTAAGTTGCTTAATATTTAAATCATTTATCTTATAAAAATTTGCAAATCCTCTTGCTATATCGTTCGAAGAACTTATAGAAATAATTATATCTGGATTTATTTCATCAATTACACTCACGAAAGTTAACATTTCTTCAAAACTTGAGTGCATTTGTTCTGCAAAATTTATTACATTTACATCTAAATTATATTTTTCAAGTAACAGTTTTTCTATTAAATTTGATGGAATATTTTCATTAGAAGAGGCACCAAAACCCCATGCAACTGAGCCTCCAAGTAAAATACAATTCATTTGTTTTTTATTTATATTTTTATCTCTTAAGCCATGTTCATTAATTGAGATAGTTTTTAAACTTTGATTTGGGACACTTCTCCAACCGTGGAAAGGATGGGGCATAACTTTGAGGTTTTTCTTTACATCCAAAAAAATTGACTTTGCAATTTCTTGATTAGTAAAAGCATCGCTATGCCATCTTTCTATATATTTACTCATGTATACAAGTGTTTATTTTTCTCTAAAAATGAAGGTGATATTTTACCAAAATATTCACTATGAAGTTTTATATTCTTATATTGTTGCGATTTTTTTAATTTTGAATTTAAATCACTTATAAATTTATTCGAATTTATATTTTTTTTATAAACATTTATAAATTTTTTAGATAAATATTCACAACTATTATCTAATTTAAAATCATCATTAATATAATTAACCATATCTAAAACTAAATCTTTAATTTGGTTTCGATCAGGTTTAACTAATTTAATATTCCTTTTTTCAAGATCTCTCGAGTTAGAAAAATATGCAACATCTCTTTTAAAAATTTCACTAACAGACAAATTTTTTTTTTGTTTCTGGCAGTAATAATTACTAAAAATTGATAAAAATTTTTTGCTTGAGAATTTTATCAATGAAATTGGATCAGTTATTGATGCTAATGGTCTTCTAAAAATATAAGGTACATGGTCAAAACCAACATCTGTTGATAAACAAAATTCACAATTAGCACCTAAAAATATATCTAAAAAGTCATTTCTAAATTCAGATTTTGAATAATCAATAATCATTTTATTATTAGTCTTAAATTTTTTACCTGTAATTTTTCCCATCCTAAAAACATAATAACCCAATTTAGTTAATTCTTCAGCTGCCAGATAAAAATCTTCTACATCGTAATCCCTATAACCCCAATAACTCCAATCATTTTTTGGATAAATTTTTTTTAGGTATTCTTGATCTCTGATAATGAAACATACAAATTTTGAAGACTCATCTAATCCAAAATCTTTTAATTGTTTGAAACCTTGTTCAATTTCTTTTTTTTCAAATTCTATTTGTGGAGACATATTGTCCAAAGTATTATCACAATCTCTTGATTCAAAACTTTGGGTTACACAAATATGCTTTTTCATAAAAGCAAAATATTTAGAAAAAAATTTGAAAAAAAAATATAAAGGAAATACAAAATAATTCGGGTACACATTCAATTTTCTTCTCCACATTTTTGCTAAAAATTTGTTTGAAATATATTTTTGATAAAAAGCAATATCATAGTACTTTTCTGTATTATTATTTTTTTTTTTACTTAAATACATTTCAATATTGCCTGCAAAGTGACCAATTCTATTTGTAGGCACAGATAAAAATCGTATTATTACAAAATTTCTTAACAAAAAAATTACAACCAAAAAAATTGGTAAAAAAAATATTGTAATTGAATAAGCAAAATATCTAAGAATTTTATGGACCATCCAGTTAAAATTTAAGATTTATTTTATTGTATGAAAAAAATATTTTAATAACTTTGTTTTATTTATTGAGATCTTGTTTGACATTTCCTCTACATTTAATGCAGCACCAAGTGAACTTAAAAAAAGAGAAATATTTTTGTTCAAATTTATTTTGAGTAGCATTGAAATAATTGATAGCATTGTATCCCCAGCGCCGACTTTATCTACAACTTTTGATGCAAATGCTGGACAGTGGTAACTTTTTCTTGCTTTTGAGCTATACAAAACCGCTCCTGAACTTCCTTTAGTTATAATTATATCTTTTGTATTAATCATAAATGAGAGTTTTTTTGCTAAAGTTATAGTGTTTTCATTCTTGTCTCTCAATTCGTGTCTAAGCTCAGTTTCATTCATAACTACGCAATCTAAATTTTTATATTTTTGAATTGTATGATAGCCAACACTTGAAGAATTTGACTGAGCATTCAAAGCTATAAATTTAGATCTTTTACATAAAATCTTAGCTGTATTTTTAGAAATTAGTCCATGACCATAATCTGAGACAATCACTATATCATGTTTGTTAATCTCTTTGTTTATCATTTTGTGTAAGATACTTTCCTCTTTTTTACTTAATGCTTCATCATTTAATGAATAAACCCCTAAAAGTTTATGATTACTTATATATTCTATAAATCTTTTCTTAATTATCGTCGGTGACTTATCTCTGCTCAAAAATTTCGGACTGATATTTTTTGGAAGATCTTTTTTGATAAATGCCTCATATTCATTTTTTTTTCCAAGCGCACTTAAAATAGTTACCCTGTTGCAAAAATCCGAAAGATGTTTTGCAATAGAAATTACACCTCCTGAGTAAGTTTCCTCATTTAAATATCTCAATACAAGATTTGGCTCTTTTCCCGATTTGCCTAATGCTTCACAAAATATGTATTTATCAATAATTGTTTCTCCAACTATTAATATCTTCATTTTTTTTAACTTATCTATTTTCAAATTTAAGTTTTCAATATCAAGAGCTAATTTAATTTTCTTCAAAAAAGATTTTTGTGATGAGTCATAAATACCAGATATATCATTTAAAATAGTACTTGAACTATAAGTGGGATCATCTGTATATACTAATTTACCACCACAATTTTTTACAGCTTCTAATTCTTTTTTAATTTGATTTGTGAAATCATTTTTAAAATTTTTATAATCTGGTCCTTTACAATAAAAATCAGGTTTAATTTTTTTTATTACATCTACAGCATTATTGGCCGTATTTAAAACTACGAAATCTATATCTGCTATTGATGACAAGCTTTCTAATCTTTGTTCAGAATTAAAATAAGGTCTGTTAAAACCTTTTTGAACAAATTTATCTGGTGTCACTGTAACGATCAAAATGTCTCCATATTTTTTTGCTGATTTAAAATGTCTTAAATGACCAATATGAATTAAATCAAATACACCATGACATTGTACAATTTTCTTTTTTTTTAGTTTTAAAGAAGTAATTAATTTTTTTAAATTAGCAATATTTATAATCTTATTTTTCATTTTTTTTTATTTTTCTTAAGTAATATTCTAATTTAAAATATTTTACCTTACATAAGCTATCAAATTTGTTAATTGAAAGTGTATTTAATAAAGGTCGTTTTTCAAGAATTTTGAATGAATTTATTTTTTTTGGTATTATCGTTATGTTCTTAATATTAAAAAAAATCTTTATTTTTTTTGCTAGACTTAAAATATCTATTTCTTTTATCGAGCTTAAGTGAAATATACCTTGACAATTTTTTTTTAAAAGTTTTTCAATATAAAACGTCATATCATCAACAAATATTGGGGAAAATTTTTGATCATAAGCACAATAGATTTTATTTGAAGATCTCATTTTTTTTAATAGATTTATTATAAAGGTATCATCATTCAATTCTACTCCAAATACTTTACTAATTCTTATAATCAGAAACTTTTTATTTTTATTAATAATATATTTTTCAACTTTATCTTTTATTTTTCCATAATGATTTATAGGTCTTTTAGAATCATTTTCTTTGTAATTACCTTTCTTTCCATCAAAGACTGCATCGGATGAAATGTAAACTGGTATTACACTATTTTTAAAACAATAATTTATTATTTCTTTAGTTCTCTCAAAATTAATATAATTTGAACTTCTTAAATTTTTTTTAGTTTTATCCAGACTAGCATTTATTGCGTGAGCTAGAATTATATATCGTAAATTTTTTTTAGTTTTTAAAAAATAATCAACCTTTTTTTTAACGTCGAATAAAAATAGTCCTTTTTTCTTATTTTTAAAATATGAACCATAAACTCTGTAATTTTTTTTTTTTAAATAGTTGTGTAAATTACCACCGACATAACCTGATGCACCTATAATAAGAATGTTATAATTAGTACTATTCAACTTTGTATTTAATAGGAATTTTAATGAGTTGACTGCTCTAAAGTAGGTATTTTTTCCTCAAAAAACTTTTTACTTCTTTCATCAGTTCCATAAACTTGCTCGTCTGTTTTATCAGCACTCTTAACTTCAACACCTGCATTTTGCCTTGTTTCTTTTCTCCAAATTTTTAATTCATCCATGGTAATTCCTAACATTTTTGCAATTTTTTCGTGATGCTCTGGTCTGTTAGATGGAAAATTAATCCTATCCCATTCATATGCCCTTTTGATTTGAAGCTCTATAGCAGTCCATTCCTCAGTATTTATAACTCCTTTTCCGAAACCGTAAAAATCCTCTGGTTTTAAGTCTTCTGGGATTACTTTCATTCGTTTTGCATCTTCATACATTTCTGTTCCGGGTAAAGGGGTAGCTATAGAGAATAACGAATAATCCAATATTCTATCCTGATTTGTAATTTTATCAGCAAATTCAAAAGTTGTTAAAATATCATTCCATTTATCTCCAGGCATACCAATTATGAAATTTGATGCTATTTCGTCAAAACCATAATTTCTCATTTCATGTAATCTGATCACCGCATGCTCTAAATTTGTCGGCCTTTTCATCCTTTTAAAAGTTTCTGGTGATCCAGATTCTAATGATATACTTATTTGATAACATCCTGACTCTTTCATCCAGAACAACAAATCATCTTTGCCTTTTTTCTCCTTAATAGTGTGAGGTAAAGGGATATGTCTTAAATCTAAGTTATTTGATTTCCAAACTAAATCATATCCCTCTTCTCTTAACTTGGTTATACCTTTTAAAATATCTATAATTCTATCTCGAGGTAATAGCAAACTATCGTCAACAAATATAATTTCTCTAATTCCGTGATTTTTAACCAAATGTTTTATCTCATCTATAATACTCCCTGGAGATCTTCTTTTAATTCCATCATTAATTGGATTTCCATCTTTTCCAGCTCCACAGTATGTGCATTTATAGACACAACCTCTGGAGGTCATCATAATAGTCATTGGTAATTGTCTAAATTGAAAGTTTTGAGTATATTTTTGACTCCAAGAAAACAATCTTTTTGTATTGTAATCGCTATAATCAGGAAATGGAAGATCATCTAAATTTTTTACATTTCCAATTGCTTTACGAGGATTATGTTTCCAGATATTGTCCTCGTCTCTATAATGAAGTCCATCAATATGTCTAAAGCCTGTTTTATTTTTTATGGCCTCCATAAGTTTAAGTAATCTTTCTTCCCCCTCAGATATAACTATAAAGTCTATATTGTCATCCTCTTTTGCAACATCAGGAGAGATAGATGGATAAACGCCACCAATAATTGTTTTACAATTTGGGTTTGCTCTTTTGATGATAGCAAATGATTTGTGTACTGAATCTCTGTACTCAACACTCAACGCACTAATGCCGACTATCTTTCCAGCTTTTTCCTCAAGAATCTTTAAAAGTTCATCCTCAGTTAAATTTTCGGTATTAGCATCGACATGATTTACTGTATAACCATTTTTTCTCAAAACAGCTGTTAAAATTCCCTCTGGATAGGGGATATGGTTCCAGTACCTGCCTTCTCCACCTTTATGCCATCTTGTGTTAGGAATTACAAAAGTGAAATCTACTTGTTTGTCTTCAGACATGATAATTGTTTAAGATAATTTATGATTGTTGTCAATATCTCAGTTATTTTAAATTGAATTGATAAATTTTTTTACCTTTAATTGATTATTTTCAGATGGTGACCATTTGGCATAGATAGTTTTTTTTTTTAAAAAAGGTCCCTCTGTTGTTTCATGAAAAATAAAATACTTAGATTTTAATTTGAAAGTATGAAAAACTGAACTTGAAAGTCTATAGTAAAAACTAGAATTTTTTTTTTTATTATTTAAGCTGATTTTTTTTATAGTTTTTCCCCTACTATTGAAAAAGATTACATCTGCTGATCCTGAAATTACATGAAGGGACTCTGCTTTGTTAACATGTTTATGCGGTCTAATGTAGGTCCCTTTAGACAAAATAATTATCATCTCATGCAATTTACTTTTTTCGTTTTTATGCATACATATTCTTGCTCTTTTCCTTTTTGTAATTTTCACCCTTTTTTTTAAAAAACTAATATGTTTTTGATTAATAAACTCAATATCTTTTTTAGTGTAAAAGACCTCATTATTAATTTTTTTTAAATTTTTCATATTTTACTGAGGGTATACCTACTTTTATTATAAATAGAAAAAAACTTAATTTTTTTATACAATCTATTTTTTAATTTTATTATAACTTTTTTTTCACTTTCTGAATTTACACCTAAAATAATTAATATTTTAGATAAAGTTTTTATTTTCGACGAATCTTGTATCTTTAAATTTGAATTTGGTAAAAACAAATTTTGTTTATTGACATCATCATCAATGACTAAGTCGATTAAATCATGAAGCTTCAAAATATTTAGAAAAGTACACGCTGCATGGCCTGTACCGAAAAGACAAATCTTATAATCATTTATTCTGAACTTATTAATTAAATTTCTTATCTTTGCTTGATCACCATAGAGATTTGGTAAACTAAAGTTTATTTTATTTTTTTTAAATGAAATATTTTTTTTTTTTTCTTCTTTTCCATTAAATTTTACAATTAATATAAGCACATTTTCATACGAATATTCATATTTTTTGAAATAACAAATTTTAAAATTCAAATTAACAAAAAGTCTTTTTAAAGTGTTTTCTGTAAAATATAAAATGTGTTCTTCCCAAATAGAAGTATAGTCTCTTGACTTTAATGAGTCTCTACAATCCGGAACTTCAAAAACTAAATACCCATTTTTTTTTATTAAATCTTTTAAAGATTTTATAAAATTTATTGTGTCATAACTATGCTCAAGAATATGTCTAGCAATTAATATATCAGCTTTTTTTTTTTTAATTTTAAGAACTTTTTTATTATTAATTTTTGAAATTTTTTCTTGAATAGTCTCAAGATTTGATTTTGAGTCATTAATATCAAGATCTTTTTTCATATCAAGATACCATGTATTCCGAAAACCAACTCTTTTAAATCTCTTTAATGTTGAAATTTCCTTATAACTTACACCTGCAATTATAGAATCTTTATTTATATCTTTTAATCCTTTTAATTTATTCACTAATTTATCTAAATGTTCTTCAGGTTCATTGTAGTTTATCCAATCAAACTTGGGTTTAAGTTCTTTAAGAGGGAATGATTTTTTTAATTGAACTAAATCACATCTTTTGCAAATTGCAATTTGAAGTCTAAATTTTTTATCTTTATTGTTTTTATTTTTAAATCTGTGACAAACAGGAAATTTTCCAAAACTAATTATATCTTTTAAATCGGTTTTTTTACAAATTCTACATTTCATTTTTTACGAATGATCTTTTGAAATAATTTTTAGTTCAGGGAAACACACTATAAATGAACCTCCATTTTCTAAATACCTTTGATGATTTTTGATAATATTTTTAGAGTGAACCCATGCTAAAATTAAAAGATAATCAGGTTTATTTTCATAAATATAATTTGTTGGCCTAACTAAAATATGATCACCTGGAGAATATTTATTATGTTTCTGCTCATTATCATCAACCATATATTGAATGAGTTCACCAATTTGCATTTGAGTTATTAAAGTAGTTCCACTTCTTGCGGCACCAAAACCAGCAATTATTTTTTTTTCTTTATGTATTTTATTTAAAAGTGTTTTTATTTTTTCTTTAGACTGATGGAGTTTTTTTGAAAAGTCCTGCAATATTTCAATTTTATCTATTTTTTTTTCATTCTCCAATTTTAAAATATTTTCTACGGAACTATCTGCTTTGTATTTTCCATTTTTAAACTGAACAACACCTATTAATGATCCTCCTTGAATAGAATTTCTTGTAACATCAATTATTTCCATATCAAATTTACTAAAAAAAATTTTAAGTGGCTTTATTGAATGATAAGAATGATGTTCATGAAAAATTGTTCCTAACAATACGTTATCTATTACATCTACTAAATATGAAATTTCAAATACGAATAAAGACTCATGACTCATTAAAGTTTTGATGCCCAGCATAATTTCTTTTAAGTTATCCATATGGGCAAATGCATTATTTGCAGTAATAATTTTTGCTTTACCGTGCATTTTAACAATTTTTTCAGCTAAGTTTTGGTCAAAAAATTTTGGAATAGTTTGAATTCCCTCACTGCTAGCTTTTGAGGCAATTTCTGTAGCTGGATCTACACCTAAAACTTTTAAATTTTTGTTTTTAAAAAATTTTAACAGAGTACCATCATTACTACCTATATCAACAACTAGTTCATTTGCAGAAGGAACAAATTTACCACAAATATAATTTGCATAATTTTCAAA
>MDTE01179084.1_pt1 | contig 62101 bp, 69 predicted proteins | sample 811231 | NCBI WGS metagenome assembly MDTE01 (sample SAMN05326651, study PRJNA326480) | marine metagenome | isolation source: seawater | place: Indian Ocean: Red Sea | collected 2010
CCATGGAAATCATCTTGTATATCTGTGTCGGTCTCTAGTTTTCTGAAATAGGGTAGACACTTTTCATAGCTCCATTCATTACTTCCCCATTTAGCCCATCTGTCGTAATCATCTGCTTCACCACGTAGAAAGATTTGAGCGTTGATGGCTGATGAACCACCCGTCACTTTTCCCCTGGGAACAGGCATATCAAGGTATTTCCGAGTTCCTTTAGCGACATATCCCCAGTTATGTTCGCTGCTTAGGACGTCCTCAGATGCACTGAAATATGAATTTTTTACACCATCTGGCAATGAATCGAAATCTTCGTAATCATTACCAGCTTCCAGGAGCAACACGTTTACATTTGAATCTTCAGTCAACCTGGAAGCAATAATGGACCCTGCTGATCCAGCTCCCACAACAATATAGTCAAAACTCATTTCGTTCTACTCCATTAAATGTTGATAATAAGATATATGTGATCGTATGGTAGTTTAGTTTTCATACCAGTTCAACGAAATTCAAAAATCAAAGGGTTTTTGAATTTCGTTACTGGGTATTAGAAATTGCAGAGTTAACAGTTTGGATTTTGTATTGTAGCGAAACCTCAAGTGATGGTTCGATTTTTAATGCAGTATTGTAGTCTGACAAGGCTTCAATATAATTTCCTAACCAACTATGTGCGTCACCTCTCCTTGAAAAATGATATGCATCATTTGGGTTGACGGAAATAGCTTTTGAGAATTCATCTACAGCCTCGGAATACTTAGCCATATCGAATAGCACAGTACCTTTCATGTGATGAGATATTGCACGTCTTAGAATATCATTTTCACTAAGCCTAATGACTTCTGAAAAATCTGATAATGCTAAATTTAGTGCTCCCAAAAGATGATAAGCCATTCCTCTTCTAAGATAGATTTCTGCAACGGGATTTGAAATGGAACTTTCAACGATTAAAGTTCCCAATGCTTCAGAAAAATCATCGATTGCCAGTTCATAATCTCTTACCGCATAACTGCCTAAACCCCTTTGAAAATGAGCATCGGCATTTTTATTTGCTTTTATTGCCAGAGGGCAGCATTTTTCATCTTGTGGATGTTCTGGTTGGGACCACATCATAAAAAGTACAAGAATCATCAACACAGAAATGAATCCTAGGATTGAGACAGCTCTTGTAAGTTGGTTTTTAGACATTACTCACACTAAAAGATGTTTATAAAACGCCCGCAACAATTCATATATGTCTGCTGGATTTAGTTTGATATGTTTACAGTCTCAGTCACTTCATTACACGCAGTCCCAAGACATTCCTCTAATGATATTTTGATTTGAGTTTTATCAGAACCTGAAACAGAAAATTCGAAATTTTCCTCTTCTGATGTCTGGGCGGTATTGTCCTCTTGCCATGTTAAAGAAGATTTTTCTGAAGTTCTATTTGCAGAACAAGAAACTAACTCTGATACGGAATCATATTCACAGGCAATACCAAGAGTCGTAGAAAGTCCAGAGGTGGTCTTCTTCTTGGAAGGGTCAAATGCTCCATATGACTCTTTCGGTTCGCCTCGACTACCTCCTTGATCCATTCCAGGACGGTAATTAGGATCAAAACCCTCCAGTGCATCAATAACATACCAGACAACAAAAATAGCTATTGCTATCCCAATAATTATTGATATTACCTGTCTTGTAGTGAGACTGATGAACCAAAAATTCATTATCTTATTCTCCTAATTACCGTGGAAGATATTTAAAGAAATTATTCTGATTTTTTACCAATTAATGTAAAGATTCCCAACAAAAGTAAAACACCTGTAAATCCAAGCCACATAGGAAGTTCTGCAGCTTCAGGTATGTCATCGTTGGATCCCAGGAATCCTAAAAATATGAAGCCGTAAACTCCAACTATTACAAGTAATCCGGAAACCCATTGAGGGAATGACTTATGTAGGAAATAGCCTATACCAGTCAGTGTAAGTCCGATCATCATTGATGACCATCCAAATGTTCCAACTGCATCACCGTTAGCATCCATTTCTGCTGTACCCACTGCATTGAAGGAGTCTGCAACTATACCAACAGCCAGTGAAATTAGCATTATTAGAAATCCGGCTTTTGCTATTTCATATCCCTGACCACCTTTCATAGTTCCAAGAGTCATCATGAAGGCTATAGGTAAACCTAACATAATCCAGGTAACTAATTTTTCGGTCATAGTAATGTCTATGATATCTGCACCTTCAGGACCCAGGCCTAAGTAAAAAAGTAGTGGAGTCACGGCAGAAATTATAAATAATATTCCTGTAATTCGAGTTGTCGTCATTTTGGTCTCCCTTCAATTTAGTTGAAGCAATTATAATGTGATAACTTTCGGCATACAATTGAATTTGGTTACGCTAAAATGGGATTTATTTTTAAGGAGATGATAGGTCTATTACCGTTTCAGTGTGTTTACAAGCAGTGCTTACGCATTCATCTAGAGTTATTGTTACTTCTGAACTATTTTGATCTTTAATCGAAAATTCGAAAATGCCAGTTTTTTGACCAGAAGTTTCTGTGTCTGTTAGATTTTCACTCCATTCGAGAGTAGATTGCATGGATGTTCGATGTGCCTCGCATGATACTTTCAAATCTGTAGAATTGAATTCACATTTCGCTTTTAACGAAGTAGATAATTTCCCTTCAGTACTCGAGGACTCTGCACTGGGATCAAAGTATTTGTTTCCCTTTTCAGAACCTTTTGGTGCCACTTCACCACCTGCAACGTACCAAGAAGCTGGTTTATAGGGTTTATATTCTGAATCAACTTGGTTTCCACCAAGTGAGTAAATTACAAACACCACCACAGCGACTACAGCAACAATACATACTGATCCAATAATGATTTGGTTGGTTGATAATTTACTAAGCATAAATTTGCTCCTTATCTTATTGTTAACCATCTCGAAACCGTTGGAAGTTTAATTGTTAAAAACGTTTGATTGATAGTCTATTGAGCTGTGTATCCTCCATCAACTAGTAACGAAGACCCTGTGATAAAGGATGCATCATCAGATGCAAGGAACAAGGCTGCGTCAGCAATTTCAGAAGCCTTTCCTAGTCTCTTCATTGGGTGAAGATTTATTAGTTTGTTATAGGTTTCAGGGTTGTCTCTAAGATTTTTTGTTAAATTAGTTTCTATATATCCTGGGCAAACGCAGTTTACTCGAATTCCTCGAGTTGCCAGTTCAATGGCTAGAGATTTTGTGAATTGGACGACTCCACCTTTGGACGGTGGATATGCGTCAAATCCTAACTTTGGTCGAACTTCATTAAGGCCTGAGGGGTATCCTACATGTCCCATAATCGATGCAAGATTTATAATTGATCCACCACCTGAGCGTTCGATTTCTGGAACTGCATACCAAGATGCCAGGTAGGTTCCTTTGAGGTTAATATCAATTACCCTGTCCCAGATTTCTTCAGGATTGGAGGCATCAGCAAGTGCGTTCCGTGAACTTACTCCTGCGCTGTTTACTAGGATGTTAATTCCACCAAAAGTAGACAAAGCAAAGGTGATCATAGATTCTACTTCGGAGCTCTTTGTAACATCACATTTAAATGAAGTGACTTGATCTGTGTCATATTCAGCCAAATCGATTTGTGTAATGTCTGAGGCTAAGACTTTTGCACCATCATCGAGAAATTTTTTCACACAAGCTTTCCCTATGCCTGAATTTGCTCCAGTGATTAAAGCAATTTTCCCGCTTAATTTTCCCTGGTTATTCAAAGTTTTGTTCCTGCTAAGACATAAACGAATTTAGGCTATATTAATAGATGGGGGGATTTTGTCAAAATTAGCTCTATGAACTAGACTAGATCATCAGGAGAAACTCTTGAAAAAAACCAAACCAAATATCGTTTTAATGTATGCAGATGATATGGGATATGGTGATTTTGGGGCTTTTAATGATGGTAATGTCTTAACTCCAAATCTTGATGATTTAATTTCTGGTTCAACTTGTTTATCCCAGCATTATGCAGGTTCTCCTGTGTGTTCTCCTTCTAGAGCATCTCTTCTAACAGGACGTTATCCTCACAGGACTGGTGCGATTACGCCGCAGGAAGTAAGAGGTATGGATCGTATTCATTCTTCGGAAACTACAATTGGGGATGTGTTTGGGTCTAATGGATATGCAACTGGATTGATTGGCAAATGGCATAATGGTGCTCTCAATCCAAAATACCATCCTAACAATAGAGGTTTTCAAGAATTTGTGGGGTTTTCTGGAGGTTGGGCAGATTATTATGATTGGAATTTAGATATTAATGGATCGATTTCACCTTCTGACGGGCGTTACTTGACTGATGTTTTGGGGGACGCTGCAGTTGACTTTATTAAACGTCACGCATCTGATCCATTTCTTCTTATGTTGCCATTTAATGCACCGCATACTCCGTTGCAAGCACCAGAAGAAATTACAAATTATTACGAAGAGAAGGGTTTGAATCGAGGGGTTTCTTTGACATATGCGATGATTCAAAAAATGGATGAATCTGTTGGGCGAGTCTTGCAAACTTTAGAGGATTACAAATTAGCTGATAACACAATTTTGATGTTTACTAGTGATAATGGTCCTGCATTTAGTTTGAGAGATGATCATATTCCTAAAAATGGTAATGCTGACACGACTCGATTTAATTGTGGGTTTAAAGGTTCTAAGGCGTCAGTTTATGAGGGAGGGATACGAGTTCCAATGATTATTAGGTGGCCTGATGGGCTTCCTAAAGGGACAAATGAAATTACAGAATTAGTTCATTTTACTGATTGGTTGCCAACATTAATGAGTGCAGTGGGAATTGAACATAAATTCTCGAAGGACTTAGATGGTTTTAATATCCTGCCGCAACTGAGGTCCGAAGAGCCATGGATTGAACCTCGTAGATTCTGGCAGTGGAATAGTTATCAGCCTGTTGGGTTTGTAAATGCTGCAATGAGAAAAGGAGACTGGAAGTTAGTCCGTCCAAATATAATTCCTGAATTTGCTACTGATTTAGATTTAGAATTAGATAAGGATTATGTAAAAACGGATATCGAATATAAATATTTCCCTGAGAATGTAACTGATTTAATGAATTCTCCCGACCCAGTTCAATTATGGAGAGATAATCAAGCGCTCGAACTGTTTAATATTAGGGAAGACCCGTTAGAATCTCAAAATTTGGTAGAGAAACATCCTCAATATGCGCAATCAATGTTGAAAGAGCTTGAAACTTGGTTTGAGCAAGTGAATTCAGAATTATTGGTAGCTCAACGAGAAACTTTAAATCGGATTTCTTGATGATTTGAATTTTATTCAAATCTATCGGGGCGATAATATTTTAATTCTTTTTCGGAAATTCCATTAATGATTTCTGAAGAGGCTAGCCTGCTTACAATAGGTGCTAAGCTTACCCCGCTGTGCATGACAGCTAAGTATACGTTGGGTGACTTTTTTGAGAATCCGATACATGGAAGTCCATCTATTGGCATGGGTCTGTATCCAACTGGAAATGTTTGGGTTTTTACATCCGAAAGGGCATCAAAATATTTTGATGCATGACTCATTAGCTGATCTTTGTATTTTTCAGAAGAATCTGATCTTTCGGCATCTTGATTTCCGTCACTTAATCTAATTTCTCCATATTTATCTTGTCTGAAGTGGAGGTCATGCTGATTTCCTTCAATTGCTGGAATGCTAATTGAGGAAAGATTTGGAAGGATAGATTTGTTTGTATGCCCATAAACTACTACACCTGGGCTTACTCTTTGAGGTAGATCAATACCAACCTGTTTTGCTAAGTCAGTCGAATCAATTCCTGCGCAAATAACAATCTTGTCAAAAGTTTTTTCTTGATTGTTTGCGATGATTGAAATTTGATCTTCTGATTGTTTGATCTGATCTACTTTTGTATTTAAATATATTTGTCCTCCCAGTTGGGAAATTTTGTTTAAACATGATTTTGCGAATTTTGTCGCTGCTACAATTCCCTCATCCATACAATGTGCTGCAGAATAAACATTTCCTGAAATTAAATTCGGAACGAGATCTAATAATTCATCTTTTGTGATTTTTTTAATTGGATACCCCCAAGATTGAAGGATTTTAATTCGATTATTTAGATCTTCTCCTCTGTTTTCATCGGGGTAGAAAAAGCACATACCCCCCAATTTTAAGCTCAATTCATCTTCGATTAGATCGCAAAATTCGGGCCAAATACTGATGGATTGTAAATGTAAATCAAAATAATGACGAGGTCGTTTAGGACCAAAGGCGTTTATCCAGGCAAACGAATGATTAGATGCTCCTGAACCAGCATCTCCTTTGTCAAAAACAGATACTTCGGCACCATTTCTTGTCAATTCAAATGCTAGTGATGCACCAATTATTCCTGAGCCTATAACTGCAATTTTTTGATTCATTGCACTACTTGGGAGATTGAGCTTCAGGAGTTTCTTTAGAAGGATCGAAGAATTCGTTTCCAGTTTTTGGTGCCCATGTTGAAGCAGGGCGCATAGGTCTGTAATCAGGATTGAAGCCTTCTAATGCATCAAAGACGTACCATACGATGTAAATTGCGGCTATGATTCCAATGATTATGGTTATCACTTGCCTTTTACTTAGCTGAATTTTCCAAAAACTAATCATGATATTGCTCCTGACTAATTCATATAATAGGTGTGCACATGATAGGGAAAATTCAGTGTTTGTCAAAATATCATAATTTTTTATAAAAAAAGAAAGGCGCCTAAGCGCCCTTCTCTTTACTATATTTCTATTAGACTAGTCTACGTTTCTATTTATAATAGAGAGTATACCTGTCGCAAGTGAACCGATTAACATTCCCAAGAATGCAATCATCCAAATAATCTCGATGTCGGCAATATTCGCTACAAACATCGCAGCTCCGATAATTATAACTACTATTCCAAGGATAAGATGGAGATTTTTTTGTAGAACTATAGCGATTCCTATCAAAATCCATGAGATTCCAAGAACGTTGAATATTGTTCCGGCTATTCCTTCTGAAACTCCATATAACATCCCTGCTTCCGCCATTAGACCATCTTCTATTGCCCATCCAACTGATAGGGACAATCCTGTAGATGCAACTGCTATAGGCAAACAAATTAATGGTAGGATTACAGCAACTTTGCTTAATAGGTTACCTGGCTTTCCATCTCCATGCATTGAATGTGCTAAGAATATCCAACCAGTCATCATAGCTACGAGTCCAGCCAATTCAAATAATGTTCCGACTCGGTGTAAACCGATATTTTCAGCGATTTTTCCAACAATAACTGCTGTTCCTTCATCGCCTGATCCAGTTCCGGGGAAACCAAATATCGCAACTGCCATGAGTATTGGGCCAACTGCTAGCAGTAGACCTGTAAGTGCTTTAGAGTTCATAAATTACTCCTTAAATAGTTTGATCTAACTCTAAAGGAGTTGATGATGGCATTACAACCCATGTATAGGTCAAAATTTTAAAATTGTTTGCAAAAGAGAAGGGCGCCTAAGCGCCCCTATCTTTACTATATTTCTATTAGATTAATCTATATTTCTATTTGTAATAGTCAGAATTCCTGTAAGAAGTGAGATGATTACAAGTCCCATGAATCCAATTATCCAAACAATTTCGAAATCTCCAATAGTATTCATCGAAAATAGCGAAGCACCGACGATTATTACTAAAATACCTAGGATAAAATGATTCCCTATAAACGATTTTCCTGAAACGAGAGGTAAGTTTTTTTGTAGAATCATGGCGATTCCTATCAAAATCCATGCTATTCCAATGACATTGAATATTACTCCAGGACTAGAAACACCCTCTGAAATTATATACAACCACTCAGCTTCTACCATTAATGCTCCCATCGCCGCCGCATTTTCTGGCTTCAATGCGTCTTCTATCATATATATTACAGCTAATGATAATCCTGAAGATACAATTACTATGGGTAAACAAATTATTGTAAGAGTTACAGCAACTTTTGCTAAAAGACTACCTGATTTACCACTTTCATGCATTGAAAGTCCTAAGAATATCCAACCAGTCATCATAGCTATTACTGCAGTCATATCCAATAATGTGAAGTAGAGATGACTTTGGGTATCTTTAGCGATATTTGACACATGATCCGTCGCTGTTATTAGTTCATCATTACTTTCGCCAAATCCAGCAAAAATAAGTAGTGAACCGATTATTAGAAGTCCACCAGTAAGAAATTTAGGGTTCATAAGTAACTCCTTTAAATTATTGAATCCGTTGAACAAATCATAGTACTTTTTTTATATTTGTAAAATTTATATTTTAATCAGTGATTGGTTGAGTCAGTCCATTAATTTCAGTAATTGCAGAATATCTACAACCTGGAGCCACCATGTCTTCTTGATTGTAGATGGATGAATCACCTATCCATGTTTCATAGGAATCCATCAATTCCTGTACTGCGGATTTAAAATATTGTTCGATGGTTTCATCTAGATACATTGTTGGACAGTAGTTGGTAACCCCTGAATAATCATCGAAATATTTCATTACAGTGAGTTCAGTACGACCATTAATACCTGTTTTGTCGTAATCACTCCAATTGCCTATATAACCAAGAACTTGACCTGCTTCAATGAGTGAACCTTTTGAGATAATTGATCCATCTACTCTTAATGGGGAATCACATACCACAGGAGTTGATCCAGTTCTGTCACAGTCGATACTTACAAGATGGTCAATATTAATTCCCCACATGGACCCTTGTGAAGGCTTAATGACTAGATCCCAGTCATCTTGAGTATAACTTTCGGATGGTTGCCAATTGAGCATATCTACAACCCCGCTTACTGGAGCTAGTAGTATTGTGTCAGCGGGGGCACGAAATTCAAATGTCGGATTGTCATATTGATCTGCTTGGCCTTTATTATGTAGCATTCCGAAATCATCGAACACTGTTTTACTGAATTGTTGATTATATTTTAAATCCCCAAAACTTGAATCATTCGTATCCCAAGGCCCTAAATTCGCTATGAGCAAATTTTGAAGTTTTGGAGCCTCATTTGGATCGGGGAAGTTCATAACTCCTTGGCCAGCAGGGTTGATTCCAGAGGTTTGGGAGGGTGGCATCATCATGCACATCATCATTATCATCATATTGGAGGGGTTTTTACATAAGTCTTCGTTGGTTTGGTTTGAGTTCTGGGTATTGAATGTCTTGGCTAGTTCTGTAGTTACTTGAGGGTCAAGAGATTTTGCCAGCTCAATTGCTGTATTAGGATCAATCGACTTGGCTAATTCTGAAGCTACTTGAGGGTCAAGAGATTTTGCCAGCTCAATTGCTGTATTAGGATCAATAGATTTTGCCAGTTCAGAGGCAGATTTTGGGTCAATAGATTTTGCCAGTTCCACAGCAGTTTCCTTATCTATTGATTTCGCAATTTTTATTGCGGCTTCTGAGTTAATGGGCGTTACAGTTTTTAGAGGAATAGGTGTATTAGGTTTAATGATTTCAGTAGTAGGTTTGGATAATTTGGTTGATTTCGGTTTTGGTGTTTGGTTGGGTTTTAAGGTTTTTGTAGAAGGTAATTCAACGTTAGTCTTTTTTAAGGGGTTCGAGCTTACCTTTTTCAGTTGGGGTGTAGGAGAGGGTTCGGATTTTGTGGAGATATTTTCATGTGGTATAGATTTTTGTTCAGCAACTGGAATTTCTGTTTTAGTAGTGGCTGAAATATTCGAAGTTTTAGAATCGTTATTGGTACTACATCCTAGAATAAAAATAATTACAAAGACATATATTGTGGCTGTTAATATTTGCAACCTATAAGATGCGATTCTCAACTTCATTACCTCTTTTACAGGAGAATGTATTATAGCTCAGGATTGTTGTCAAAAAGAGCACTTTTAAAATTGACTGAATATTGAAATATGTATAGAATCATCGGACTAAATTGACCCGTTAATTTGGAGGTGATTTTTGTCGAATCATGAAGTCAAGTTAATTGCACACCTTTTACGTAGAGCAGGATTTGGAGCTACTAGAGGTGAACTTGAGCAATACTCTAAATTAGGTTACACAGCCACTGTAGACAGACTTTTGGATACTTCCAGTCCTCAGGCGATTTCTGAACATCTTCTGAGAAGGTACCACCCTGATGAGACCAGTATGTTAGTGGGTTTGGGTGGACTAGGAGCGTGGGTTTACCGAATGACAACGACCGATTCTCCATTACTAGAGAAAATGGCGTTATTTTGGCATGGAATTTTCGCAACTGGGTATGCGAAAGTAATTAATTCCAAACCCCTTTCAGATCAAATTCGAATGTTTAAGAGATTTGCGATGGGTGATTTTAACACCCTTCTTTTAGAGATGGCGAAAGATCCCGCAATGATTATATGGTTAGATAACCAACAAAATCATAAAGATGCAATAAATGAGAATTTCGGTCGGGAATTGTTAGAACTTTTCTCAATGGGTGTCGGTAATTATACAGAGGAAGATGTTAAAGAATGTGCGCGAGCTTTTACAGGTTGGACTATTGGGAATTGTGAATACATGATGGTTCGGTCCGGGAGAGATTCTGATTGGCCTTATGGAAGAATCTCTTGGCATTATGAGTTTGATGAACAAGATCACGATTTTACAGAAAAAGAGTTTTTGGGGCGGAAGGGGAATTTCTCTGGAGAAGATATAATTGATATTATCTGTGAAGAGGATGCAACAGCACGATTTGTTGCCAGGCATATGTATCACTTTTTTGTGGCTGATGAACCGCCAGTTCCTCAATGGCCTTATCAAGAACCAAGAGATCCAAAGGCAATTGAACAGTTAGTTCAAGCGTATTTTGATAATGATCATAGTATCCGATCAATGTTGGAATGCTTATTTCATTCTGATTTCTTTAAATCAGAAGATTGTTGGTATGAGAAAGTCAAAAGCCCCGCTGAGTTTGTTACAGGAGTACTACGTCTTTCTGAAACCGTTGATATGCCTCAATTTGAAATCCCTGGTAAGCAATTGAGAATGCAGCGAATGGGGCAAACATTAAGTAATCCTCCATCAGTAGAAGGATATGATGGTGGAACGGCTTGGATAAATACAGGTGCTTTAGTAGAACGAATGAATTTTGCTTCCGAAGAACTTGGAAACATTAATACTCCTGGTTCTCAAAATTTATTTGAGAGTGTAGAAACGGACAATGGTGTAATTGTTTCACCTGAAAGACTTGTTGATATTTGCCTGGATCATCTGGGTTCTATAAATGTACAGAATGATACAAGGTCTAAACTTGTGGATTTTGCAGCTAAAAATGGGGAAGTTCATATAAGTGATAACGGTTTGGATGAATCTAGTAAGGTGAATATTTCTGGGATTTTAAAACTTATTGTCGCATCACCTGAATTTCAAAGAGAGTAAGTAAATCATGGTTACTAAAAAAGTCTCCCCAAAAAACTTTTTGAAATATTCTCGAACTATAGGTATGACTACTATGAGGGGACGGGGATTTTATTTCCCAGTTGATTCTGCAATGTCTTCTGATGGTAGGATATTTGTCATTAGTAGATCTTCTGAAATTGCTTCATCACCAGATACCATTCGGGTTACTGTTTTGAATGAGGCGGAGGAATATTTTGGTATTTTTGGAAAGGGCGGGGACGAACCTGGTGCTTTCAGATGGCCATGCGGGATTGCATTAGATCATTCTGGAAATGTTTATATTACGGATGAACATCATCATCGTGTTTCAATTTTTAGTAATGCCGGCGATTTCATATCTCATTGGGGAACATATGGGCCTGATGAGGGTCAGTTGAATGGTCCTTCAGGTATTGTTTTTGATGAGGACGATAATATCTTGATTTCGGATGCAAAGAATCACAGGATTCAGAAATTTTCAAAAAATGGCACGTTGATTTTTTCGTTCGGAACTTTTGGAAATAAATCTGGAGAATTAAACTTACCTTGGGGCATAGCTGTAGGACCTGCTTCTGAAATTTATGTTGCAGATTGGGGGAATGACAGAATTCAGAAATTTTCAAAAGACGGTGAATTTTTGAGTGACTATGCTAGTGGAGATGGTAAATTCACCAAGCCTGCAAGCATAGTTGTTGATTCTGAGGGATATATATATGTGGCCGACTGGGGAAATGAATCTATCCAGATTTTGGATTCTGATGGAGTATTTGTTCAAAAACTTCTTGGAGAAGCCACTGATTCAGAATGGGCTAAAGAGTATTTTGATCTTAATAGAGATGAAGCTGAAGTAAGAGAACTTTCTAATCTTCAGCCAAAAATAGAATTCTTTAATGATGATCCGCATGAAAAATCGTCTCACATTGAAAAATTATTTTGGGGACCTTCGGCGCTATTCTTGGATTCTAAGGAACGTCTTTTTGTGACTGAGACAAACCGTCATAGGATACAAATTTTTGAGCGTAATGCTTAATTCGATAGGTAAGGAGATAAAATGGTAACAAATAAAAGAATGAAATCTCTAGTGATTGTTCAATTGGCTGGCGGCAATGATGCAATGAATACTATTGTACCTTATGGTGATGGTTTGTATTATGATTGGCGTAAAGATGTTCGAGTTGAACAGGATCAAGTGCTTAAAATTAATGATTATTTAGGCTTTAATCCAGCTTTAAGTTCTATAAGAGATTTATGGGATCAGAATAAAGTAGCTGTTATTAATGGAGTTGGATATCCGGAGCCGAATCGATCACATTTTAGATCCGTTGATATTTGGAATACTGCTGAATCAGTTGGGATTGGTGACTCAGGGTGGTTGGGACGAGCAATTAGAGAAATTGATCCAAATGCAGAAAACCCTATTACTGGTGTGAATTTTGGCAGAGGATTGCCCAGAGCTTTATCTTGTAAAGGAGTTCCAGTAGCATCTGTTGGTGATTTAGAAAATTATGGTTTGCTTCCCGATATTGAAGGGGAACAATCTCGTGAACTTGCCTTAACTGCATTTTCCCAAATTTATGGTAGCGCAATGGCGCATGATACAGTTTCTCAATTTATTGGAGAAACTGGTATTCAGGCCTTAAAAGGTGCTGATATTTTAAGGACAGCACCTCAAAAATATTCTTCTAGTATTGAATATGGGAATGATTCTATTGGTCAATCGATGCGAAATATCGCTCAAGTATTGACTGCTGACATTGGTACCAGGGTCTTCTATACAAGCCACGGTAGCTTTGATACACATGCAGCTGAAATGGAAACTCATACAAAACTTTGGACTGAAACATCAAATGCTATTGGTGACTTTATAGAGGATATGAAGGAACATGGATTGGAAGATGATGTATTAGTTTTACTTTGGTCTGAATTTGGCAGGAGGATTCGTGATAATTCAGCAGGAACCGATCATGGATCGGGTGGTGTTTCCTTAATTGTAGGTGGTGAAGTCAATGGTGGACTTTACGGAGACTATCCATCACTGAAAGAGAAAGACCATCTTCAGGGCGATCTCCAATTTAATAATGACTTTCGTAGTATTTATTCTACTATTGCTGAGAGGTGGTTGGACGTTGATCCTGATGTTGTTTCAAATGGGCAATTTGAGCAACATAGTTTCATTCATTAAACTCGCTTCCTTCTTCACCAACTCTAGGAATATCACGTTTAACTTTCTCCACAGCTGATTCTTTGTAAGGATCAGCGTCTATGGGTAGACCATCTAACAGAATTGTACATTCATTGAAGAAATGGTCCCAATCTCTGCCTAGAATTTCTCCAGATCTAGTATGTACGTCTTTAGCTATATCGGGGATTTCTTTTCTTTCTTCTGGTAATCGTCTATAAGATGAAATATTAAAGTGATCGGCCACTCTGGTTTTGGTCGCTCTACATAATGCTAATATAGCATTCGCAAGCATTAGTCTACGGCTACCGCTGTTCTTTTCTCTGAATTCAAGATATTGTTCTTTGCAAGTTCTTACGAACAAAATTGTATTCATTGAAGTTATCCCAATATCTTCATGTGAAATCACTTCAAGCCTATCCCACATATCATTATGATATTTTCCTTCAAGCTCTATTGCCCAATACATGGCTTCGACTTCATCACCCCTTCTGATCATTTTTTGTAATGCGGAAATGGACTCGTCATATTTGTAACCACTTGTCGTAGTATATTTTGACATTGATCTTTCTTCTTCTACCACAGAATTCTCCTTAGAAACTATAAAATTTTAACGGAATTGATTAAGATTTAATTGAATGAATTATTGTCCTTAGTATGGAATCATCGTCATTTTCAGGAATAGAAAACTTAATTGAAGATGCATAGTGACTGAATCTGGATTTTATACGAGCTGCGATTTCTTCATAATTTCCGATTACAGCAAAAGAGTTTAGCATTTCGTCATCGATTTCATTTCCCATATTATTCCAGTCTCCTGTTTTGGACATTTGGTAAAGCTTTTTTGCTGTATTTTCCCATCCATGTAAATTCATTATTGGTGAATATGAAGGCGTTGAAGCATAAAAAGCTAGTTGAGATCTTGTTTGAATTTTCGAGTTTTCAATATCATGATCATTAGGTCCGGTAACAATAAATCCACCTTCGTTGATTTCAACAGAATTTTCACTCCTATCTGATTTTTTTGCCCCCAATTGAATATTAGGAATGATAACCTCGTCAGTATATTTTTGAGTGTTAAATGGATGGATTAGCACCCCGTCACATAATTCACCAGCTAATTGAAGCATCATAGGATTGACTGCAGCTAGATATATTTTAATATTTGGATTTTCAATTGGTTCGGGAGTAAAAAATGGAGGCATTAAGTCAAAACTGTAAAATTCACCTTGGAAATCTAATTTTTCTTGGTTTTGCCATGCGTTCCAAATTGTTTTTAGAGCTAAAATATATTCTCTCATTCGTTTAGCGGGTTTTGAATAAGGCATACTAAATCGCCTGGTAATGTGTCCTTTAACTTGTGCTCCCAAACCAAGAATGAATCTACCATTTGTCATTTTTTGAAGGTCCCATGCCATATAGGCAGTATCCATAGGACTTCTGGAAAAAGCCAAGGCTATAGAAGTAACTAGTTGGATTTTTGTGGTATGTTCAGAAGCTGTAATTATTGGGAAGAATGGATTATGTTGAGCTTCGTTGGTAGTTATAAAATCATACCCATTTTTTTCAGCAGTTATTGATTGAGTTGCTATTTCTTTGATGCTACCGTGAGTTAGAGAAGTCCCTACTTTCACTATGATCCTCCATGTTGTCTTGGGGATATGTTAATCGGTTGAAAGTTTTTGTCAAAATACAGAACAATTTTATTACCTTATAAGTTAATATATACAAAATAAAATTCTATATGAAATCAATTTTTTGGTGAGGAGACTAAGATGACAAGATTTATTTTTATTATTCTTTCGTTAGTTTTCATGTTTTCTGTCATCTTAATCAGTTGTGGAGGAGGGGAAGAAGGTGGATATAATCCAAACTACAAGCCTGCCGGAGGTGAGACTTCTACACTTGGTGGAAATCGTGGTGCAAGTACCGGGAATGCGTTTTTTGATCCTACTAAAAAGAAAGAACCTAGTGTAGATGGTACTTTAGCTTCAAAACTTGCAGCAAAGTGTGAATTTGATGCTGTTAATAGCAAAATTTCATGCGAAGCTCATAGGACTTCAATGAAATCTGATCTTCAATGGTCTGAAGATCATACAAATTCAGAGTCAGATCAAGGTATTTTTGAATTTGATATTACTAATCCAGCGAAGTCTGAAATAGTAGTGAAACTAGAAGAATGTATTAATACTACGTGTAATAAAATTGAGACCCCAGTAGATGTTTCTGCAGTTGTTCCATAAAAAGGAAAATTATGACCAAGTTGGCAAAATATCTGCCATTTTTGATTCTTTTGCTATTGTTAGTATCTTTTGGGTGTAAGAAAGATTCTAACTCAGAGAAATTGGGGATGGATCATTTACTTGTAGCAACTGTTACAGCAACTGAAATCAAAGAGGATACTAAAATAATTGACCAACAAGTGTCAGCTGATTGTGACTGTGAAAAAGATGAGGATCAGAGGATGTGGGAAGAAACTGAGAAAAGGCTGAAAGATCGTATGGATTGCCTTGAACGTAGTAGGTTGTCTATAGAAAAAGGCGGAGAAGCAGAGTGGTGTCCTTAGTGGTTTCCGCAAAAATTACACAACATTTACCAGATGGTTTTGTTTGTATCCAGTAGTTACTTGAATGTAACCACTTAATTCATTGTTTAATTTTTGATCACCGGTATCAACTCTTAGCGGTTTACCTAATAAAGCATGAAGTTTTGATGTTGTGGCTGCAACGATGATGTTTTCTTTGCCAACTTTTCTAATTACTATAGAACTAATTTGTTGGTTTCCTCTTCCAAATATATAGCCTTGACCTCCAATTATGGTGACGATTAATTTAACTTTTTGTCCTTTGATAATTTCCATAATTTCTGTTTCATTGACGTCGTTAGCAATTAATTTTTTATTTAAAATAATATCGATTCCCAAAACAGTATTTTTCAGATTTAATTCATCCATTAGTGGTTGGAGTGTTGTTCCTGAACCAACTATATAATATGTATTGTCTTCCATTTTACGAATCAGTTCGGATGAAATACCAAGCAATTCATCCTCTTCAGTTGCGACTGAAGCATTTTTTGTTCCTTGAACTAATGATGGTTCCTTGAATGTGTTCAGATATCCGAAGATTTGTACAGTTAGTTTGCCTGCCCGAAAATCATCTTCATTAATATCCATTACTTCTGACAGTGTGAATTCTGTTAATTTGCCAGACAAATATTGGGATACAGCTTTTCCAGCGTAATAGGGGGTTAGGGCATAGATTCCTGAGTAAATTTTTACTCCTGTGGGGATTCCTAAAATTGGTACATTATTTCCTATGGCTTCAAAAACATCTCTAGCAGTTCCGTCTCCACCTGCAATTACGATTAATGAAACTCCTTGATTTTGCATTTCTGCGGCAGCATTTTTTGTGTCATCCGAACTGGTTTGAAAATTTTTCTTGCCAATAACTTTAATATTAAATCCAAGTTTTTTTGCAGCATTTTCACCCATTTCTCCAGGGCAAGTAATCAATTCAAATGAATCTTTAAGTGAGGAGAATTCTTGTAAAGCTTGAAGAGTTTTAAAATTAGATTCAGGTTTCGCTCCCAAATCTTTAGCTAGTGAGACCGTTTTGTTTCCATCCGTTCCTTTTAATCCGACTTTTCCACCCATTCCTGCAATTGGGTTGATAATTAGACCTATCTTAAAATTGTTAGATTTCATTATGTGAAAAATCCAAAATAATTAATAAACTTGAAATTATATTATTAATGGTGTGTTCGGTAAGTTGGCCCATTCACCCATAGATCCATCATAATTCCGTTTTTTAGAATATCCCAAAAGTGTTAATACAAATACTCCGTGCGCCGCACGGATTCCACCCTGTCAATAGGGTATTATTTCCTTGTCAGGGGTTACTCCAGATTCTTCAAGTATGCGTCTTAGTTCATCGTGGCTTTTAAAAATTTGGTATTTGTCCGCAGTCACAAAATTGGTCCATTCAATGTGAATGGATCCTGGGATCCTCCCTGATTTTGCGTTTCCTCTAGAATTGCTCCCATTCCATTCTCCATCAGATCTAACATCAAGGAATATTGATTTAGGGTCGTCTATTTTTGATAAAGCCTGATCGAGGGTGCAAATTAATTTATCATCTGTGTTGGGTGTGAAAGTTGAAGGGATTTTTTTGGGAGGGTCGATTGAAATTGGTTTTCCTTCATCAAACCATTTTTTCCAACCGCCATCCAGGACTTTAGCGTTTGTGTGCCCATAATAGTTTAGAACCCACCAGAAGCGTGAAGCCCATAGACTTCCACCACTATCATATGTTACGACGGTAGTGTCATCTCCGATTCCCATGTCTTCGAAGATTTCCTTAACTGTTTCAGCATCCGCCACCCAAGGGAAGTTTTTTGGGTCTTTTGGATATGAAGGATGCTTAATATAATGGTGAACACTGATTCCCACCGCTCCTTTTATATGTGACCTTTCATATGAATCTAGTAGATCACAATCTATTATCCGTAGATTTGGGTCGTCTAAATGGTTATATAACCATTCCGAGTTAACCAAAATTTCAGAGTTCATCAAAGTAGCATCGGTCATTCTTAGGTCTCCAATTTAATATTAGCTTGCAATTTTTATTATTTTATCAAAAAAGTTTTTTTATATAGCAGGTCTTTAAGGGAACCGTCATTATTATTTTGGGTGGATTCTTTCTAGAATATTCAAGTTTGATTGTTTGGTTGCCTCATGGATTTTAGAAGCCCATTCTGTTGAGTTAGCTTCAGCCACTTTTGGATCTTTCATAAAATCAAGATTGTTTATCTCGTATATTGCTATCCATTCGGGATCTCTTGAATTGCTTGTAGGGTGCTGTTTTTCAGTCTTTATACAAAGCCGGGCACTTATTGCCCCTTTTGCATCTAGGATTTTCGGGAAATGTTCAATTTTATTCCAAAGTATTAAATCTTTGGATTCTGGGAGGGCAACATCCATTCTAAGTGTTATTAAAAATGGACTTCTAATTGAACCCCAGGAATCTTTCGAAATTTTATTTTGTTCATGGTGGGTTTTTGCAATTCCATTTGTGAGGACTTGTTTATAAACAGATGCGGAATGGTTTGTAAAACCATGTCGTAGTTTTGCACCAGTTTCGTCACGATTTCTGGTTTCAGCGTAAGTTTTGGTGTGTAATGTTTCTGGATCCGGGATTTCATAAATGTGAAGATAGTCCTGATTACCTTTAATGGATTTGTATCTCACTGCACTAAGTATGCCTACATCCAAAAGATCTTGAATATGAGAAGTGTTGGCCCATTGATTTGCTTCAGCTTCAATCTCGGTATCTAGATCAAATCTCACGGTATATATGTAAGGATTATGACTCAATTGATTTCCTTAAGATTTCGGAATCATATGTTTTCGATGAAGTAGTTATCGGGTATATATTTTAGCTCCAATCAGGGTCAAGGTGGGATTCTAAGTAATCTTCATTCAATTCTACTCCGAGGCCAGGATTTGAAGGCAACTCCAAATATCCTTGATTAATGTTTATTGGTTCGCTAATCATCATATTTAAAGTTGGAAGGCTCGAGTGGTTCATTTCAAGTTTAAAGAAGTTTGGCACGGTCATCATTGTATGAGCACCAGCAAGAATATTGATGGGGCCACTAGCATCATGAGGACTGACCGGGACATAAAATGTTTCTGCTAATGTCGAAATTTTGTATAACTCTGAGATTCCGCCAGTCCATAGAATATCGGGCATCAAATATTCAGCGAGATTTTCTTTAAGAATTGGTAGAAAATCCCACCTGGTATAAAGTCTTTCTCCAACACAGATTGGAACATTTACTGATTCTTTTACTTGTTTTAGTGCTTCATTACTGTTTGGTTGAACAGGCTCTTCAAACCATCCAATGTTATATGGTTCGATCATTTTTGCTATTTTAATTGCAGTTGGAACATTGAAGTTTCCATGGCAGTCGATAAGTATTTCAATTTCTGGGCCTACCGACTCTCTGATTGCTGCGACAGTGTCTTGCCCCAATGTTGCTGCCTTAGGAGAAATCATTCCTTGAATATATCTTCTGTGATGCTGTTTCATTTCTGGTTGAAAGGGATCGAGTTTTATTGTTTTAAATCCTTTTGAAACGAGTTCCTTTGCTTGATTAGCGGCATATGAAGGATCTCCTGGTTGCACATGAGTATACATTTCAATTTGATCTCTTACTGGTCCTCCACCAAGAATTTCGTAAATTGGTTTATTTGCAATTTTCCCCTTAATATCCCATAGTGCTATATCAATTCCACTCATTACTGTTGTTACAAACCCCCCGAATCCACCTCCACCAGTGAATCTTCGGAACAGCTTATGCCATATTAGATCTACATGCTCAGGGTTTTCTCCAATTAATGTTTCTCTAAAATCTTCTTTCAACGTTGAGTTTTTAAGGAAGTTCAAAATGTTCCCGACAATTATACTTCCACCACCCCCAGAGCTTGTCGCCTCCCCAATCCCAGAAATCCCTTCATCGGTGTCAATGCGAAGAAAGACGTAGCTTCTACTGCTGACATTGGGTCTAGTGACCCAGATTTTCAGATCAACTATTTTCACTGTGTGCTGACCAAATCATCTACAACGGCTTTTCGATCAGTTTTAAGTTCATTGTATCGATCAAAAGCTTCCCAAATTTTTTGTTCAGCTATATACAAACTATCGCAGAGTAAAATGGTGTCCTCCCCCGATGGAGAATTAATGAAATTTTCCAGGCTGGAATATTGTTGTTCAGCGTACGCTGAACTTAAGGCGCTTGCAGTTTCACAAGTAACCACATTATTGGTATTTAATTCGATTTCATTAGCCAATTTAAATATTTCTGCTTCTGTTTTGGTTAAAGCCACAGAAGCTTTGGAAGCAGTTGTATTCCATGTTTCGATTTGGGCGACAAAACTTTTATGTGTGTTAGCGTACAATCTTGGAGGAGTTAATGCATTTAGACCTGCAAGGATATTTGAGAGGGAACTAGTATCTAGACTGTTTGATGAAATTTGCGCTGGAGAAAAATTTGATTCACTAATTTCCGCAATATATTTGTTCATTGGATCAAAGTATTCGGCTTCGCTTTGTGACCCATTACTACATCCGACTAGTAGGAGAACTAAAAGAAAAGTAATTATCAAAGTATTACGGAATCGATTCATTTAATTTGCTCCATTTCTTTCGATCATATGCATTTAATTTTAATGGAATTGTGTCAAAGAGGGCATAATTTTTCAATCTATAATTTGTGAAGAGCAATAATTTTCATTTTTGGAGCATGAATTGGTTATAATCGGCTTATGTATTTAATTTCACTTGCAGTAATTTTCACAACATTGCTTCTGACGGCAAATATTTCAGCTGTTAAAATCATCGCCATTGGGTCAGAAGGAATAGATGCGGGTATTATCGCTTATCCTTTAACATTTCTTATTTCCGATGTTATTTCTGAAGTTTATGGACGGAAAACCACGACTAAAATTATTTGGCTCGGATTTACAGCCAATTTACTAATGATATCTATTATCTATGTTGCAGGGATTCTTCCTTCAGCAACTTTTTGGAATGATCAGCAATCTTATGATCAAATTTTGGGAGCTGTTCCACGGATAGTCATTGCATCGATGGTTGCATACTTGGTTAGTCAGAATCATGATGTTTTAGCTTTTGAAATGTGGAAAAAGGTTACAGGTGGAAAATTCTTGTGGTTTAGGAATAATGCTTCAACAGTTGTTTCACAGGGAATAGATACTACAATATTTATTTTAATTGCATTTGTTGGAATTTATTCCTTCGATGACATATTGAATATGATTTGGATTACGTATTTAATTAAAATCGTTGTGGCAATTATTGATACTCCATTAGTCTATATTTTAGTGAATATTGTAAGACGAAAGAAGGAGAGCAAGGGAATTAATTTATAAAAGATTTCCGCCTATTTTTGTGTTATTTCAATATTTGTCTCTAGTTGCCTTTGCACTTTATAGCTAACTCCAACTATATCTGAATTCCCTATAGAATTTACAATTTCTACATCTGTTGGACCTTCAATATACTCAATTGAACTTGATCCAATTTTAAATGGTCGATCATGCCCCGGGTAAAATATTTTAGAAGTATCAACCATTTTCTGTATGCTGTCCGTTGCCTGGGATTTGTCATAAAAAACATTTTGAGGTAGGCCTCTAGTGATGGATCCTCCATCAGATAAGGCGTCTCCTGAGACAATTATGTTTCCTTTGTCACTTTCAACTGAAACTGACATATGGCCTGAGGTATGACCTGGTGTGTCAACAATTCTTACTCCATCGGTTACTTTATCTCCATCTGATACAGGATTGACACTCATTTTAGAAAGAACTTCATTTATCAATGGAACCGTTGCCCAGTCACCACGTTTTGGAGATTTCGCGTAATCCAATTCTTTAGGGTGGACAAGAATTTTTGAATTTGAAAACAGGTCTGTATTTTGGCAATGATCCCAGTGCAAATGAGTTAGGATCACAATATCAATATCATTTGGTTCTAGTCCATGTGATTTCATGGTGGATAGTAATAGACGTCTTCTTGAAGACGGTCCAGTATCTATCAAAATGTGGGTCCCGTTAACTCTTAATAATGATATTGTTGACCATCCAAAATTGCCTTGATTGGATGATAGAGAGAATCCGTATGTTAGTACATCTATATTGGACATTATTCCTCCAATGATTCAGGATTGGGTTTTTCTTTGGTTATCAACATTAATAGGCAGGGTAATACAACAATTGAAGAAATAAATGCCAAAAAAATCATTAATGCAGTCAGTTGTCCGTATGAAGCAAACATTGGCATTGGCGCAAATCCCATTATTGCGAACCCCACGATACTTGATGCTGCAGATCCAAGCAATGCAGTTCCTGTACCTCTAGCTGCTTTTTGTATTGCGAGAGATCGTGTTAAATTGCGTTTAAATTCTTCACGGAATCTTTCAGTCATATGAATTGAATAATCTATGCCTATTCCTATTGAAATGGCTCCTATCATTGCGGTTACAAAATTTAGAGAGAATCCCGCCAAATTCATAATGCCGTATAACCATGCTACAACTAGTCCAATAGGTATTACTGTCACAATTGCGTATTTAAAAGAGCGCATTGTAATAATTAATAGCAAAGTTGCTGCAATGATTGCTATAGGCAAAGATGTATAAAGTGTACGGGTCGATGCAGAAAGCTGTACCTCTCTTGTGAATGGAGAACCTGTAAGTCTTGCTTTAGAAATAGGTGGTTGGGCTTCAAGGGATTGAAGTAAGGGGTTGACTGCTTTTGCTGTTTCATTAACTACCATTTGGTTGCGAGTGCCCGGGATTTGAAAAATCACTCTAGTTAAGTCAGCTTCAGAATTTGAAAAATAAATAGCTTCTCTTACTTCATCCGATTTGACAATAGTTATTCCATTATCTGAAATAATTCCATTTTCCAATGTGAATTTAATAGCGGTAAGCATTTGCAATTTTGTGTCAGGTATTAAATTTTGGTCTTTATCTTCAATTAGAATACCTGTAGAAGATTTAATTGCTTGAATTGTTTTAGGATTCTCTATGATCATTTTGGAAATATTTACAATGTTATATCCAAGGGTAATTTCACCGCTGGGTCTGGTTGCGATTTGATTCACCTCTCGTAGGGATTCGATGAATTGTGAAATTGATGCTATGGCATTTGGGTCCATTAAATCACCTTCAATGAATGCAATCCCAGGTTCTCCTCCTTGTTCACCTATATGGTCGTCTATTTTGTCTAGCCCAATTACCATATCAGAATCAGGGTCGTAGAAATCTTTTACATCAAAGGTCGGCTCTAAATTAAATGCGAAAAAAATTGAAATAGATGTAATTAAAGTTGTTATAAGAATTACTAATTTTGGGTAACTCGTTGCTAATTTAACTAATCTTTGCAGATAAGATTTCTGAAATTGATTTTTTGTGTAAGATTTTTTTTCGGAACTTTGATTCTCTGGTTTTCGAATATTTTTCACACGAAAAAAAATATACGTTAGTGGCACTATGATGAAAACAAATGTTGTAAGACCAAGCATCACTACACCGATTGTTTTACTAACTGCTATTAGCAAGATTACTGATCCGCCAGCAGCAAAAGAGATTCCTATCCCTCCTGCGATACCGAAAATCTTATATTTCAATCCAGAGAAGATATTTCCCTTGGATTGCATTAGTTCATCTATTCTCATTAAGGATAGTGGAGCAACGATTCCAAGTAGTATAAATGAAGAAATTGTTGCAATTGCTGCAGCTCCACCGAAATGAATTACTGCTTCAATATTTGATGAGAGATTTGATAGGAAAGCTATGCTATCACTAGCCATGGCTAAAAGTAGTGCTACGAGTACTCCTGTCATGCCAATTGCAAAGGCATTTCTGGGGGTATTACCTACGTCTTTTTCTTCTTTATATCTGCGGATTGAGTGGACTGCGAAATCAACGCCGAGAGATATCATACTGATAGGAACTATAAGATCAATTACTAGTCCGCTTTTGATTCCGATAAGTGCAGAAAAACCTTTAACCCATATTATTAGGATTCCTAAACCTATTCCAGTGAGTGACGTCGCCCAATAAGATTTTAGGCTTATTCCGACAACAATTAATGCTGCGATGATGGTAAAAGTTACAAATATTCCAGCTTCTTTTCCCTCTTCTTCTGATTCCAGATTTGCATCAATTGCTACACCCCAAATTTCATATGCCTTTGATTCTCCCGCCATAATTGTGTCAATTCGTCTATTTAGATGTTCTTTATTTATGACATCGGGCCCTCCTCCAATTCCTATTTCAAGACCAGCTCCCCCTAATTTGCTGTTATCAGCAACTGCTGTGAAGATCATTGCAGGGGAGGTCCACCATTGGATTTCTTGACCCAAAACCTCTCTTTTCTCAAAACTTGCATGTCTGGATAAAAAATCGATTGCACCTGATGAGTTAGTGTTGGAAAGTAATTTATGAACTGCAAACTTTAATTCTTCGTCTGAGCAAGATTCAAGTGATTTTCCTGAGGTAAAAAGGATTGCTTCGATCGGTTCTAAAATAGAACTTATCCCTTTGACTTCGATTCCTGTAATTGGGTCAAAAAAGGCAAATAGATAAGGTTGTTTTTCTAAAGATCCTGAAGCTAATTTCCCGTTTAAATCTAATGCTAATAGTTGAGTTTTGTTTTGTTTGAATTCTAATAAAACGTCTCTAGTAAGAACATCACCATTTTTTGCTTCCATAACAAATGATGCAAAGTGGACTGATGTTGGAAATTTTCGATCGATTTCTTTTTGTAGTTCATAAACCTCGTGTGGAGGGTTTGGGGAAGCCTGTATATTAGTCCCCATTTGGAACAAGGGGAGTAGAAGAAATACGGTTAATGTTAAAACGGCGCAGGTGACAAATATTGATCTTTTGGTTAGAAAAGATACAAAGTTGTGTTTCCAGTTTTTTGCATTCATAAAATAATAATATCAAATTAAAGAAAACAGATTTGCATATTATTTATTTTGTATATCTACTCGGAATTCACTTGTTCCTCCAGCTCTCATTTTAGGTTCTTTGTTTTGTGAGTTTAAGGCAGAATCAATACATCCCCAAATGAGTACTGTTCCAACGAATGAAGCTAGTATAATTATGATTAGTTGGTTTCGAGAGATGTGTTTAAACATTATTGGATCCTAACTTTCATTGAATTCCATAGGTTTAAAAAATAGCATTTTATGAGTAGCTTTGACAATCTGTGTCATATGATTAACATATTCATATTGAATCTTTTTAGCTTTCCACTTGCGTGGACCATTGAGGTAAAAATACTGTTTGAAATGGGTGTGGAATGATGTCCGGCTTTGGTTGGTTCAAAATGGATTCAAACTTGGATTCGGCGGGTATATTTTTTATATCTCATGTTGACAGAATTATTGGAAGTTTGTTGGATGAATAATGTAATTTCTTTGAACAGTTTAAAATCATTTGATCCAAAAGAGCTTGGATCAAAAGGGTCTGGTATTGCCAAAATACTTAGTCAAAACTTTGATACTCCTGATGGGTTTATAATTCCATGCTCTGTATTTGTGGATATTTTGGGAGATCAAGCAAAATTGATTTCCGACAAAATTCAAAGTATTAAACCCGATGATTTAACACAGGTTCAGGAGATTTCGAAATTCGCATGTAAGAAGGTTTCATCATTAAAAATTAATAAGAGGATTATATCTCAAATTGAATCAGAATATTCTAGGATTGGTTCAGGACCGGTTTCAGTCCGATCATCTTCAATATCAGAAGATTTGATTGGCGCAAGTTTTGCGGGTCAATATAGAACCGAATTGAATATTACGGGAATTGAAAATATTGTCAGTGCAATTTTGCGTATATGGGAATCAACATTTTCAGCTAATGTGATTTCATATCGACTTCAGAATGATCTACTTAATGCTCCTTATGAGATGGCGGTGCTGATACAAAAGCAATTAGACCCTAATGTCTCTGGAGTAATGTTTACAAGAAACCCGATAAATGGAGATAAACGCTTGATAATAAGTGCTACATACGGGCTTGGGGAAGGAGTTGTGACTGGAGAAGTTGAATCTGATCATTTTGAAGTTGATTATAATGAACAAGCAAATAATTCTTCATTGATTCGAGCCAAGACTCAGCAATTCACATTAAACTCATTAGCTGGAGTTGAGAAGATAGAAGTTTCCAGAGAAAGAGTTTTAGAACCGACATTGTCTTCAAGTCAATTAACTCAATTAGCCCAAATAGCTTTGGAACTTGAAAGGGTTTTTCAAAGTCCTCAAGACATCGAGTTTGCTGTTGAAAGTGACTCAATAAAAATTTTACAATCACGTCCTATTACTTCAAAATTTCCTGTTGTCGAAGAATGGGATAACAGATTAGATAGGAATTTTACTTGGGAACTGAGGAAGGGGATATTAGGTGGTGCTCCTGCGTATAAATTGCAAATCGATATTGCAAATTCATATGCTGATGGAGCAAGAGAGTGTTACAAAAAAACTGCTGTTGCTAGGACTAAAAATCACGACGTGAAATTTATCCGCAATTTTGCTTATATTCGACATTCTTTAGGGAATGAATCCAAAGATTCAGAAATTAGGAACAGGCATTCCTCGAAATGTAAACTTTACTTAGATAGAGGAACATCAATGTATTAGGAAGAAACTCTTCCTTTACTCAGGAAAATTCATGCTAGGTTAAGACGTGCTAGGGAACAAGGGAATTCACCTTTGCAAAGGTTAAATTATTTAAAAAAATGCATCAATGCATCCGGATTTGCTATGGGGCACTTACATTGGTGTAGTAATGTGCGTCCAGATGATTTTGATTGGGCAAAAGAATTTAATGAGATTACTGGTCAACCAAAGGGTATGGCAAAGATATTTTTGCAATCAATACCTACTCCTACAACAAAACTTATTAAAAAAATGAGAAATCTTGCTGTCATAGTGCAGAGAAATCAATTATTGAAGAAAGCTTTTTCTAAGAAGGATTTCTCGATAATAGACGATCCAAAATATCAAAACGTGAAAGATTTTAAGCAATTTAATAAGCTATTCAACGCATTATTAAAGACCTATGGTTATCGATGGGGATTTGGTTTTGGTTCGGCTATTACACTGACTAGTCCGACTTGGAATATGAAAAACGAGATTCCTCTTGAATTGATTCGTTTGTATTCTCAAGAAGATATTCAAAAAGCTTTCAGAAAGTCAGGAGATGAGGCAACTCAAAGATATTATGAGACAAGAAGAATCCGGAGATTTTTATCCGGCAATTCTGAAAAACTTTTGCGGTTTGAGAAATCTTTGAAATGGGCACAAGATCAAATTAAATATATGGAGGGACATAATCATTTAATTGAGCAGAATACAGTTGGGCAAATGAGAGATGCGATTTGCGAGCTTGGAAAAGTACTTGTAGAAAAAGATTTCATGAGTCACTATGACGACGTAATTCATTTTTCTATTGAAGAACTTGAATCTATTTGTGAAGGCAAGAAAACCAAATCAGAAGCACATTCTATTTTAAAAGATCGTAAAGAAGAATTTGTACGTTTAAGTCGTATTATCCCTCCGGATTTTCTTGGAAAACCTAAAGAAGAAATAGAGGCATTAAATTCAGGCGATCCAATCGAAAACAATTATGATTATTTAATAGGTGAAGTTGCTTCTAGTGGGATGGCTTCAGGTAATGCGCGTGTGATTACTGAAAATGATACTCCTGACAGGATTAGAAAAGGTGATATATTGGTTTCGAAAAATTTAGGTCCTGATTGGACTCCTTATTTACCGTTATTGTCAGGAATTGTTTTAGATGAAGGAGATATTTTTCAGCATCCTGCGATAATAGCACGTGAATATTCTATCCCTGCAATCTTTCAAACAAAACAAGCGACCACTAGAATTAAGGAGAATCAAATCATATCGATTAACTCTGATGATTCAAAAGTTATTTTGAATGATAAAATTCCAATTTGAGTGTCGAAAAAGTGCTTTTAGGCAAAAAATGTTGTCCAATTTTAATTTTTGAGATTGCTTAAAAAAACAATTCGATTAGAATGTCGATAGTAATTAGGAAATTTAGGAGGTAATAATGGTAAGAATTAACAAATGTATTGAACTCATGCAAGAAGATCAGGTCATTTTTTCAACTGGTGCTCCTGAATTGTCTTATGAGGCGGGAAAAGAAATGTCGCAAACTTGGGCTGATTTGATTCAAGTTGATTTTGAACATCATCCATTTGATACAGTTGGATTAACCAAATTCATGAAGGGATTGAAAGATGGTGGGCCAACACCTAGCGGTCATTTGACTCCAACAGTAATTACTACGCTTCCATCCAATTGCAAGACTCCTGAAGAAGTAATATATAATTCTTGGCAGATTCGACATGTTCTTACTGCTGGGGTTCATGGTATTTTGCATACGCATGCTAGAAGAGCTGATGCTGTTGCGAATTTTGTTGCTGCAACGCGTTATGTATTTCAGAAAATTGGTCGAGATCAAGGATTGCCTGAAGGAATGCGAGGAGGAGGAGGTCAGAGAGGCCCAGCAGCTATTTGGGGATTAGATGCAAAAGAGTATGTACATAAAGCAGATCCCTGGCCATTAAATCCTGATGGGGAATTATTGTTAGGTTTAAAAATTGAGGATAGGTTCTGTTTGCCAGATGCTGATAATATTGCGGCGGTTCCGGGTTTATCATTTGCTGAATGGGGACCAGGCGATATGGGTATGTCGCACGGGGATCCAGACATGCATGATCCTCCATATCCTCCAGTTATGCAAAGAGCAATGGGTATTGTTAAGGATGCCTGTGATAAAGCTGGACTGAAATTTTTATGTAGTTGGGGAGATCCTAACCTTACTTTTGAAGAACGTGCGAGGCATACTATTTTTAATATTGGAACAAGAATTATGGGTTGCCCGGATGAAGAAGTAGTAAATAAAATCCGCAAGGAAATGGGCAGGAAGATGCCTTGGTAAACTGTTTTACCAACTAACATATTAAATACTCAACGGAGAAATTATATTTAATTTCTCCGTTGTTTTGGATTTGCCGAGATGGGAAATTGTATTCACTGCGGTTTTGAAAACGCACAAAAAAATCAATTTTGTATTAAATGTGGTCAAAACTTTAATTTTCGAGGATTGGGAATACAACAAAACCAAACGCTGAATTATCGGTTTCATGGATTAGATGCTCTAAGGGCATTAGCAATGCTTTTAGGGATTGTGTTGCATGCTGCTTTGCCTTATATGGATATTAGAGAGTTATGGCCTTCCGATAGTAGTAATTCTGATGTAATTAAGGTTATTTTTGAGTTCATCCATGTCTGGCGTATGCCGTTATTTTTTATTTTGGCAGGTTTTTTTGCAAATCTTGTTATTAGTAAAAAATCTTGGAAATTATGGGCTCAAAATCGATTTATACGAATATTTTTAGTAGCAATAATTTTTGTTCCCGTAATGTCTTTAACAATTCCATGGATATTTGAATACGGGCGAACCGGCAAAATATTCTTTCATTATTCATATGAAGGGCAGCCACACCATTTATGGTTTCTTTGGCACCTCATAATTATTGCTATTTTTGCAGCTATATTAAGATTCCTGGATTTTTTGTTTCTTACGGCAAAAAATGTTTTAAATGCTATTGGATTAAGTTTTATTGGAGATCTATCTCATAAATTTAGGCTGATATTATCGACTGTTTTATTCCGATCAAAAGTCCCGTTTTCATTAATATTCATTCTTTTTTTAATAAATATACCAATGCAAGGAGAGTTAATTGGGAACCCCTTGGCTACAGGGATTTATTTTGTTCTGGGATTCAGTTTGTTCGGAAATGAATCACTGTTTGAATTTTTGAAGTCACGTTCACATTACTATTTTTTAGTTGGCGTTGTTGGTTTTTCCATGTTGATGTTTTTTGAATTTAATAATAAAGCTCTGGACATCTATGCTCTTGCAGAAACAGTTTCCGGGAAAGAATATTGGGAATTAATTTTTAATAGTTTTCCAGTCCTTTTGAAAACAGTTTGTGCAATTGCGTTTTCATATTCATTTATTGGAATTGCTGAAAATAAATTTAGTTCCTACAATTCGAAATTAAGGTTTGTTTCGGATGGTTCATATTGGATTTACTTAATTCATTTGCCAGTTGTATCATTTTTGACATTCTCAATGTTCACAATCCCTCTTTGGATAGAGCTAAAGTTCTTAATATCAATTTTCGTGTCTACAATTTTTGGCTTATTTACATATAAGTATCTGGTTCGCTCAACTATGGTAGGAGTTTTGTTGAACGGGAAACGAATTCCTTTTAATCGAAGCAACTGGTTCAATTAATCCAGTTACTTGTAGCATAATGATTATGCAATTTGAAAATTATTTTAATAATTTATATGATTTCCGTATTGTGAAGTTGTATATAGAGGTGCATAATGGTCAGTCAACTTATTAGACAACTTTCTGTTAAAAAGATTATTTGGATAGTTATAATCTTATCTGTATCCATTTATGTAACATATTATGTTGTTGATGCATTGGATGGGTTTGATCCCAATTATAGACCAACAGCCGGGCTTGATGGGTGGGCTAGTCCTGGTGGTACAGGCATGAAAGGATTTGATCCTTCATCAGAAACGCCAGCTGCTGTTTCGAAATAAACCATTTCAATTTAAGAGCATATCCTTTGTGTCACGCTCTCGAAAATGTTCTATTCTGTGAAAAGTGATGTAATTTGAGTCATGTGCGTTATTTGCTCCACCAACTCCATCATCATGAGCGGTTCTAGATACGAAAATCATATCGTCTCCGTCTATTTGCCAATCTACATATTGGAATGCATGAGTTTTTGGGTCATGATGATAAAGGATCGTTGATTCAATTTTCCATTCTCTAAGGTTACTTGATGAAATCAAAACCAAATTGTTTCGGAATGCTATAGGGTTTGTCTGTTTTGTAGTTAAACTCCAATATCGCTTAGAAACTTGGTCGAATCTGATAGTGAACTTTACTCCTCCACCAGGGAAATCAATAATATCTTTGTTTTTGTAGTGATTTAGTATTTTCCCGTTTTCTGAAATATGTAAAACCGCTGCTTTGTCTTCACCATAGCCAATACGATCCTTTGGAAGATTTCTTAGATTTGATCTTAGTATATTAACCAACGTATTTTGTGGAGTAACCACTATATTCCCTTCAATCCATTGTGATTGTGACCAATGGTGAGGAAATGGTTCACTAAATCTCCAATTCTTTGATTGTAGTAAATCCGAGGATGCATCTACTGATAAAACTTGGGCAGGCCAGTTTTCTCTAGGGCCTTGAGAAAGTTCGAATGCTCGCCAAATGTATCCTTGGTGTGAGACTACAGGTACAGGTGCACAATGATATCTATCATAAGTGGATAATTTTCCAGTTTGTTCATCTAATGGTGTGGTCCATGTAGAACCACGATCTAGTGATTTACGAATCACGGGGTATCCATATTCACGAGATGTTCCTAAAACGTATAGGTCTTCATTGTGATTGAAAAGAGTTGACCACCACTGTCCAACTATAGTTGAGGTGTTTGTCCAGGTTTTTCCTTGATCCTTTGATGTAAATAATTCCATCGTATCGTAGTTTGTGCCTGGGCCGAAATAATCATGTGAAACCAAATATTCGTCATTAGGCAATATTAAAATACATGGACTTCCAAGATAACTTTCCGAAGTAGCAGGTGAATAATTTATTATCACGCCTGGAACATTGGAGTGGTTAAGTTCTTTATCCACAACAACCTCAAAAATTAGAGTAGTAAAAGATCCTGAATGTTTACAATTTTTTTGCGCTGTGACATCTTACATGAATGAATCGTCTATATCTATTACTAAAATTGAATCGCTTGGAATCCAATCAGATAAATAATTTGGGGATGGGATTATTATCGTTCGGACAAATTTTTTCTTGGGCTGGATTGTTTTATGTGTTTGCGGCATTTTTGGTGACTTGGGAGAATAATCTTCTATGGTCTAAGGCAGAATTGACACTAGGTTTCTCTTTAGCCATATTTGTTTCAGCCATTTCTGCTCCTTTAATTGGTAAATTAATTGATAATGGATTAGGGAAGTGGGTAATGCTTCTAGGTGCATTGGTCGGTTCAATTGCCTTATTCTCCATTACCATTGAAGGAGAATATTTCAGTTTTATTTTGGCCTGGGTAATTATCGGCTTTGCACAAAGTGCTTGTTTATACGAAGCTTGTTTTTCGCATGTTTTAAAACTTAACCCTAGTGAGTCTAGGCGTGTTATGACTCATGTTTCGATTATTGCTGGGTTAGCACCTTCTGTTGCATTCCTATTTGGGGCACTTCTTACAAGTTTTTATTCTTGGCAAATCGCCATCAAAATTTTTTCTATAGGGGTTGCTGTTTTAGCCGCTCCGACCTTGTTTATTGGAGGATTAATTTTTGAATATCCTCAGGGGGATTTGGATTCGATTGGGAAGTCGCAGCGAGAAAAATTAAATTCTTTCGAAGTTTTCAATAAGCCCATTTTTTGGCTAATTGGGGGGTCTTTTTTCTTAATTGCTATAAATCATGGCATCCTTACTAATCATTTAATTCCCATATTGATGGATAGAGGAGCAGGATATTCGTTTGCAATTGTAACTGCATCATTAATAGGCCCTGCTCAAATAATTGGTAGATTAGTTCTGCTAAATTTTGGATCTAGATTTCCCGTTTCTTTTGTCACATTTGTTTCATTTACAGGTCTTTTTTTGGCATCAGTTTTTCTGTTGATTGCTGATGTGAATGTTTCGTTAGTTTTAGTGTTCGCGGCTACACAAGGTGCATTTTGGGGAATGATTAGTATTGTAAGGCCGTTAATGACAGCAGAGTTTTTTGGGGTGAATTTTATTGGGGCAATTTCTGGTCTAATTGCTTTACCTTTTTTGTTTGGGTTTTCAATTGCGCCATATTTAGGTTCATTGATATGGGGTGTTGGAGGTTATAATTTTGTGATTTTGTTATCGATCGGGAGTGCATTCCTATCCGCATTGATTGCTTTCTATATATTAATTTTTCAAAGGAAAAATGTAATTGCGTTGGATGCAGATAAAGAATTTAATTAGACAAAGAGTCATATTTTTTACTTGTTAGATCATGAGGTCATTGAATATAATTTGTATCAGTTTATTAGTAGGATTCAAACAGATAATGCACAATTTAGGGCCCCTACAAAGTTATGTGAATGAACAGATCCCAAAATTAAAGACTATTGATTCTAGAGATTTAAGTGGAATGTTCGAGCACTTTACTCCTGAAGAAATAGTGAAACAAAGCGGGATGTCAGCTGATGAAATCATTGATTCATTTCGATTGTCGTTAATTACGGAATCATTAACTGAACAATATGCTAAGACTTTTAAACTGGGAGCATCATTACATGGGGCTCAATGGTTAAATGATTATGTAGTAGGATTTTGGGAGCCTGATGAGAACGGACATGCAGATCCTTTTAAAAATGTGTTAGTTGATTTTGGTATTAATCAAACCCAACTTGATTTTGAAATAGGTGAGGCTCGTGAAACTACTGATTACCAAACTAAACATAATTCTGGGTTACATCCAATTGCACTGACTACTTATGGATTGATTCAGGAGTGTATTACGGATTACTGGTATGAGTTACAAAGGGCTTTTTTCCCCTCAAGTAGTAATACAGCCAAAATTATAGGAAAAGTGAAAGGCCGCGAAGCATTACACACTGTTCAGTTTAGATCTTTAACTGCTTTGCAACTTGAAGCTGATCCGTTTTTGTTGAAAGAAGTTATTCATGCAATTAAATCATTTGAAATGCCGTCTAATCACATACCTAATGTTTCTGCAATTGAGGCAAAAACGCAGACCTGGATTCCAAAAATGAATGGTTCTGTTTTGAAATTATTAGAGAGGATTATTACTCATCTTCACATTGCTTTACAGGACAAAGAAAAATTAGGAAAAGTGCTAACGGAGTACGCCTCTTCAAAAGAGCAACGGTTTTTTTCTTTGGTACCCAATCATATTGTTGCAATATGTTTGGATAAAATCAAAGGTGGTCATGGGATCATTGGAGAAGTAATCCTAGAGGATTTAGGGATTGTGTCAAGTGAAAATGAAGCGCCTAAAACATTTAGCGAAGAAGTGCAATTTCGTATCAAGGAAGTAATTAAGAAATGGGTCTCTTCAAGCTTGCAACTTGAAGGATTTGTGAAAAATGGCAATACAGCATTTTAATTTTTCCGGAATTGCTAATGAATAAAGCAACCCAATGGATCGGGCGCCAACTTTCCTCTGCTTTGATTTCTAGGTTTCGGGATGCAAACTTAACTATATGTACCCCTGATGGTGTAGTTCATTCTCTTGGTCATGAAAATCATGAAGGATTTGATCCTATTAGAATAAATGATTGGTCATTTTTTTGGGATTTATTGATGGGGCATGATTTGGGATTGGCAAAGTCTTATTTGGAGAAAAAATGGGAGCATGGCAATTTGCCTGTTTTGTTTAGGCAACTTGCTCACCAAGCTGATCAAATTTCTTCCGTCAAAAGCATAACACTAGCCCCGGAGAAATTGTATTCTAAGTATTTTCAAAGATTAAGATCTTCAAATTCTATGTGGTGGGCTTCAAGGAATATTAGTGCCCATTATGATATGAGTAATGAATTCTTTGAAAATATTTTAGATTCTACCATGACATATTCATGTGGGATTTTTGAAAATGAAAATAATTCATTAAGGCAAGCACAAGAACAGAAATTAGACGTTTTATTTGATAACAGTAGATTGGAAGTAGGGCAGAGAATTTTAGACATTGGATGTGGTTGGGGTGGACTAATCACACGTGCATCACAGCTACATGGAGTACATGCAACTGGGGTGACGTTGTCTGAACAACAATATAATTATTCTTCCTCAAAAAATGCTCAGGATAATTTAGGCGCCTCGCAAGAAATTTTGTTTCAAGATTATCGTACAATTTCTGGGGAATTCGATCATATTTTTTCAGTAGAGATGCTTGAAGCGGTTGGGTTTAAGGGTATATATCAATTTTTTGAGAAATGTGCCCTTCTTCTTAAAAAAGGAGGAACTATTCAAATTCAGGTCATTATTGTTCCCGATGAAAGATATGAGTCATACAGACGAAATTGTGACTTTATTCAAAAATACATATTTCCTGGTGGAGAATTGCCTTCTTTAGGGGTCATTGAAGACGCTGCTAATAAATTCGGGTTTTCTTTAAATCGATCGCAATCTATTGGAGAAGATTACGTAATTACACTTCAGAAATGGAGAGAGCGTCTACATATAAATGCGGAAAAAATTTTCGAGTTAGGTTTTTCTCAGAGAGATTTTCGAAGATTTGATTACTATTTTAGTTATTGTGAAGGGGCATTCGAAGCTGGTCATATAGACAATTTTCAACTTTCTTATGTTAAGGAATAGATGTGTGGTACGAAACTTTAATAGATAGAGGTTTGGTTCCAGAGATTCTTATTAGAAAGTTACTCAGATTAGGTTTGAGAAAATATTCTGCTCGAGTAAGATCTTTAGATTGTGTAGCTTTGTCTAACGTTAAGCGAGATTTTATTTTAAAGTCTAATTTGTCACCAATTGCAATTGATACTGATACAGCTAATGAACAGCACTATGAGGTGCCTGCTCATTTTTTTGGTAAGTTTCTTAGTAATTCAATGAAATATAGTGGATCGGTTTGGGATTCTGGAGTTACTAGTCTTGATATTGCTGATTCAAGGACTCTTGATTTATATATTGAACGGGCTGATTTGAAAGATGGTCAAAATGTTCTTGAATTGGGTAGTGGGTGGGGATCATTATGTTTGCATTTAGCAAGAAAACATCCTAATTCACAAATTAAGTCTGTTACGAATTCTAAAACCCAGAAGGAGTTCATAGACTCGCAAGCTAAAAATCTTGCACTTCGTAATCTTGTAGTTTTACAATCGGATATTAAATATTTTCAAGATTCTTCAAAATATGATCGAATTGTATCTATTGAGATGTTTGAGCATTTAAGAAGTCCAATCAAAATTCTAGAAAAGACTTTCGATTGGCTTTGTGAAGATGGGAAACTTTTTTTCCAAGTTTTTTCGCATAAAGAATTCCCTCAGTATTTTGACGATAAAAAGAATTCATGGATGGCTCGCAATTTCTTTACAGGTGGGATGATGCCATATGATGGATTTTATGAAGATATTACCGATCAATTGACCCTAGAAAATAAGTGGCTCATATCGGGTATGAATTATCATAAAACCCTTGAATCGTGGCTATATCGTCTAAAAAATAATCAGAGAGAAATATTGAAAATGAGAGAAACTTATTCAGAAATTGATTATGTGAAATCAATTAATCAATTTAAAATTTTTATCATTTTTTGTTCGGAGCTTTTTAAATTTAACAATGGGAATGATTGGCAACTAATTCATTACTTGTTTTTGAAAAAATGAAGGATGTTTAGTGAAAATTGCAGTAGTTGGTTCGGGTATTTCAGGGATTTCTGCAGCAATTAATTTGCATGCAAATTTTGAAATTTATCTATTTGAAGAAATGGATAAAATTGGAGGACATTCCAATTCTGTTAGTGTCAGAGATATCGATGATAAAGAATTACAAGTTGACACAGGCTTTATTGTTTTAAATGATCGTAACTACCCGAATTTCTTAGACTTTTTACAAAAACTTAATGTGAAGATGAAAATGACAGATATGTCTTTTTCATACACCAATAATACCGATCAAATCCAATACGCTGGGACTAAATCAGGGTTATTCCCATCAATTAATAGAATGTTTGAGGTGAAACATTGGAGAAGGTTGTTCGGAATATATAAATACTCTACGATCATGGAAAATTATCGGAAAAACCATTCTGTTCCTTGTAAATCTATTGGGGAATTCCTTCACGAATTGCACTGCCCTCAAGATTTAATTGATAATTATTTTTTACCCATTGCATCTGCAATTTGGTCATGTGATCGTAGTGATTCTGATTCTATTTTGGCGGATGCTTATATAAATTTCTTTTCAAATCATGGATTGTTGCAACTAAATGACCGCCCCAATTGGTATAGCGTAGAGGGAAGTAGCAGGTCATATCTTAATGAGTTTGAAAAAAAGTTTAATGGAAAAATTCTTAACAATTCGAAAGTGGTTAAAGTTTCAGAAGGAGAGAGGAATGTTGAAATTTTAACTGATAAAGGAAGGAAATTGGTATTTGATGCAGTCATTGTAGCGACTCATTCAGATACTGCTATAGATTTGACTAGAGGCGTATTAAAGTCACAAAAATATGAAATTTTAAAGCAACATCCGTACACTCAAAGTGATGTAATTCTACATACGGATGAATCCTGTCTTCCTTTGAACAAAAGGTATTGGGCATCATGGAATGTAATGAGCTATGAAGATGATAATGGTGATCCAAGGTTACAAACCACATATTATATGAATAGGTTGCAAAAATTAGAATCAAAAACGAATTTTTTGGTTACACTCAATTCATCAACAGAAATTCATTCATCAAAAGTAATTTATAAGACTAAATATAATCATCCACTACTTACAAAAACCAGTTTAGAAAACAAGAAAGATTTCGAGATGTTGAACGCAGGTAGTAGAATATATTTTTGTGGAGCCTATTTGGGGTTTGGATTCCATGAAGACGGGTATCTTTCTGGAAAGATGGTTTCTGACAAGGTTATTAGTGATTTGAGCATTTACGATGAAAAACTTTTATCTGGCTAAAGGAAATTTAACACATAGTAGATTTGTACCAAAGCGGACATTTTTTCATAACAAACAACAGATGTTGTTGCTAAATATTAAAACTTTGACTGAATCGGATTCTCTTCCATGGCCTTTGAGCTATAACACTAGAGGACTATTGAGTATTTCAGATCAGACGTTTTTAGATTCTAGTAATGAAAATCTACACAAAAAAGTTAGATCCATTTTCAACGATGCGACCTATGAAGATGTTGAACATAGAATTTTTTTGCTTACCATGCCGGCGATTTTAGGATATACCTTTAATCCAGCGTCATTTTATTTCAAGCTTGATAAGGATGATCAGATCACTGCAGCTATAGTTGAGGTACATAATACATTCAATGAATCTCATGTTTATAGGTTAGATTTTAATCATGAAAATCAACCAGTACGCCATGAAAAAGAATTTCATGTGTCTCCATTTATTGATCGTACAGGAGAGTATGAATTTTCATTTAAATTATCAGAAAATTCTGTTACAGCTTCAATAGGATTGAAACAAGATCAAAATTTAGTGATCCAAACAACATTTTCAGCGGATTTGCTGGAATTGTCTAAGAGAAACTTATTAACCTATTATCCTTTAATATTGACGAGTGTTTTTTTAACGGAACTCCGAATTTTGATTCAAGCATTTAAACTGAAGTTCAAATTAAAATTCCAGTTTTTTCCTAAACCATTTCCTATTGATAAAACTATTAAGTCCCCAGCTCGAGGTTTTATTTCAAGGCTTAAATTCCCATTTTTATGATTGGTTTTGTATTCTAATTCTTTTTGTATGGGTGATAAAATCCATCTAGATTTCATTTAGGAGATTAGAATGTATTGTCCAAGTTGCGGGATTGAAACGGACTCTGATGGTAAATTTTGCGGAAGTTGCGGAGCAAATTTGCAAACGGGGGAAGTTGTTTATGGATCTATTCTACCAAGAGTAGGTTTTGTTGATGCCATTGTGTTGGGTTTTAATAATTATCTCAATTTTTCTGGAAGATCTAGAAGGTCTGAATATTGGTATTGGGCATTATTTACGTTTCTAGGCGGTGCTGTTTTTCAGGTACTTGATGGAATTACTGGTGTCGGGATTTTCTATTCAATTTTTAGTTTAGTAATTATAATTCCTGGCTTAGCTCTTGGCGCCAGAAGACTCCATGATATTGGGAAATCAGGTTGGTGGCAGCTTTTGTGGTTCGCTGTATTTGTTGGTTGGGTAATCCTGATAATATGGAATGTAAGAGATAGTGATCAAGCGCCAAACTCTCATGGTTCCAATCCTAAATACGGTGCATAAATTTTTTAGGGATTTCTCTTTCGTCTATTCTAAATTATTGGATTTAGAATAGACTCTTCTCAGCTTGGAATGACTCAGCTTAAGAGTTTAAAAAGCATGTAAGAAGACATAGAGACCATTACTAGGTTTTCTATGAAAGTTAAGTAAGATACAGGTAAATTAATTGAAGATCCTAAACATGCGCATTGAATAATTTCCTTTTTACGCAGGACGTTTCCAACCCCAATAGATTGAGAAATCATAAAAATTAGTGTTGCAAGATTTGCAATTATTAATAGTGAGTTGGTTAGAAAGGCTATCCCAAGGCAGAATTCTAAAAATGGGTATGAAATAGAAAATCCTGGGATGTTTTTACCTAAAAGATCATATCTAGAAAAAGTGAGGCTGAAACCTTTGATATTGAGTAATTTCAAAAACGAGAACAACATGAAGAATAATCCCATATATGTAATAAACCAGTTGTCTAGATCGAAATTTTGAAATGGGGTTTGGATTGATAAAGACGAAACAAGTACAATTGTTAACGCAAGTAATATTGGTTTTTTAGAGTTTAGATGTTCTAAAAATTTTGATAATAAGTTAGCATTCTGACTCTTAACATTGTAATTTCCCAAATTCGAGATTATAGAATCAATATATTCATTATCTACTGGAACTTTTGAATCCAGCAATAATTCCTCATTTTCAAACGATACCTCTGCAGAAATTACATCGGATTCTTTTCTTAGACGTGTTTGAATCGTATCTGCACATCCTAAGCAAGTCATTCCTTGGATTTGAAATTTTTGAAACACTATTTTCCCTGTTTTATAAATTCTGCTATTTTTTCTCCAACCATCATTGAAGGAACATTGGTGTTCGCACGAACGCAGTTAGGCATAATGGAGGCGTCACCAATCCGTAAACCATCAATTCCATGAACTTTCCCAAATTGGTCAACCACAGACATTGGATCACTGTTAGGACCCATTTTACAGGTACTGGTTATATGGTGACTGGTAGTGGCGTTTTGTTTGAGCCATGAATTGAGAGCTTCGTCGTCATTTAATTGTTCGTCGGTAGGTTGAATTCGATCAGAAATTATATGGCTATAAGTTTCTCCTTCACCTACCTTTGCACAAAGCCTAACGCATTCGCGCATTCTTCTTAAATCTTCTTCTTCCCGAAAGTAATTATAATTTAGCGAAGGTTGTTCATTGGGGTCAGAGGATTTTAGTTTAAGTTCTCCTGATCCTTTGGCTAGATATAGGCATGCTGACATGGCAACTCCTGCCGACATCCAGTTAATATCTCCACCGAAATACATGTCAGGGAAAGCGACGGAAGTTTGATGGATTAGCATGTCATTGGGAAGATTTGAGCCTTCAGCGGTATATCGTAATCCAACTGTGATGACACGATTCGTTCCTTCTCTATCATGTTCATAAGAATCTTTTACATTCCATATAACCGAAACTTGGGGGTGGTCACGTAGGTTTTGGCCAACTCCAGGAAGGTCATTAATTACCGGAACTCCTACTTCGTTAAGATTGTCTGATGGTCCAATTCCTGAGAGCATTAATAAATGAGGAGAGCCAATTGATCCTCCACTTAGAATAATCTCATTGCCGAATACTTTAAAGATTTCATTTCCGCTTTCGACTTCTAATCCCACGGCTTTTTTGTCTTCGAAAATTATTCGATGAACCATGCAGTCACTTCGCAATGTGAAATTTAATCTATTTCTAGCTGGGTTAATGTATCCTAAAGCAGTACTTTGTCTTACCTGATCAATTGTATTGAAAGGGATTGGACCTACACCGGTTGAATCGGGGTCATTATGGTCTGATGTGGGAGGAAAACCGATTTCCTGAAAACCTTTGTGAAACGCACTTGCATCTTCAGTCCATTCTGATTCAGGATGTCTCCGTACTCTAATTGGACCACTATTTCCATGGAAATCTCCTGATTCATCTGTGTCATTCTCTAGTCTGATAAATGCATCCAGGCATTTGTCGAAACTCCATTGGTCATTTCCATTTTTGGCCCAAGTGTCATAATCATCTGGATCACCTCTTAGGAAAATCTGTGCATTTACTGCGCTGGAACCTCCTGTTACCTTCCCTCTAGGGACCATCATGATCTCGTTTTGTTCTTCATTTGCAGTAGCTTCAAAGAACCAACGTTTCAAATCACCGGGATTTGTCCACCACCCGAAATCTCGCGACCAATCTTTTGCGGGTCCAAACCCATATTTAAATACGTCAGGTAGAGTTTCAAAGTCGGGGTAGTCACTGCCAGCTTCTAGCAAAAGTACAGATTTTGTAGGGTCTTCACTAATTCTTGAAGCGATGATAGCTCCTGCAGAACCAGCTCCAACAATAATATAATCATATTTCATAGATTTTCCTCGACATTGTAATGTTATAGAAATTATTTTGATCGTATATGTTCATATTTTGGGTGTCAAAGTTTTGATGGACAAAGTGATTACCGATCGAATTTGATAATTAGCTAGTTTAGATTTCCGAACACTACTGCAATCACCGCTAACCCTATCAGAGCTATAATGATTGAATTTCTATTCATGAGTTGAAAATTATGACGAAAGTAATGGTAAAAGTAATTAAGAAAATAATTGCTAATCGGCCAAGACTACGTATTTTATTCGATGAATTAGTTTTTTCTGCGCATTTAAAACAGACTTTTGTAATGCCATTGTTTTTGGAACCACATTGTTTGCAACTCCAGATTTTATCTGCAATCTTCTGAGCTAATTCCCCTCGAACCTTTCGATTTTCTTGGGTTTTATTCTCTTCCATTAGATTCCTTGTTTACCAAAAAATTCATAGATTTACGGCACAAAAAAGTTTGGTTGTTATATGTTAACTGTAACTAAGGTTTTGTCAAAGAAAGGGGTACTGTTTTACAGATCTTTGACAAATTAAAGCTAATAGTTATGATGTTTCAAAACCGTTTATTTTTCATAGGAGAAGGACATGAATGGGAATGCTCAGTACTCTTACTTAATTAAGATTTCCTTGCTGTTTATAATAAGTTCAATCGTTTTGATGACGATTGGGGTTTCATGTGGAGGAAGTGATGATGAAGGTGGTTTTGACCCAAATTACAAACCTCCCTCTAAGGGAAGTGATACAGCATCATTGTATGGCGTTCCTGTAGCATCTCCTGGGTCTAAGAAGGGCAACAAATATTTTGATCCTAGTGCAGAATCATCTTCAACTGCAGGGAAATTAGCTACAAAACTTAGTGCCGATTGTAAATTCAATGTTGATCAGATGAAGGTTTCATGTGAAGCGCATAGAACTTCTATGCAGTCGACTTTACGATGGTCTGAAAATGCTACAAATACTGAGTTATTAGGAGAAGAAGAAGGTATTTTCGAATTTGATTTAGCTAATGGATCTGATTCGAAAGTTACAGTGTTATTAGAAGAATGTATCGCGACTACTTGTAAAGAAGTTGGGGCAGACGTTTTCCTGTCTATTTCGAAGTGAGTCTTTCAAATGAATTGGGTTTCTCTTCGTCCATTTTCGCCTTACTGATTTCAGGGATTGTTAGTATGGGAATTTTTAAATTTTTAGATGAGCCATTTACAATGAAAACATTACCGGTAAAATTGGTTTCAGTAATTCTAATATTTTTTGGGGTCACAATTCTTACTATTAGAGGTTAAATGATGACAAATTGTTCAAACTGTAAAATTGATTTACCAAAATATTCTGTAAAGTTTTGCTCAGAATGTGGTGATTTTTTAGATAGTAATGATTTTGGGATTAGGGAGGATCTTGATTGGGATTTAAAACATCCAGTTGAAATCGACCCGTTAATTCTAAGCGACTCGAGCATTTTTCCTGATTCAACAATCTCATCCGTTTCATTTGCTTGTCAAAATTGTGATTATAAAATTCCTAATGTTCAATCAACTTTTTGTGAGAATTGTGGTACAAAAATTATTTCTTTGATGGTTGGTTTTGAGGGTATTTAGCCTTGATACAATATAGAGAATATATTGGATTAAGCAGTCGTCCTGTTGCAATTGTTGCGCATCGGGGATTTTGGCATACTGCGCCAGAGAATAGCTTGGCTGCAATCAGTGGTGCAATTTGTGCTGGATATGAAATTGCTGAGATTGATATTCAAAGTAGTAAAGATGGGATACTTTTCTTACTTCATGATCGTGATGTTGATGCCCCTGGCGCTAGTTTAAGACGTATGACAGGGTTGTCAGACTTAGCAAACAATTTTACATTCAGTCAGTTAAATGAATTAAAGCTCAAAAATTTTGATGGTGGAGAAGGGAATTCTTTTTCTGATCAATCGATTCCATCCCTAGAATCTGTGCTGAAACTTGCGGATGAAAAAATCTACTTGGATTTAGATGTTAAATCTTTAGAACTCTTAGGGAAAACTTCAAAACTAGTCGCAAAAATGGGTATGCAAGGTCAGGCTGCAATTAAAACACAAGTTCAGACTTATGAACAAGCCGAGAATCTGAAAGAATTAGAATCAAAAATTGGTGTAATGGTTATGCCTATGATGTACTTTTCAGCCGATGATTTTATGGAAAAATTTGACCTTCTTCAGTCAGTGTCACCAGCAATGGTTGAAGCCGAATTTGATGATCTATCTACTTTGTCATCGAATCAAAATTATTTTAAAAATGCTGGAATTTCCATTTGGGTTAATACACTTGATCCTGTAGCTTGTTGTGAATTTAATGATTCTAGTGCATTGATAGATCCAGATAGTATTTGGGGTGAGTTAATTCGCGCTGGAGTAAGTATTATTCAGACTGATGAACCTGAAGCTTTGAAAAAATTTCTCTCATCCCATGTATTTACTGATGGTTAAAAATTGAGACGATTCGTTACTTTTTTGTGGGTAATACTCTTTATATTTCTTATTTCAGCATGTGTTCAAGAAAGTGAAATTGAAAATTGTAAACAAGATCTTGAATGTTCAAGTTATTATGAGGAATATTTTTGGGGTCTGTCCGAATCATTGCAGTTCTCTGAAGGTAGACATGATTCAGATTTTCTGATTGCTAAAAAGGGAGTAGCTGATTTTTTGAATGAACAGTTGGACGTGGAAATATCAACTATTCAGTATTATTTGGAAGATGGCGTTGACCATGTTTGGCCATATTGTAAGAATGTTTTTATGGGCGAAGTAATTTTGCAGGCATTTGAAATTTCCAACGATCCTTATGAAGCGGGGTTTTTAGCAGAAAGTGTTTTAATTAGTTCTGAATTATTAAGAGGAGATATTTTGCCTGCACAAGAGGGTTTAGGCAGTTTTGATTCGTCGAAATGCAAAAATGTTTTAAAGAATTACCAGAGAGAATACAAAGTGTTTAAGTAAAATGTCGAAAGTTTTCGCAATAATATCTATAGGATTCGGATCTCTGATTGGTTTTCAGGTTGTGTTGTTTATAGCTTATTTAGTTACCATCGGGCGGTATTCAGGAAATGATGGTTTCAATACAGAATTAATAATTATAATGATTGTTGTTACTGGGGGACTTTTAGGGTTTTTGTTTTGGAAAAAATGGAGATTGAAAGCCTTAATAGTATTGCTACTAGTTCCATTTATTTTAACCACATGTTTTTTATTATCAGTTCTGATCCCATATATTTATTGAGACAGAAACCTCACTTGTTTTGACAAAAATGTTTAAGGATTTATGATGAGTTTTATTTGGATTGTTGGGCGTCATGAGCGATTATAAGGAACCTAGAGAAACAAATTCTAATAGTGGACAGGTTTTGATTTGCTCGACATGCGGCTTGGAAGAGATCGATGCCAAAACGTTTTTCTGTACTGATTGTGGATCCAAACTGTCATTGAAAAATAGTGAATTGCCTGATTTGCTAAAAGGTTTATTTTTTGTCTTGGGGGGATTTATAGGTTTAATGTTATTTGGAGGAGTTTATGCTAGTTTCATGCCAGATGGAATAAATGAATTCTTAGGGTTTTTACTTTTATTACTATCTTTAGTTATTGGGTTTTTATTTGGAGGATTGTTGGGGAATAAGCTTTTAAGAAAGGCATGGAATAGGCGGTAATTCGGAAATGAACCTCTTTGAACAAATTTTTCTCATTACTTCTGAGATTCCATTTGGGAAAGTTTCGACTTATGGAGATATTTCTCAGTTAGTAGGCGCTAATAATCCTAGAATTGTTGGATATGCATTATCTAGCTTGGAATTGAATTCTTCTGTTCCCTGGCATAGGGTTGTTAATAGGTTTGGCATGATTAGTAGAATCGAAGAGGATTGTGATATCAACCAAAGAGATTTGCTGGAATCAGAAGGGGTTGAGTTTTCGTCATCAGGTCAGATTGACTTAAGTAGATACTTATGGACTGGGGGAAATTTCTAGGAAATTTGGTGTAGCTATGGTAGATCAATTCGGGAATAACACTTTATCAGACAGTATTAGGTCTCGTACAACTGGTTCGTTGGATGGACTAGGAATTCATTATCTGGAAGCAGGTTTTGAAAAAGTAAATCAACCTTTAATTTTATTATTGCATGGGTTTCCCGAATTGGCATACAGTTGGCGAAAATTAATGGTTTTGTTAGCTGATGCTGGTTTTCATGTTGTTGCACCTGATCAAAGAGGTTTCGGTGCAACTGTTGGCTGGAATAGTTCTTATGATCAGCCTCTGAGAAGATTTTCTCAAACAAATTTAGCAAATGATGTTTTTAACTTTATTTCACATCTTGGATATGAATCAGTAGCATCTATAATTGGACATGATTTTGGATCATCCGTCGCTGGATGGTGTGCCTTGATACACCCAGATATATTTGAATCAGTTGTCTTAATGAGTGCTCCTTTTGTGGGGCCATATAGCAGTTCCCTTCATTCTAAGAATCCTTTAAATGAAAATAATATTGAACATTCTTTAGCGTCTTTAGAAAGACCAAGGAAGCACTATGGAGATTATTTCTGTACCGATCATGCTAATACAGACATGATGAATGCTGAAGATGGGTTGAATTCATTTTTAAGGGCTTATTTTCATATGAAAAGCGATGATTGGGAAGAGAATTCACCCTTCGAATTGAAATCTTGGACTGCTGAAGAATTATCTAAAATGCCTACTTACTATATTATGGACTTGGACCAAAATATGCCTCAAACAGTAAAAGTTCACAAACCGTCTAAGCTTGATGTTGAATTGTGTGACTGGTTATCAGATTCAGAACTAAAAGTTTTTGAGACTGAATTTAAAAGAACTGGATTCCAAGGTGGTCTTAATTGGTACCGTGCTACAAAATCCGCTGAGGAAGTCCGTCAATTATCATTGTTTCATGGAAGAAGAATTGTAGTTCCATCATTATTTATTGCAGGGGAAAGTGATTGGGGACCTTTTCAAAAACCTGGGGCTCTTCAATTTATGGAAGAAGAGGTATGCGTCAACTTCTACGGTACCAATTTTGTAAATGGTGCGGGTCATTGGGTACAACAGGAACAACCAAGTGTGGTTTGTGAGTGGGTGCTATCATTTTTGAACCAAATTATGTAGCATTTACAAAATTTCATTTATCTACTGATGAGGTGTGAAATTACTTGAAGATATTGTCCGTTTTTTTTGCAGTTTCGTTAGTAATTGTTGGTGCAATTTTAGGGTCATTTTTTGGTTGGGTACTTACATTTTTCCTTAGAGTTTTATGTTTAGGCATGTGTGACTTTGGATTTGTGACAATTGGGATGCTTTTTGGTGGAGGACTAGGATTGATTACCGGTTTAATTCCTATATATTTGGCTTTCAAAATAGGAAATTTCTCTAATCAAATCAGGATATTAAGAAGTAATTCATGTAGGCAGTGTGGATCTAAATTACTAACTCCTGGTTCTTTGGAGTGTGATGAATGTGGAGTTAGTCTTTAGAGATATGTTGTGGTAGTACAAGTTCTTGTTAAAACATTTGGTCCAGCCATGGGGTTTCGATCGTTTAGGTATTATTGGTTTGGGACTCTTGCTTCAGTAATTGGATTTCAAATTTTAGCATTTAGCCAATTTTGGATAATTCATGAATTAACAGGATCAGCATTGTATTTGGGGTATGTGGGAGTTGCTAATGCAATTCCCGCAATGGCTTTGAATCTATTTGGTGGTGTCTTGGCTGACAAAGTAGAAAAAAAGCGATTGATTACAATTACTCAAACGATCAATGTTTTATTAATTTTTATCCTAGTGTTTTTAATTTTTACGAATATTGTAGAGGCTTGGCATGTTATCTTTTTGGCGTTTTTGACTGGTTCTGTAAATGCATTTGATTTGCCTGCTCGGATTGCACTTTATCCAACTTTGATTGCGAAATCCGCACTTATGAATGCTGTTGCTTTGAATACTTCGATTTGGACTGGAACCAATATTATTGCCCCTGCGATTGCAGGATTAATAATCAGTAATGCGGGTACAATCAGTGCATTTATTTTGTCGGGAATCGGATTTTTGATCATGGTGATTTTTGTACAGTTCTTACCTACCAATTCTGTAAGAAATTCAACCAGTTCACACTTAAGCGACTTGTACGAGGGCATAAGTTTTATATTCAAAAATAAAATTTTCGCTTTGCTAATAGGGATGTCATTCTTCATTAGTTTTTTTGGTTTGTCCTATATACCAATGATGCCAATATTCTCTGTGGAGATATTAGAAATAGGAGTAGGTGGTCAGGGGTCTTTATTGGCGGTAGCTGGCATAGGTGCTCTATTAACAACTTTAATTTTGGCAAGAATAGGTAATTTCCCACATAAAGGGATGGTAATTGTAGCTGGAGCATTTTTGTTTGGGATATTACTAATTAGTTTTACATTAACATCATTATTCTTCAAAAATTATTTTATTGCGATAATGCTTATGTTTTTAATTGTACTATCCCATACATCCTTTGGGATACCGGTAATTAGTTCATTGCAATTAATGGTGCCCGACCACTTCCGTGGTAGAGTAATGGGAATGTTTGGTCTGACATGGTCTTTCATGCCATTAGGAGGTTTGTATGTAGGATTTTTATCAGGCTTTTTTGGAGATCCATCTCAAGGAGTTTCACTTGTAATAGCATTTGGTGGCTTGATGATTGTTCTCTTTACGATAGGTGTAACTATTTTAAACCGGAATATTTTAGAAATTGGGAAAAGATCGGATCATATAGAATCTAACAAAAATGTCTAAATTTTGATTTATGGAGGATTGAAATGTTACAGGATTTAACAGGTAAAGTCGCTTGGGTTACAGGTGCGGGTAGTGGAATTGGGGAATCTGCAGCTATAAAATTAGCTGATGCTGGATGTAAGGTTATTCTATCAGGCAGGAGAAGGAACATGCTTGAAGAAGTAACTGAGAAAATACAAAATCAGGTTTCTGTTGAGCCAGTTGATGTTTCTGATTTTGATTCGGTGGTTAGTGTGGCTAATCGTATAGTTGAGAATTATGGTCCTATAGATATTGGAGTTTTTAGTGCGGGAATAAATATAAAAAACCGTGATTGGCCAGTGTTAAGTGTTGAAGATTGGAATCAAGTAATAGATATCGATTTAAATGGAGCTTTTTATTGTTGTCAGTCTGTTTTACCTTCAATGAGATTAAATGGAGGTGGATTGATAATAAATATTTCATCGATGGCTGCTAAAAACCCTGGTTCCTTGAGTGGTCCTGCTTATATATCTGCCAAACATGCCATGAATGCAATGACTGCAAGCTTGATAATAGAGGAAAGGAATAATGGAATTCGTGCAACTGCAGTCTGCCCAGGAGAGGTGGCAACGCCAATTTTAGACAACAGGCCAATTCCAGTAAGTGAAGATGATAGGGCAAGGATTTTACAATCTGATGATTTGGGAGAACTAATCTTGTTTTTAGCAAAACAACCACCACATGTCACTATTAATGAGGTATTAATTAATCCAACATGGAATAGGTTTGCATGAGGATGCTAGGTTTTGACAATGATGATTTATATGTTGATAATATTGTAGTTACTGAGATGACTATTTAGGAGACAGAATGATAAATCAGTGGATTAGCCAATTAACAGTTCGCAAGGCGATATTATTACTTGTTGCGTTGTTTGCAGTGGTTTATGTTGTTTGGTATGTCATAGATGCATTAGATGGATTTGATCCAAATTATCAGCCAACAGGTGTGAGTGCTAGGGGTAGTAGTTCAGATGGAAGCGGAGCCAAAGTGGGAAGTTACAAAGCTTTTGATCCATCAAAAGGCACTCCTGAATCAATCCAGTCTAAGTAATATTTTAGTAATTTCCAATTACAATTGGTGATTTTCATTATGTGTGAAGTGTTTGAACTTGAACCAATTTAGAGATATGAGTACTAAAAGGCTTCTTTTATGTTTTCTTTTGGTTTTAATTGGGTTGTATGTTATTTGGTATGTTTTTCAGGCTTTGAAGGACTTTGATCCAGATGAAATCCCACCCCCAGTTAGGTCTCATTATGTTCCCCGAACAATTAAGTCTTCTGACGGTAATGAATTTTTTAAACCTACAAGCGAGCCTAATCCTACAAGCGAGCCTAATTCTGAGAACCCAACCAAGACTGATTCCATGTCTGGAGGAGGGCGCTAACAGGATGAATATTAGCGCTAAATTTTTAGGATTAATTTTAAGGAGGACAATTTGAATTGTCCTTTGTGTGGAACTTTTAACAACAATGAATTAGATTTATGTAATCAATGTGGTAGGCCCATTAGATTTGGTGCGAGTGGTTTTTTAGATAACGAATTGTTATCTAAAATTAGTCAGATTGCGCAACATAATTTCCGTCAGGGAAACTTTCACCAAGCAATTAAAGATATTAATGAATATATTGAAATTGAAGATTCAGATCCTGCTGCATATATATTTCGTGGGAAGTTATATGATTATTTAGCACATGGACCTGATCTTAGTAATCGTGAAGTTAGGAATATTCTGACACAAGGGATAGAGGATTTTTCTCATGCAATTTTTTTAGATCCTGACAACACTATTGCATACTATAATAGGGGAAATGCCTTTTTAGCTAGAACAGATTTTGATTTTGCGTTAGACGATTTTTCGAAAGTAATTAGTTTGTCGTCAGATAATGAACTGAATAAAGTAATGGCATATAGCCTAAGCGCGTTTGCATATGAAAAGTTAGGCGATTTAGATCAGGCGATGATTGATCACGAAAATGCATTAGAGATAGATTCTACAAATGAATTTGCTATATTACTAAGGGATGATTATTTAAGACGAACTAAACAGTCTCAAATCACTATAAAAAATCTTATAGCCTCTGGTGTAATTTTAATTTTTGTGATGATATTTTTTTATTTCATGATTAGATCATAGTTAAAATATGGGAAAAATTATGACATCTTTTGATATTAACAATTTCGATTCTATAGAAGGTAAAGTGGCAGTCGTGACTGGTTCGAATTCCGGTATAGGGTTTGAAATTTCTAAGATATTATCTTCATTGGGAGCACGAGTCATACTTGCGTGCCGCAACAAAAATCGTGGTTTGAATGCGCAAAGACTAATTAAAGGTAATGCTGAATATTATCAATTAGATCTTGCTAGTTTTAAAAGTATTGATAATTTTTCGAAAGAGATATCAAGTAATTTTAATAAGGTAGATTTTTTAATAAATAACGCTGGGGTTTTGTTCCCTCCATTTTCTAGAACTAAAAATGAAATTGAACTTACATTTGGAGTGAATTGTATTGGGTATTATTATCTGTCTCTTCGGTTATTGCACTTAATGAGTTCTGTGGAAGGATCTCGAATTATTAATATGTCGAGTGTGTCACAATTTCGTGTCAAAAATATTGATTGGGAAAGTATTAATTCTGAAAAGAATTACAATAGTGCTGGTAATTACTATTTAAGTAACCTTTTCCGTACGATGTATGCAATTGAAATGGATACAAAGTTTAGGGATAAGAAATTTCAGACAGTACCTCTTTCTTGTCATCCTGGCGTAAGCTTTACAAATTTGTATGCAAATTTACCTAAAATTTTAAATAATCCCGTTTTAGCAAATATTATGAATCATTCTTTTTTTCAAACTCCATATAATGCAGCTATGCCAGCTATTATGGCTGCTTTAAGTCCGGAAATTAAGGGAGGGGATTTTGTTGGATTGGATACAAGATTGCAATTTAGGGGAAAACCTAAAGTTGTTCAACCTAACGAATTAGCATTTGAAAATGATGAGAGACAAAAATTGTGGGATCTTTCTGTGCACTTGACTGGTTTGGATCTTGTTTGATATTGGGGTTTAATGTATTAGAGAGATGAAATTGCGTCTCCAATTTTAATTTCTCCCCCAGATTCGACATATGCGAGCATCCCACGTTTCCCGTCTAATAATGATTGAAGACCAGGTCTAATTTCATCCATTCTTGAACAAGGTTCACATTCGCCAGTAATTTTCAAAATTACCGTTGGACCTAATGATAAACGTTCTCCATCTGTGAATTGAGTAAGATTTATTCCTGATACGGTAATGTTTTCGCGGATTTCTCCGGCAGCCAGATTAAAATCCTCAAGAGTTTCTTCATCCATAAGTAGTACTTGGCGTTTGGAACGAGAACCATCTTTTTTTAAATGTCTATCTCCTTGAATTCCTTGTCCTGTAATTAGATTTGCACTAGAAACTTCTTGCATAGGGGCTCGACTCCCAATACATAATCTGAGTGATGTAATTTTCCCGTTTTTGGAGTTCATTTTGCATCTCCTGAGTCCTAGAAAGATTTTTTTGGGTAAAAGGATTATATTAGTAAACTGTTTTATAGACCAGAGATAAGCTTTTGAAGAATTTTAATTTATCTTACGAGACTTAGGAGGATTTTATGAGAAATTATCAGTCTAGAACTCCAAGTATGAGCAAAGAAGAAGCAATTCAATTACATGCAGATGCGTTAGTAATTGACGCACAGCAACCTCCTGCTACTACTGGTTTCTTGTTTAATTCTGCTATGCAAGCAGAGTTAGAAAGAATGAATTTGGCTGGATATACCCGAGAGGAAGCACATTCCCGTCTTTTAAAGCTTGCCGCTAATGAAATTCAAAACCAGCAATCTGCGATGGATGATTATTTTTCTGTTTGGGATTCTTCTGGGATTACAGTTGGTGCTGGTACTTATGCAGGCGGAAATAAGATAGAAACAGCATTTGAAGATGCTGTCACGTTGTTGGCTCAGGCGCGCTCGATTATTGACGCCTCTAATGGGAAATTGATTTTAGTGCGTAAAGCTTCAGATATTGAATTGGCTTATAAAAATGGTATTCATGGTTTGATTATGGATTTCCAAGACACGTTACCTTATGGCACTGATTTGGACAGAATAGATATGTTTCATAATTTGGGGATTCGGCAAGTGCAGTTAACTTATAATTTAAGAAATTTGGTTGGTGATGGTTGTACTGAAGCTAACCCTAGTGGAATTAGTTATTTTGGTCGAGAAGTGGTTGAGAGATTGAATGAATTAAATAGTATTGTGGATGTGAGTCATTGTAGTGAATCAGTAGGATGGGATGCGATTCAGATTTCTTCTTCACCAGTAATTATTAGTCATTCGACTGCAAAGGCTATAGCTATTCATGATAGGGCGAAGAGTGATGAGTTAGCGCGAGCAATTGCGGATCAAGGAGGGTTTTTTGGAGTAGCAGTAGTACCAGGGTTTTTACAAGACGAGTCGTATGTTGCAACGCTTGATCAATTTGTTGATCATGTAATTCATTTAATTGATGTGATGGGTATCGAACATGTTGGTGTAGGTAATGATAAATGTGGTAAGGGGCCTCAAACGGGTACATTAATTGAATTCCCCGAAGAAATGCCCATTGATCGATTTGGAGATTTTGATTGGATTGGATTCAGGGAAGAGCATAGAGTTCATGGTGAATATAGGATGGAAGATTATCAAACGGTGAGAGATTGGCCAAATATTACTGTGAAACTTGCTGAAAGAGGATTTAATGAAACTGAAATAAGAAAACTTTTGGGATTGAATTACTTGCGAGTTTTTAGAGAAATAGTTGGATGAATTGAAAGATTTGTTCTTTTGGGTTGTCTAATTTTTGAGTAATTCTGTTTTAGCCGTAAGCATGTTTTTAAAAGGTGTAAGACAATAATCCCATGAAAGAATAGCTCCCTCCGCTCCGTTTTCCATTGCACATTGAACTGCACTTCGAATTTTGTCTTCTGACTCTGTAGGCAAGCAATTAATTCCAGGATAAATTGGTTTTCCCGATAATTCTTTAGCAAGCTTAACGCCTTCTCCTATTTCTTTTGGGCTTAGTGGCGCATCGTAGGTACATGAGTAAAACATTGGTTTGATCCAATCACAGAATTTGGAAAGTTCTGCAAATTGAGTTTGATATTTCCAGTCGTCGTTAGCGCCATAAATATCAAGCCCGATTTTGTAATCACGTTGTTTTGATTTTACTCGTTCATAAAGTCTTTTATGTAACCGAGTCATAATAGAAGACCGAAATCTTAGCCAGTCTAAGTACTCAGGAACCGATAAAAGAAATCGAATAGCTTCATCGGCAGTTTTCATCTTTTCTACCTTATGAGGAATGAAACCAAGTTTAATTCCCTCAAGCAACCCCCCTTTCACCTTGTTTACATCAATTCCATTTGATTCAGCTTCAACGACACAAACATTACAAAAGCAGCTTAGCCCCATTTCTGGATTAGAAAAACTAGGTATTCCCAGCGTATCGGCAAGTTCATCAGTTAAGCTTTGGAACCCAAATAGAGAGTAGTGATCCAATAAGGCGAAGCAGAAACCGTCCAATGCATATTTTGTGTCTAAGTGATCTATTAAGCTATCGTAAAAACGGATGACATCGGGTTGATTATGACAAAGAGTTTTAGGAACACTTTGTCCGTTAACAGTCTTCATATTTAAAGTTGGATATCGATCTACATCTGGGAATCGATGCACAATTAAAGCATAAACTTGGACGTCAATTTTTTTGCAGGCATCCATTACTTCACGAAAGAGATCTCTTTCGTGAAGTATAGGGATTGTTGTTTTGACAGGTTTGATAATTGTTTTTTCGTAAAATTCAGGACAAGGCTCGCAGTTGAATCCATAGCTTTCATAGTTTTCATCTGTTGAGTTAGGTAACGGTCCCCAGGTTTCAGTGGATTGATAATCAATATGTGAAGCCAGTAATAAAGTATTAATACCACCTTTTTCAACCATGTTCTTTAATGCATTATCAATTCCCTCATGGATGAATTGAGAAAAATAAAAAGATTGCGTTCCAATTACTAAAGATTTATTCATAAACAGATCACTTTCTGAACAGAATAACATTTGAAAATCACGGCAATTATACAATATCCCTTGTAGAATTTTTAGTAATGTCGAGTCAGTACAAGGAAGAAAAAGTTTCTTGAGTATTCATATGTTTACTGGTGTTTACATGTACAAATGTTATATCGTTATTAACCATACTTACTGATTAAGACAATGTTTCTTGTTTATGGATGTGCAATTTGAAGATAACTGAAGTGAAGGCGGTCTACCCCAAATACGAAAGGATTCCTGATTCTTGGAGAACAAATTTTTGGCAAATTGTGGTTCGAATTGAATCTGATAAAGGAGTTGTTGGTTTTGGTTATGGAGGAGGAGGAGTTGCATCTGAAGCAATTGTGAATTTACATTTTCGAGAACTTTTAATAGGACAGCAAATTGATTCTATTTCTGACATACATCGAATTTGGGATAGTTTGTATGAAGCATCTTTACCATATGGAAGAAAAGGTCTAGCAATAATGGCTATAAGTGGTGTGGATTTGGCACTTTACGATCTTCTTGGCAAGGCTTTAAAGTTGCCTGTTAGTCAATTGCTAGGCGGTAAAAAAAAGAATCAAGTGGATTGTTATGCGACTGGCTCTGACCCTGAAAGGTTCTTCGATTTAGGGTTTAATGCTTGCAAATTGCCTCATCGGTGGTCTGGTGATGAGTCGAGTTATGAAGATGCGGAGCAAAAAATTTCTAATGCCCGAAGAATTTTTGGTAAAGACGCTAAGCTTATGTTGGATGTTTATATGTCATGGGATTTTGATGTGACGATTGAAATGTCCCGAAGACTTTCAAAATACAATGTATTTTGGTTTGAAGATGTTTTGACCCCTGACGATTTAAGTGAACAATCTAAGTTGAAATCTTATATAGATCCAATCCTGATTGCTGGAGGAGAGCATGAGTTTACACATAACGGATTTCAGGCTATTGCTGATGCTGATGCATTAGGTTTGTGGCAACCAGATATTACTTGGTGTGGTGGGATCACTGCAGGTGAACGAATTGTGGAAATTGCTAATCAATTTGGCATTCCTGTTTCACCGCACCGAGGTGCAGAGGTGTGGGCATTACATCTTATAGAAGCTTCGGATTGCTTGGATCTGGCTGAGTATCATCAAGATCATATCGTAAGAGAAAGAGATGAAGTATGGATTAATGAACCAATCCCAATGAATGGTAAAATCTCATCTTCATCTGAACCTGGATTCGGAGTAGAAGTTAATCAAAAGATTTTGTAATTTCTAAGATTTATAAGTGTTTATCCACGTCCTATAAAAGGCATTTTTGTTGCCATGATTGTCATGAATTGGATGTTGGTTTCGAAAGGTAAATTAGCAATGGTTACGACTGCATCAGCAACGTGATTCACGTCAAATGTTGGTTCGATTTCTACAGATCCATTAGCTTGAGGGACTCCATTTTTCATTCTTTCTGTCATTGGTGTTCCTGCATTACCAATGTCAATTTGGCTGCCTGAAATGTTATATTTTCTACCGTCCAATGAAATAGATTTAGTAAGGCCTGTAATGGCATGTTTAGTGGCTGTGTAAGGCGCTGAATTGGGCCTAGGGGCATGTGCTGAAATAGATCCATTATTGATAATTCGCCCGCCCATAGGGTTTTGTGATTTCATTATTCTGAATGCTTCACGAGCGCATAGAAATGATCCAGTTAGATTTGTATCTACTACAGTTTTCCATTGATCAAAAGTTAAATCTTCAAACAAAATTGGAGGGGCTCCAGTACCTGCATTATTGAAAAGCAAGTCAAGTTTGCCAAATTCTTTATGTGTTGTAGCAAACAATTTTTCAATTGAATTTGGATCACCTACGTCGGTTGGAACACATAATGCATTAGATGGGGCATCAGACATTTCAGAGGTTTGCTCTAAGGTTTCTAGTCGTCTTCCTGCCAAAACTACATTGTATCCTTCTTTTAAAAGGGCTAATGAGGAAGCCCTGCCTACTCCTGAACCTGCTCCTGTAATAATCGCGACTTTTCGGGAATCCATCTTAAGAACCTCACAATGTATATTTTTTGTGTATTATAGCTTTAGACTGCTGAAAAGAACACAAAATTTTTCTGAATAGAATTTATACTTTTTAGGCTGAATGATATGAAATTTAATTGTTTATATATATTTTTGATTTCGGTTTCTCTGGTAGGTTTGTTCCTAGGCTGTAATAATTCAACTGGCGTGACTCCTGGTAAAACAAGCGATGTAGAAATTGAAGAATTGCCTTCGGTAAGACAAATAGGAAACACTGTAGGTGATTTTCCACCAAGCTTTGAGTTATTGACCATTGATGGGGACAACCTTTCCCTAGGCGGCAAGAATAATCAAAATCATCCTGTATTCCTGTTTTTTTTTAGTCCTTTCTGAGGTACATGTCGTGCTGAGTTACAGCATTTCATAGAAATTATTCCAGAATTTTCTGAAGAAGTGGATTTCATATTGTTAGATATAGGTAGCGGTTTTGGGAACGAGCAGTTAGAAAGTTTTGTTGCAGAACAAGATTATGATGGGATTGTGGGCATAGCTGATAGACAGATTTTGAATCTATTGGATGTTAAAATCCAATCTACTAAGATCGCGATTGATTCGGAAGGTAAAGTAATCTATAGAGAAGGTTATGGAAAAGGAGATAAGGACGAATTTAGAGACGTCTTTTCCAAACTTTCTTCATAGAATTCAAAATGTAAATCAAGTGTTTTAAGGAGGGCAAAATGACGGTAGTTGGATATGGAGATCATAGGTATGAATTAGATGATTCTTGGCCAAATATACCAGAAGGATGGACCTTAGGTAATGGATGGGCTGGGCCTAGAAACCCAATTCCTTATAATTGGTTTGCAATTGGAATAACAGATGTTGCGGCTGATTCAAATGACCGTATATATGTTTGTAATAGAGATAAACATCCAGTGGTTGTATTTGAAGCAGATTCAGGTGATTTTGTGACTTCATGGGGAGAATATGAATTCAAGGAAGCGCATGGGATTCATGTTGATTCTGAAGATAATGTTTGGACAACTGATAGACAAGATCATATTGCAATGAAACACACTAAATATGGAGAACTATTGTTAGAAATTGGTAATAGAGGTTGGGGAATGGCTTCAGTTAGTCCATTTGGCACTCATCCTAGTCATGCTTTTTTAGGCGGTCCTTTTAATATGCCCGCAGGTGTATCAACTGCATCAACTGGAGCCATTTTTGTAGCTGATGGCTATGGTAATAGACAAGTGCATAGATTTGATCCTTCTGGGGAGCGAGAACTTTCTTGGGGGATTTCTGGAACAGGTGAAGGAGAATTCTCTCTAGTGCATAATGTGGATGTTGATTCACAAGACAGGGTATATATTTGTGACAGAGAAAATGATCGCATCCAAATTTTTGATTATGATGGAAATTTTATTGAGAGTTGGGATGACCTCTATTATCCCGGTGGAGTACACTGTGATAGGGAAAACCTTGTATATGTCGCTGAGCAGGGTGGAAGTAGAAGGAATAGAGATAATGGATTTTCAGTTTTCTCAGAGTCTGGTGAACTTGTTTCTGCTGTTCGAAGACCTTACGAGGGAAAACATCCACAACCCCATGGAATTTGTATTGATTCGAAAGGGAATATTTACTTAGCCCAGCTGCCAGCACGGAAGAAAGCTGATATGGATCATAAAGTTTCGAAATATGTAAAAATAAGATGATTGGGATCAATTAATTAAAAATCTGATATAATATATACACCTTGTTTAGTGAATTCTGTAGGTAAAAATGCCGAAAAAAGATATTGACCATGTGGTTGTTCGACACGGTAGAACAGTTAATGACAAAGAAGTTTCTATTCCTGTTGCTACAGACTTAACAACGGTTCCAGGTATTCCTACTCGTGAATCAGATGTTTCATTTTATTCTACTAATTATCCTTTAGAAACTCATAATATTGAAAAGACTGCTGATCGTGATTGGATTTGGACTGTATATGATGAAGAGTTATACAAATACTTAGAACGTCATGATGAATTAGTAGATCCTTTGATTGAAGCATCTGAAGGGTCTGCAGAACTTGAACCGATTTCTATTCCTGAAAAGAGAGTAGATGTAACCAACCAAATTCGTGAAAAAGCAAGGAATTTAGGATTTGGAGAAGTAGGATTTACAAGATTTGACTACCATTATGCGTTTCTGGCTAAGAAAAGTTGGGTTCAATATGAACATGTAATTTGTTTGGCAATTGAGCAAGATTATATTATGACACAATCTGCACCCAGTTTGGAGGCAGAGCAAGCTCATTATGGTGCTTATGAGCTTGAAGGAGCCTTGTTGTTGGATTTGGCGGAATATATTCGAGGGCTTGGGTATCATGCCCAAGTTCATAGTCCAAATGACAATAGTTCAGTATTTATTCCGATGTTTGTAGCTGCAGGATTAGGTCAATTGGGAGCTAATGGACAGTTGCTTTCGCCTCATTTTGGGTCTAGGTCTCGCTTAGCTCTTCTTACTACAGATGCTCCATTAACTCATGATGATCCTGTTGATTATGGAATAAATAATTTTTGCAAAGAATGCCAAATATGTGTTAACAGGTGCCCTGGTAGAGCATTGGTAAGAGAAAAAGTTTGGTGGAGGGGTGTGGAAAAATTTAAAGTGATCTATGATCGGTGTCGACCTATTATGGGAAGATATTCTGGTTGTGCCATTTGTATTAAAACTTGTCCTATTCAGCGTTATGGTATGAAACCAGTGATGGAATATTATGTTGAAACTGGAGAGGTTTTAGGTAAGGGAACAGAAAATTTAGAAGGATATGATTTTATAGAAAAGGGGCATTTCTCTCCAGGTCAATTACCTGCATTTGATAGAGAAACTTTTCAAATTCCTAAAGGGACTAATGAAGATTGGTTGTTTGAAGAATTTAAGACGAAATTAAAGAATGGCCAAAAAATTTCTCAAGAATATGCAACGAAATTTGCTGATTCTGTCAAAGAAGTTTTAGAAAAGGGGAAAATTACTAGAGATTAATTTATATATCTTATGTTAGCGATACACTGGGAGTTTATAATGTTTAATCAACTGATGGCTCAATTAACTACCAAAAGAATTATAATAATCTTGGGTTCTATTGCTTTAACAATATACATTATTTGGTATGTAATAAAGGCTCTTGAAGGATTTGATCCAAATTATAAGCCGTATAAACAGCCGTGGCAGAGCGGGGCTCATGTTGGTAATGAATCGTTCGACCCAAATAAAACTCCTACTGTGGGTCCCCAGAAATAAATGTAGTTTATATTTGCATGTATCTTTTTGTTAATCAGTATTCATTCATATTTTTAAGTACTTTAATTTTATCAATCATTGGATTTTTCACATGGAGATTTTTAGATCCAAGATTGTCGCTGGTTTCTATTGTTGTGATGCTTTCATTGTTAGGATCTTTTTATTTCACGGCTAAAGGAAGTGTTAATCAAGTTGAAAATATTTCAGAATTGAAAATCCTTCTTAGTTCTGGCAAACCAGTAGTTGTCCAGATATTTTCAGATTACTGATTGGAATGCCTTACGGTTAAGTCTGAAGTTGACAGGCTAGAAGAAGATTTGGATGGACAAGCATTAGTTGTGAGGTTAAATATTTCAGATCAAGTTGGGAAAGATTTCCGAAAAGAATATAATCTTGATTTGGTTCCTTCATTTATAGTCTTTGATAAATATGGCAATGAATCATTTCGAAAGAAACTTCGTATACCTCAAGCTTTTGAAGTGCTAGAGTTGTTAAAATAAATTAATTTATTTTAATAATAATGTTAAGATTATTTCTACGAAATTATTATTTGTTGGAGTTATATTGAGTTATACCCTTATTACGGCCCCTGTCATTGTTGATGGGGTATCTTTAGATCCTATACTTAATGGAGCTGTGTTGATTCAAGACGGTAAAATTTTAAGTGTTGGTGAAGCTAGCAAAATTTCAACCCCCGAAGGATCGGTTATTGAAAAAATTGAATATCCTAATGCTACAATTTTACCCGGATTAATTGACTCACATGTGCATTTAATTGGTGTTGGTGATGGAAGAACAGGTGATGATCTTGTTGCTTTGCCTGATGGAGTATTAGCAATTCAGGCAGCGCGTAATGCTAGGAAGCATCTTCATTCAGGGGTAACTACAGTCAGAGATTGCGGTGCTAGGAATACTATTACGTTTGATCTTCGACAAGCAATTGAAAATGGTTTTACTCCTGGTCCTAGATTAGTGTTGTCAGGCAGGCCTATTGCGATAGTCGGTGGGCATCTTAGTTATTTCGGTCAGCCTGCAACAGGAGTTGTTGAATGCCAAGAATCAGTGAGGCAACTTGTAAAAGAAGGTGCTGATTTTATTAAAATCACTGCCACTGGAGGGAGTACAAAGACATCATCTCCTTTGTTACCTTCTTTTAATCTTGATGAGTTACAAGCAATTGTCAATGAAGCTCATAAATTTCAATTACATGTTGCGGCTCATTGTACAAGTACTGAAGGAATTAGACGTGCTTTTGTGGCAGGCGTAGATACTATCATTCATGCGATGTTTTTTGATCACTCCGGTAAGGTTTTTTATGATCAAGAACTAGTAGACCAAATTGCTGAAAAAGGGGTTTTTGTGAATCATAATTTGGCACAAACTTTGGAACTGGTTGAGAAAATGGAAATTCTCAAAAAGGATTTTGGTCTTTCTGCTGAAGAAGAAATAGAATTAGAAAATGTCAAATACTTTAATTCTTTGAGAGAGGTTTGGTTTGCTAGTATGAAATCATCTGGAGTAACTCTTGTGGCTGGTTCTGATTCAGCTTGGAGTTACTATCCAATGGGGGAATTTTACAAGGAAATAATAGCACATTCTGATTACGGAATGACTGCTATGGAAGCAATAATATCAGGAACACTTGATGCGGCCAAATCATGTTGTGTTGATGATGTTGTTGGGTCTTTAGAACAAGGTAAAAATGCTGATTTGGTAGTAATTGATGGTAATCCCCTTGAAGATATTAAATTGCTTGCCAATGTTCTTGATGTTTTCAAAGATGGTCTTTTGGTAGATCGTTCTATTTAGAGGTCATTGTAATTTAATCATATTGACAAATAACTTTTACGATAATAGTCTATTTTGGTCTCTAGATGTCTTGTTTTGGGACAAAATATAGGAGGTAAATATATGAATTCTTTGTCTGCGTGGTTCCGCAGCTTATCTACTAAACAAATTATTGTTTATTTGGTACTTGTAGCTGTGGCCATTTATGTCGTTTGGTATGTAATAGATGCATTAGAAGGATTAGATCCAAATTTTACTCCCCCTTCTTCTGGTTCAAATGAATCTCAGAATGCTCTAGGGAATAAGTCGTTTGGGGAGAAGGAAGAAACACCTGAGCCAGAGGCTAAGAAATCTGAGGCAAAAGAAGAGCCAGCAGCCAAATCTGCACCAGCAGCCAAGCAGCCAGCAGCGCC
>MDTE01050476.1_pt1 | contig 62062 bp, 62 predicted proteins | sample 811231 | NCBI WGS metagenome assembly MDTE01 (sample SAMN05326651, study PRJNA326480) | marine metagenome | isolation source: seawater | place: Indian Ocean: Red Sea | collected 2010
ACGTTGATAGGCTGGATGTGGAAGCGCAGTAATGCGTGCAGCTGACCAGTACTAATAGCTCAATTGGCTTGATTTATGCACTGAAAAAAATTTTTAAATGCTTTTTATTTCTGAAATTGGTTTAAATTATAATTCTGTATTCTCTAACTGTGAGAAACTTATAAAAATGTCTAAGTGGGCAGGCGCAGATATTGCAAAGTTTCAGCTTGGCTGGAAGGGGAAAGTTGGTGAGATAAACCACTTAGATTATGATAAAATTTCACAACTGTTTGATTGGTGTGATAAATATGAGATTGAAATTATGTTTTCAATTTTTAATTTTGAATCTTTAGAGTTGATAAAAAAGTTTCCAGTAAAAAGATTTAAAATTGCTTCAAGAACACTTATAGATAATTTTGATCTTTGTAAAAAAATCATATCATTAAATATGGAAACTTTTATTTCTTTAGGAATGTGGGAAAATAAAGATAAACTGCCATTTTTAGATGACAATATTAGATACTTATGGTGCAAGTCAAATTATCCGACTGATAATGATGATTTAAAATTTTTACCAAAATCTTTTTTTGATAAAAAGATTATAGGATATAGTGACCATTCTATTGGAATAGAAAGTGCTCTAATTGCTATAACTCGAGGTGCCAAAATAATTGAGAAACATTTTACATTAGACAAAACAAGCGACTTTATTCGTGATCATGCTTTATCAGCAGAACCTGAAGATTTTAAGATATTAACGAGCTTAGGTAGAGAAATATCTAAAAAAATCAATTATGGGATCTAAATATAAATTAATTTTATTTACAACAGATACACTTCATCACAGATATTTTATTAAAGAATTAAATCTAATTGAGAATGTAGAGATAATAATTTTTATGATTAAAGATAAAAATAAAAAACTCAACAATTTTGATATTTTACAAAATAATTTTGAAAAAAAAAATTTCTTTCAAAATAAAAAATATTTTATTAAAAATAAAAAATTCTTTTTCTCAAATATAAACTCAAAAAAAACAATTAAAAAAATACAATCTATTAGACCAGATATGGGTATTTTATTTGGTACGAAAAAAGTAAATGAGCATTTTATTAAATTATTTGATAATAAATTGATAAATATTCATAGAGGAATAATGGAAAAATATAGAGGTTTAGATTCTGAATTTTGGGCCTCTTATCATAAGAAATTTAGTTCAATAGGAAGTACTATTCACTTAGTCAATAAAGAGCTTGATAAAGGAAAAATTTTATTACAAAAAAAATTAATTTTAAAAAGAAATATGAAATGTTATCAATTAAGATATTATACTACAAAAATTGTTTCCCAAAGAATTTTTAAAATAGTAAGGAATATACTTAGTAATAAAAAAAAATTGAAAAAAAGACAAATCCATGGAAAATATTTTTCTTCAATACCGAAGGAAATAAAAAATAAAGCTTGTAAAAATTTTAATCAATTTTGTAGGAATATATAATGATTTTTCTTTGTTACCATGGTGTTACTTCACTTAAATCAAAAAATGTCGAAAACTATTCAAAAAAACATATTGATAAAAAAAAATTTATTAAACAGATGAAATTTTTAAAAAAGAATTATAACATGATTAGTATAGATGATATTTATCATCATATTAAAAATAGAATACCTTTCTCAAAAAAAGATGTTGCTATTTCCTTTGATGATGGGTTTAAAAATAATTTTACTATAGCAGCACCCATATTGAACAAACTTAAAATTCCAGCGATTTTCTACATATGCCCAAAATCAATTAGTAAAAAAAAGATGTTTTGGGTGGATCAAATTGAAACCTGCATAGATAAATGTAAAAAATCAAAGATTAAGATTAATTCCTTAAGTTCGAAAAATATTTACTTAAACAATATTAAAAAAAAAATTTCTTTAATCAAAAAAATTAAAAAAATTTGTAAAAACCTAAATATAAAAAAAAAAGATGATATGATTAAAATTCTAAAAAAAGTAACATCTGTTGAGCCAGATATTAAATCATCAAAAAATTATGAATTGGCTGATTGGAAAATTATTAAAAGAATTTCTAAAAATAATCTATTTACATTAGGGGGGCACTCCTTAGAACATGATATTTTAACAAAAATGAATATGAAGGAATTAGACAATAATATTACCAAAACAATCGCGATAATTAAAAATAAGACTGGTGTAAATATTGAGCATTTTTCATATCCAGAGGGTAAATTCAATAATAATGTAATAAAATATCTAAAAAAAAATAATATTAAATCTGCTCCTATCGCTACTGGACTTAAAAATACACATAATACAGATTTATATAAAATAAAAAGAGTGATGGTTGGTTTTGAAAAAATCAAATTTCCATTTTCATCTTTCAAAGATTAAAATATTTATGATTTCAAAAAACCTTTATTTACTTTTGTTTATAAGGTTAAATTCTAAAAGATTAAAAAATAAAGGTTTCATGAAAATTGGTAAATTGAAAGTAATAGAGATAATTATTGAGAGATGCTTAAAAAGTGTATCAAAAAAAAACATAATTATTACGACAACTAACAAAAAAATTGATGACAAAATTTTTAATTTTGCAAAAAAAAAAAAGATTAAGATATTTAGAGGTAGTGAAAATAATGTAAGAAAGAGAACAATCGATTGTTGTAATACATTTAAAATAAGATCATTTATTAGAATGAATTGTGATAGACCTTTCGTTAATTATAAACAATTAAGTAAAATGATCAAAATATTTGCAACAAATAAATATGATATAGTGACAAATTGTTTGTCTAAAAATAAAATTAAAGGTCTTGCCTTGGAAATTATAAAAACTCAATCATTTATGAGTATAAATAAACAGTTAAAAAGAAGTGATAAAGAGCACATTTTTGATTATTTTTATAGAAACCAAAAAGATTATAAAATTTACAATTTCGAGCAAATAAAAAAAAATTTCAAAAAAAGTTTAGCCCTTGATAACAAATATGATCTAAATAACGTTAGGAATTTATTTAAAAAATTTAAGTTTGATTATTTAATATCTACTCAAAAAGTTATTGAATTTTTAAGGCGGAATTAAACATTGAAGAAGTCATAGCCAGAGCAAAAAAAAAATGAAAATTTATACATCGATAATTATATCAGTATTTAACCATGAAAAATGGATATCTCAATGCTTAAAAAGTTTAATTAATCAAAAAGAAAATCATTATAATTTTGAAATAATAGTTGTAAATGATTCATCAAAAGATGATACAAAAAAAATATTAGGGCTATTTAAAAAAAATATAAAAATTATAAGTAATAAAAAAAACCTTGGATTACCAAGATCCTTAAATAAAGCAATTAAAATCTCTAAAGGCAAATATATAGTAAGAGTAGATTCAGATGATTTTGTTGATAGTAGATTTATTGATAAACTAAGAAAATTCTTGAATAAAAGAAAGACACTACATGCTGTTGCTTGCGACTATTTTATAGTAAATGAAAAAAATAAAATCCTAAAAAAAAAGAATTGTATAAAAGATATTATTTCATGTGGAATTCTTTTTAAAAAAAAATATCTACTTGATGTTGGGTTATATAATGAAAAATTCAAAATGCGCGAAGGACATGAACTAAGAAAAAGATTTGAAAAAAAATATAAAATAGGAAGATTAAATATTCCACTTTACTTTTATAGAGATCATAAAAAAAACCGAACAAAAGAAAAAGTATTAATTAAAAAATATGATAAGATATTAAGAAAAATTTGAATTTATGAATATTTTAGTTACAGGATGTGCAGGTTTTATAGGATTTCATTGTAGTGAAAAACTTTTAAAGAAAAAGATAAAGATTTATGGAATTGATAACTTAAATAATTACTATGATGATAGAATAAAAAAAAAAAGACTTAAAATTTTAAGATCCTTCAAAAATTTCAAATTTTATAAATTAGATATCTGTGATGAAAAAAAATTGAATAATTTTTTTTTGGTTAATAAGATAAATATTGTAATTCATTTAGCGGCACAAGCTGGTGTAAGATATTCATTTATAAATCCAAAAAAATATTTGGATGTAAATATTAATGGTTTTTTTAATATTTTAGAGTGTATGAAAAAAAATGGTATTCAAAAATTACTTTACGCCTCATCTTCATCTGTTTATGGTGATAATAAAAAATTCCCACTTTCTGAGAAAATGCCATCTTCAAAACAAATTTCATTATATGGAACAACAAAAAAATATAATGAGATTTTAGCTTATTACTATTTCAAACAATTTAAAATTTCCTCTTACGGTTTAAGATTTTTTACTGCCTATGGAATTTGGGGAAGACCAGATATGTCAATATTTAATTTTTGCAAAAATATAATGTTGGGAAAAAAAATAAATGTGTTTAACTATGGAAATCATGAGAGAGATTTTACTTTTGTTGATGATGTTATTGAAAGTATCTACAAGATGACAAAAAAGATTAAAACTAATCAATATAAAATCATTAATATCGCTGGTGGCAATAGTGTAAAATTGATGTCTTTAATAAGACTTATTGAAAAGAACTTAAATAAAAAAGCTAAAATTAATTATCTCAATCTCCAAAAGGGAGATGTAGTAAAAACACTTGCTGCAACTAAATTTTTAAAAAAAACTATTAATAAAAAGAAAAATGTAAAAATTAAAGATGGTTTAAAAATTTTTTGCGATTGGTTTAGAAAAGAGCAAAAATTTTTATTGAAACTAAAAAACTAATATTATTTTTTAAGTTTATGTGTGGGATAGCAGGATATATAGGAATAAGGAAACATGTCAGTGAAAATGCGGTAAAAAGCACATTTAAACTAATGAAAAATAGGGGTCCAGATAGTTCTGGTTTTTTTTTTCGTGACATAGGTAAAAAAAATTCCGTAATGCTCATGCATACAAGATTAAGTATCATAGATCTTTATGAAAGATCAAATCAACCTTTCATTAGAAATAATGTTGCATTAGTTTTTAATGGTGAAATATACAATTATATTGAACTAAGAGAAATTTTAAAAAAAAAAGGTTTTAAGTTTACTACTAACTCAGATACTGAAGTTGTAATTAACTCATATATTGCCTTTGGTGAAAATTGTGTAAAACATTTTAACGGAATGTGGTCTCTAGCGATTTGGGACATGGGAAAAGAAAAATTATTTCTTTCTAGAGATTTATTTGGTGAAAAACCAATGTTTTATTACAAAAATAATCAAGGCATATTTTTTGGATCTGAAATAAAATTTATTAAAGAACTTTCTCAAGATAAATTTGAGGTAAATTATACTAGAATAGCTAATAATTTAGGAAATGGTTATAAAAGTTTATTTAAAAATCATGAAACATATTTTAAAAAAATTTTTTCACTAGAATCTGCATCAAATTTAAAGATTGATAAAAATTTAAAAATTAACAATTCAAAATTTTGGAAACCCAAATTAAACATAGACAAAAATCTTACATTGCAAGATTGTATTAAAAAATCAAAACATTTTTTATTCAAAAGTATTGAAAAAAGATTAAGATCTGACGTTCCATTATCTTTGTCATTAAGTGGGGGGATCGACTCTGCTTTATTAGCATCAATAATTGATAAAGAATTTGGAAAAAGAATTAAAACTTTTTCAATAATTGACGATGATGAAAGATATAATGAGTCAAATAATATAGATTTAATAAAAAAAGATTTGAATCACCATAATATTAAAATCAAATTATCAAAAAAAAGGTTAAACTTTTTTAAAAATTTGGACTCAATTGTAAAATATCATGATGCACCTATTTCAACTATTTCATCTTTTATAAGTAATTTCATTACAAAAAAAGTTTCAAAAAGTAAATGTAAGGTGATTTATTCGGGGGTTGGAGCTGACGAAATTTTTTCAGGTTATTATGATCATTTCTTACTTAATTTTAGGGAAATTAAAAATCAAAAACATAATTTAAATCAAGAATTAAATTTTTGGAAAAAGTTTAATCGTGAAAGTATAAGAAATGAAAATCTAAAAAACTTTAAATTATATATTAATAACCCTAAATTTAGAGGTAATATTTATGAGACATATTTTAAAAATTTTTCATTTTTAAGAAAATTTAAAAATCAAAAATTTCATGAAATGAATTATTGTAATAATTTATTTAGAAATAGAATGATGAATGAGATGTTTAATGAAATTGTGCCTGTAATATTATTTCATGACGATTTAAATTCTATGATGTATTCAGTAGAAAACAGAAGCCCTTATTTAGATAAAGATTTGTTCAATTTTTCATTAAAGGTACCTTCAAAATATTTGATAAAAGATGGTTATCAAAAGTTTATTTTAAGGAGTATTGCAAAAAATTATTTAAATTCAAAAGTGGCGTTTGATCGAAAGAAAGTTGGTTTTAATGCATCTATTCAATCATTCAATTTTGACATTGTTTCAAAATTAAAAGATCTCAAACACAGTAAAAATGAGATTAATGATTTAATAGATATTGAAAAGATAGTCGAAAATATTGAAAAAAATGGTTTTCCAAATCATATTTCAAAATTAGTTTTTTCTATATTCTCAATAAATTCATTTCTTAAAAATATTTAAAAATATTTATTCGATTTGAATTGTATAAATATTAATTTAGGTTAAATGAATTTCATTATATAAAATAATTATGAAAACCACCAAAGTAATAAATATTGGCTCTGGCAACATAAAATCAATTGTTTCAGCATTAGAAAAAAATAATACGCCATATGAGATTGTAGAAAATTCTGAGTTTTTAAATGATGAGAACACCTCATCCATAATTTTGCCAGGAGTTGGTTCATTCCCCTCTTTTATGAAAAATTTAGTATCTAAAAATTTTGATAAAAAGATTAAATTTTTGGTATTAGAAAAAAAAATTAAGATATTAGGAATTTGCGTAGGGTTTCAAGCTTTATTTGAATCAAGTAATGAGATTGAATATACAAGTGGATTGTCAATTCTAAAAGGGAACATAAAAAAAATTTCTGAATCAAAAGAGATATTATTACCACACATTGGTTGGAATAATTGTATTTTTAATAATAAGAATAAATCAAAAATCTTTAATAAAATAAAAGATATGTCAAATTTTTATTTTTGTCATACTTATGCATTACATGAGGCAGAGGAAACAATATTTTCATCAAAAACAGTTTATGATAATCACTTTATCTCATCAGTGTCGAAAGATAATATATATGGTGTTCAATTTCACCCAGAAAAGAGCCAAACGAACGGTATTTTGTTGATGAAAAATTTTTTAGAAATTTAATTTAATGTTAAAAAAAAGAATTATTATATCATTATCTTTTTTAGACGGTGTACTTTTTAGAACAAAAAAATTTATTCCTGATTATAGATATACAAAAGAATTTGTTAATTTATGGAATATAGATGAACTTATATTAATAGATTTATCTAAAAAAAAATTTAATAAAAATTTTTTAGGTTTAGTTGAGTACTATTCTAATAACTGTTTTGTACCAATATCAGTAGGTGGTGGAGTAAATAGCTTAGATTGTGCAAAAAAATATTTTTCGGCAGGTGCAGATAAAATAATAGTTGGCTATAACGGTTTAATCGATAAAAATTTAAATAAAGAGATAGCTAAAATTTATGGCAATCAATCAATAATTCAATCCATTGATTTTTTTAAGGAAGAAAACAATTATAACTTTTATTCAAAGAGTGGAAAAGAGAAAATCAATTATACAATAGATGATTTATTTAAAGATAATATACTTGATTACATTGGGGAAATATTTTTAAACAATATTAAAAATGATGGTGGTTTATTAGGTTTTGATATTGAAATAATAAAACAAATTGAGTCTAAAACAAAAAAGCCTATTATTGTATTAGGTGGTGGAGGAAATTGGTCACATTTCTTAGAAGTGTTCAAAAATACCTCTGCATCTGGAGTTTGTACTCAAAATATTTACCATTTTACTGAAGATAGTATTGCAGCATTAAAAAGATATTTGATATCAAATAATATAATTATAAGAGAGACAGTATGATTATTTTTTGTAATAAATGTGTAACGCCTAATACAAGACCAAGGGTTGTGTTCAATGAAAATGGAGTTTGTAATGCTTGTATCAATAATGATGAAAAAAATAATTCCGTTGATTGGATTAAACGAGAAAAAGAATTTTTAGCAATAATTGAAAGAATCAAGCAAAATTCTAATGATCAACAATATAACTGTATAGTCCCATGGTCTGGAGGTAAAGATTCGACTTTTATAGCCTTAAAATTGAAATATGAATTTAACTTAAAACCTCTCTTAGTAACTTTTTCACCCTTAATACCAAATGAAATAGGTGTTTTTAATAGGGAATTATTATTAAAAAATGGTTTTGATAGTATTTTTTTTAGACCAAACCAAAAAGTAGCTCAAAAACTTTCAAAAAGGTTTTTTATTGAAAGAGGAAATCCAAAAGTGGCTTGGGACGCTGGAATTAATTCTATACCTGTAAAAATTGCGATGAATTATAAAGTGAAAAATATCTTTTATGCGGAACATGGTGAAAGCGAATATGGAGGTTTAGTTCTAGATGAAGAAAGTAAAAAAAGCCGTAATCTTAGAGAAGTAGTAGAGCATATTGTTGGTGATTTTCCAGAAAATTGGGTCTCAGAAAATATAAATCTTGATGATGTTAAGACCTACATGTATCCGAATGATGAAGACTTAATTTCGAAAGGCATTACATCTCATTATTTTGCTTATTATTTTAAGTGGAGTATTAATGAAAATTATAAATACGTAAAAAAAGTTTTACCTGAATTTAAAGAAAATGAATATGGTAGAACAGAGGGTACATTTACAAATTTTGATAGTCTGGATGATAAAATCGATGATTTATATTATTACATGCAATTTATTAAATTTGGATTTGGAAGAGCTACAAGGGATGCTTCTAGATTTATCATGAATAAAGAGATGACACGCAATGAAGCTATAGAGGTCGTCAGAAAATATGATGGAGAATTTCCTAAAAGAAATTTAGACCATGTCTTAAAATTTTTAGATTTAAATAAAGCTGAATTTGAGAAAATAGTAGACAAACACAGAAATGATGAATTATGGGAAAAAAAAAATAATAAGTGGAGTTTAAAAAATAAATTATGAATAAGATTTCAAGAAAAGTTATTTTAGACACATACAATAACAAAACTCCAAAAAAATATCTTAAAAAATTAAAATTTTTAAATAAATATTTACATCCTAAAAGTTCAATGTTTTTAGACCTAAAATCAGGCATTGTTAGATCAGAGCTAAAGTTGAAACCTATAGAAATTTTAAAGTATTGGAGCAATGTTATATTTAAATCAAAAAATAAAGAAGATTATACAGCAACACTTCCTTTTGCAAAAGCAAGGCTCCAATATGTATATGAAACTCTAAATATATTCTTTAAAAAAAATAAAAAAATTAAAATATGTGATTTTGCGAGTGGCCAAGGAGTATTATTAGATATTTTTAAAAAAGAAAAATATAAAAATTTAAGAGGTGTCGAACATTCAGTTGAATTAGCAAAAAGAACTAATAAAAAAAAAAATATAAAATGTCATAATGCGGGTCTAGGATTTGGAGAGCTAAAAAAGTTTAAAGATCTTAACAACATAGATCTTGGAATGCTTTGTTGGGTGTTATGTAATTGTATTAATCCTTATGAAGTTCTACTTGAAATATCGAAAACCATAAAGAAAAATAAATTTATTTGTATAGCGGAATCTAGTCGAATACTTGTTCCATTTAGAAAAAAATTAGATGATTATTTAGATAAAAGACATATAAATGACATACATCCTTGGCACTTTTCTAAAACAAGTTTAAGCACTTTGTTAAATTTATGTAATTTTGAGGTAGTCTATACAAATAGATATAAAGATAGTGATGTATTGTTAATCATAGCTAAAAAGAAAAAAATAAGAAAAAATTTATTAAATATAGATAATGCGAGAAAAATGCATAAATTTTTTTTAGAATGGGATTTTGTTACGAAAAAAAAAGTCTTTGATTAAGTTCAATAAAATTATGAAAAATAAGGGTAATTTTAAAGTCGCTATTATTGGTCTTGGGTATGTAGGTTTACCACTCTATTTTTTATGTAATAATAAAAAAATTGATGTTAAGGGATTTGATATAGATAAATCAAAAATTAATAATTTATATTCTAACATAACTCAAAATTCAGATATATTACCCAAGGAACTTAGAAGAATTAAAACAAAAAAATTTTATTCAATGGATCAAATTGATTTAATAAGAGATAGAAATTTTATTATTTTTTGTTTACCAACTCCATTAACAAAATCAAATAAACCAGATCTTTCATATATTGAAAACTCAATAAAAAAAATAAAAGATAAATGTAAGAGTAGAACTATATTTGTCATTGAAAGCACTGTATATCCAGGTGCGACACGAGAAATTTTTTCAAAATATCAGTTTAAAAATAATAAAAAAATTAATTTTGGATTTTCATCTGAAAGATTAAGCCCAGGGCAAACAGATAAGAAAATTTTTAAAATACAATTAAACGCAATTCCAAAAGTCGTTTCAGGAAACAATAAAGGTTCTGAAAAAAAAATTAAAGAATTTTATAATTTAATTTTTAAAAAAGTTATTTTAGCAAGCTCAATAGAAGTCGGTGAAATGTCTAAACTTTTAGAAAATTCCTATAGATCTGTTAACATTGGTCTTGTAAATGAAATAAAAATATTATGTCATAAAGCACATATAAATTTTCATGATGTAATTTCAGCAGCTTCAACTAAACCTTTTGGATTTAATACTTTTCTACCTGGGCCGGGTGTAGGAGGACATTGTATACCAATAGATCCAGTTTTTTTAGATTGGTTTGGAAAAAAAATAAAAGCTAAAACTGACTTTATAAATTTAGCTAGAAAAAAAAATATACAAGTAACTAATTTTGTTATCAATAATATCTTAAATTTATTAAAAAAGATAAATTTTAGGAGAAATAAAGTTTTAATTATAGGTGTAGCTTATAAAAAAGATATAAATGATTATAGAGAATCTCCATCATTAAAAATCATGAACACTCTATATAAAAAAAAAATAAGTTTTGATTATTATGATCCATTTGTAAGTCAAATTGATTTTTTAAATAAAAAATTATACTCTTTGAAAAATTTAAAGAACATTTCTTCTTATGATGTTGTCGCTGTTATAACAGACCATTCGATTTTACCATACAAAGAAATTCTTAAAAAATCAAAAATTATTGTTGATACAAGGGGTTGTTATAAAGATATTAAAAGCAATAAAATAATTTTTTTATAATATATAATTTATGTATAATTTAGTTCATGTTGGTATTCATAAGTCAGGAAGCACGTTTTTACAAAAAGAAATTTTTCCAAAAATTAAAAATTATACTTACCTAGGATTCTTATCTGAAAATAAATATAGCGATGAAATAAGATACTTACAAAGCTGCTCAGACTTAGATTTTGATGAAAATAAGATTAAAAATTTAATAAACTTCTTTCAAAATTTTGTTAAAGAAAATAAATTGTTAGTTAGCTCTGAAGCTTTTACAGGTAATATTTCTCCTCAATTTTTTGGAACAGGAATTTTTATAGATTTAATATCAAAAAGAATAAAGAAATATATACCCAATCCAAAAATAGTCTTGATATTAAGAAATCAAAGAGATGCCATTTATTCTTTATATAAAGATGATATACAATTTGGTTATACATGTACTTTTGATGATTGGATTAAAGAAAGATTAAAAACTAATTCTTTAGAATATTTTAAATATGACAAAATTCTCTCTTATTATCAAAACTTTTTTGGGGAAGAAAATGTTAAAACTTTTTTTTATGAAAATATTTTCAAAAGAAAGAATGGCATGATGGATTTTCTTAATCAATTAGATATTGATACTGACTTAACACAAGATGATATTTCAAATTTGATAAACAGCTCTAAAGCTAATTTTGGAAATAGCAATATTGTTACTTCAATTTCTAGGTTGTTAAATCATGTGATTAAGACCAAGCTTTCTCAAAGTTATACAGATGGAAAATATAACTTATATGTATATAATTTTTGGAGGTATTTTTTATCAAAAAAAATTTCTAGATTACTCGGTAACAATGAAATTCCTAATAATACAAATTTAAATGCTTTATTAAAAAAATTAAATGAAAACAATAAAAATTTATTTAAAATTTTAAATCTAAATTTAAATGAAGAATATAATTTTAAATAATAAAGACTTAAAAATTTTTAAAAAAAATTTTTTTTTTATAAATTCATTTTATTTTTTTAAAAATAATTATCGTAATGAAAATTTTTTAAAAAAAAAAATATCTAAAAAGGATCTAAAAAAGATATACAAGAATATAACTGCTCTTCATAATTATTTATCAAATTTTTTATCTATTAAACTCAATAAAATACATTCGGAAAATAATAGTAAAACATATTGGGGTATCTTAATTGATTCTTGGTTAATGTATTATATCCAAATATTTTATCATAAATGGATAGAAGTTGAAAAATTAATGCAATGTAATTTTAAATCGAAAATTAACTTATATTATAATTCAAAATTAAATCCTCCCATAAATTTTGATAATTTTTTTTACTTAATGAGCAACGAAAATCAAAATTCAATTTTATATTCAGAAATAATTAAAAGAAAAAAGAAAATTTCTATTAATAAAAACATTAAAATTCAAATTAAATTTGAAAATTTAAATAAAAACTTTACTCAACCTTTACCATTAATTTTAAAGATACTTAGTTTTTTGAATTTTAAAAAGAAAATTGTTTTTATTGATACTTATTTTAGTATAAAAAAAATATTTCTATCATTTATAAAAATAGGCATTTTACCAAATTTTGTAGATTGCCATGATCAAACTTATAACTTTAAAAATAGGCAGGTTTGGTCAGATGTAAGAAATACAATGTGTAAAGATATTAAAATTAAAAGTAATTTCGAAAGTTTCTTAATTGATAATATTAAAAATTACTTTCCATTATCGTATTTAGAAAATTATAAAAAAATAAAGAAAAAAACCCAAAAAGAATTTAATTATAATCCAAATTTTATTGTTTCATCGGTAAATCATATTCATAATGATTTTAAAAAATTTTGGATAGCTGAGAGTATTAAAAAAAAAACAAAATTTGTCACAATGCAGCATGGAGGTGGGATGGGATCTAGTTTATTTAATTCAGGTGAGTATTTAGACATAAAAAATTCTAATAAATATTTATCTTGGGGATGGAAAGATAACGCTAAAGTATTACCCAACTTCATGACTTTAAAAAGATCTAATAATCGCTCAGGAAAAAAAATCTTGTTGGTCTTATATGGTTTTCCAAAATATGCTAATAAAATTTTACCCAATTTAGATCAAGACCCAAATATAACCTTTTTTAAAAGACAGATGTGTTTTTTAAAAAAAATTGATAAAAATATTTATAAAGAATTAATCGTAAGAGTTCCACAATTTCTACACTTAAAAAAATTTTATAAAGATGAAATAAAAAAGATTTCTAGAGAAATTAATTTTGATGAAAATGAAGCTTTAAAAGATAGCATTCAATCAGCCAGAATGTTAATTACTACCTTTAATTCAACAGTTTTTCTAGAGGGCATTTCATCAGGTTGTCCAACTTTAGGAATTTGGGAAAAGGATACCTCTTTATTAAGGAATAGTGTGATAAAAGATTATAAAATATTAAAAGAAAATCATATAATCTTTGATAAATTTGATAAAGCTGCAAATTTAATTAATAAAGAGTTTAAGAATATTGAAAAGTGGTGGTTAAATAATAAAAGATTTAAAATTACACAATCTTTTATAAAAAAATTTTGTAACACCAGTGAAAAAGTTAACCCAAAAGTTAAAAAAATTTTTATAAATTAATCTTCATGATATCTAAAATTTTAAAAATTTTTGAATTTGAACATAAAAAAAAATTTTTTCTTTTGATCGTACTTTTGTTCTGTTCATCAATATTAGAATTTGTGGGACTCTTTCTAATTATCCCATTGTCAGCGATTATCTTTGATATATCTGAAGCAGTTAATTTCAAATATATAGATGATATAATATTAATTTTGAAACAATCATTTCTAAATTATAAAGAAATTATATTATTTCTGTTTTTGACAATATTCACAATAAAAACATTAATATTAACCTTTACAAACTACTATCAAGCTAAATTTTTTTCAGATTATACATCTTATTTAAATAAAAAAATAATAAAGAATAAGTTGTTAAGTAATTATAATATTTTTAATATAGCGAAAGCGAGAGAATATTTTCAACCATTAACTAATGAGACTAATTTTTTTGTTCAAAGAATTATCCAAAGTATTTTAATAATTTTTTCTGAAATACCAATTTTATTTTTGATAATTCTATTGATATCTTTTGAATATGTTGAAATTGTAAGTATCATTTTATTAATTATAACAATAATTTCACTTGTTTATTACTTAGCACTTAAAAAGAAATTTCAAAGGATCGGTGAAATAAGGTTTTTATTAGAAAGTAAAAGATTAGATATGATTTTCCAAATATTTTCTAATATGAGAGACATTAGTTTGTATAAAAAATATTTATATTTTTACGATAAATTTAAAAAAATGGATGAAGATTATTTTGTTACAATAAAAAATAATTTTTTTTATAGTAGATTACCAAAAATTTTATTTGAATTTATATTTATATTATTAATAACATTTATTTTTTATTATTTTATAAAAAATATAAATAATACTCTGGTATTTTTACCAACTATAGCTTTTATTATAGCGGCAATTATAAGGTTGATGCCTTCATTTGTAAAATTAACATTTGCATTTCAATCGCTGAAGTTTTTCGAAAAATCATACAATTTAATTTATAGAGAATTACAAAATAAATCTTATGAGGAATTTGACATTTCTGAGCATCCCTTGAATTTTAATAAGGAAATATATCTCAAAGATATATCATTTAATTACGGTGAAAAAGTAATTTTAAAGAATATTAATTTAGAAATAATTAAAAATAAAACGATAGGGATAATTGGAGAAAGTGGTTCTGGTAAATCAACATTACTTAAAATTATTTCAGGCTTTTTAAAACCATTAAGTGGAACGATCGCTATTGATGGAAAAGATATTCCAGATAAAGACTTTCAAAAATTAAGTAATATTTGTTCAGTAATTTCAGGAGAGTCGGATTTGATTAACGATACAATATTAAAAAATATTGCATTTGGAATTGAAGAAGACCAAATAAACTTTAATAAGGCATACGATTGTGCAAGTTTATCAAATATTTTTAATTTTTTTGTAAAAGGAAATCATATTTCAAAAAAAGAAATATTGAATTATCAAATCAATGAACAAGGAAAAAATTTATCAGATGGTCAAAAACAAAGAATCAAGATTGCTAGGGCTCTTTATTTTGATAGACAAATATTAATATTAGATGAGGCCACTAATTCACTAGACTCAAAGAATGAAGAAGATATATTTAAAATCCTAAGTGATTTATCAAAAGAAAAAACAATTATTATTGTTTCACATAATTCAAAAAATTTAAAAAAATGTAATTATATTTATGAATTTACAGATAATGAAGTAGTTAAAATTAAATAAATAAATATTTAAATTTTTAAATAACTTGAAAAGAATATCTTTGGTATAACATTTTTTTCATTTTTATTAGGTAACTTAATATTATAAGTTTTTCTATTTAATAAATGAGCAATTACAAGACCCATGGAGTCATAACCCACAACAATATCAGACTTTAAAATGCTTTCTGTAAGTTTCTTATTTTTATCAAAATATATCTTGATTTTGGACATTTCTTTTCGTTTTATAAAAAAATACTTTTTATAATTTTCAGATGGATGTTTTCTAATGTTAAATTGAATTTTTCTTTTATTGAGAGAAAAAAATTTTATAGTCTTACTTAAAATAATTCTATCTTTTGTATAATTCTTTTTAATATTTAAATCATTATTTGAGGATAAATATAAAATTTTTAAATTTGTTTTTTTGTTGTCATTTTTTTTTTTTGACATTTTCTTAACTCTTTCGAAATAAAAATTTTTTTCTTTGACCACGGGACAATCAAATATTTTATTTGCAATATTGAAAGAGTATTTATCGGAAACAACTATTATATTAGGAAAGAAAAACTTTTTTCTTCTTAAAAATCTTTCTTTGTAATTTATCCAATGATCAAGAAAAGAATATATTTTTACTCCCTTCTTTTTTGCTTCTCTAATTGCTTCTATTTCATGATATGATTTTAGACTTGTTCCAGCAAATAAAATATCTATTTTTTTTATCAACTCTCTTAAATTTAAATTTTTGAAAAAAATTTTATTTTTTTTAAAAATTTTTAATGATGGACCCTTAAGACTATAATAGAATTTGTTTTTTGAATTATTAAAGTATACCCAATTTGATATGATTTCTGCTCCACCTGCATCATGACACACAATACCTATTTTTGAATTTTTAATTTTTTCCATACCTTTAAAAATATGCCGCATATATAATTTACATCAGCCCTGCTGAAATCATATTTTGTCATTTGAATTAATATAATTGAATTTTTTTGTAAATAATTTGCATTTTTACAAATATTTTTTTTGTAATTTATCTTTCTCTTATTTAAATTCCAAGGAAACCCTTTTTTTCCATATGCAATTTTTTTTTCATACATGGGAAGCGTATGAACTAAAATATAACCATTTTCAATAAAATCAAAATTGTGTTTTCTTAACTCTCTAAAAATTTTATCTTTTTTTACTTTAGTGATTTTTTCATTTATTTTGATTGCATACATGTAATAAGAATGTGTTTGATCTGTTGGGATGTATGGTACATCTAAACCTCTTAATTTGCTTAACTTTTGAGAAAATATTTTGCTATTGGATTGTATTTTGTTAACAATTTTCTTAAGTTTTTTCAACTGAGCTATTGCAATAGCTGCAGTTAACTCAGTCATTCTATAATTTCCACCAATCATATTTATTAACATCTTTTTATTTTTTTTAGAAACAACCGCTTCGCCATGATTTCTTAACATTTGCATTTTTTTTGCTAAATATTTATTGTTAGTAACAAGCACGCCGCCTTCACCAGTTTGGATATGTTTGTGAGTATTAAGACTAAATCCACCGATATCAAAATGCGTACCTGCTAGTTTTTTTTTATAAAAACTAAATGGAGCTTGGGCATTGTCAGAGATAATTTTCAAATTATGCTTATTTGCAATTTTCTTAATTTTGTCAACATCTGAGCTCAAACCAAATATATCTACAACTATAATAGCTCTAGTTCTGTTAGTTATCAGTTTTTCAATAATATTTGGATCTATACAAAATGTTTTTTTATCAATATCAGCAAATATTGGTATTGCATTCCATCTTAAAATTGCACTAGCGCTTGCACACATTGTCCAAGTTGGGACAATTATTTCATCACCAGGTTCAAGATCTAATGCACCAACTGCTATTTCAAGTCCTGACGTCCACGAATTTACACTAATTGCATGTTTAACATTGTAAAATTTTTTATAGTCATTTTCTAATTTTCTTACATATTTACCACCAAGAAATCTATTTTTTTTAGTTTCATCTTTGGAACCCAAAAAATCAGATAAGCATCCTGATCTTAAAACTTTTTTCACATTTTTAATTTCTTCTTCTTTAATATTGTTAAAAAGCTTAAATTTCATAATTTTTCTTTTATTTTTGAAGTCAATATATCAACAGTCAATGATTTGTGTAGGGATACTTTAAAATTTTTTTTATTGTAATAAGAATAATAAATATTTTCATATACTTTAGAAAAAAAATTTTTATCAAAAATTTCTTTTTTTATTGGTTTTTGTGAGAGTAAAAAATGTCCTTTAAATATTTCATCTTTTTTAATTTGGTATTTTCTTAATGATAATGGATTAAGATTTATTTGAATAGAATTTTTAGTATTAAAAAATTCAATTTTATCATTTTCATATTTAAAATATTTATTCGAAATGATCATTAGCTCCCCATTACTAAACTTAATAAATACATCTGGGTTTTTTTTATCTTTATTCAAAACTTTTACTGAGATAGGTTTTTTTAATATTATTAATGCCATGCTTAAATGGTGAACAAGATTGTAAAAACTTGATGAATAATGAATTATACATTTTTTTTTATTACTAGATTTAGAAAATATTTTCAGTTCTTTCCTAATATTTAAAAAATATTCTCTGAAATAATTTATAAAAACATTCAATCTATTTTTTTTTATTATTTTTATTAAATTTTGGGATATTTTCTTTTCATTTGACAATGGTTTTTCTAAAAGAATTATTCCATTAAATTTTTTTAATCTTTTAATGATTTTAAGATTTTTTTCAGCATTTACACAAATTACAATTAAATTTGGATTACAATAGCTAACAGCTTTTTCAAAATTTGTAAAAACAGGTTTGCTAAACTTTCTTTTAAATAGCTTTAATTTATTTTCTTTTAAATCTACACCTCCGACTAATTCAAATTTATTATTTGAGTTAATAAAACTTGAATGAGTTAAAATATTTTTTTTAGATGATGAATAATCTTGCATCATTCCTATATTTCCAAGACCTACAATAAGTGTTTTAATTTTTTTCATTTTTTTTTATTATATCTGAGCAGCTAAAATAATTTTTATATTTAAATGATTTTATTATTTTTTCTATACGTAAAAAATCATCAAAAACATCCAGTGTAAGCTTTAATTTTGGATTAAAATTTTTTTTGGATGCTTTAATATTTCTTTTAATAAAATGAGGACTTTTTTTAATATAATAAGTCACATGTTCCTTATTTTTCTTTGATTTTGAAAATTCATAAGATTTAATTAGTGCAGAAGTTTTTACAATTTCAATATCCATCCCATCAGGAAAGGTATTTTTTAAATTATTTGATAAATAATCTACATTTTGAAGTTTAAATTTTGATATCATGTAATCCATAATCTTAAAATCAATCAATGGGCTATCACCACAAATTTTTACAATATTATGAACTTTGAACCTCTCAGCCGCTTTTATGACTCTTTGTAAAACATTATTCTCACTACCTCGATAAACCTTGGAAATATTTTTAACATGTTTTGCTAAAACATCATCTTTTTTATTCCTAGTAGTAGCTACTATTATTTCTTTTATATTTTTTGACAATTTCAATCTTTTAATCATTATTTGGATCATCGTTTTTTTCCCAACTTTAAACATTACTTTTTTTGGCAGTCTTTTTGACCCCATACGTGCTTCAATAATTACAGAAAAATTTTTTTGTTCCTTCATAATATTAATTTTGAATTTTTTTAAGACAACTTTCTTTTGGATGCATACCATCAAAAAAGTCTTTTTCTTTACAATCATAATTAATTGGATTGTAAGAGCCAAATATTTTTATTTTATTATTTTTTGCTAGTTCTTTAAAAATATTTTCAACTATAATATGTTTTGTTTCATTTTTTAAAATTCTTTTAAAAACATTTGGATGATATGGTGATAAAAATAAGTAGACCTCTGTATTTTTTTTTAAATTATTGATAAATTTTTTATATATTTCAATTTTTTGACTACTTATAATAAATGGTTTCATTGAATAATACATGTGTATATCAAATTTATTTCTAATTTCAGCATCGGTTCTTTGTAGAAACTTTTCATCATAAATCCTTTTCCCATTTTGTAATATTTTATGCTTATATTTATCAGGCTTATTGTTTGATGATGTAAAATTTTCAAAATTATATTTTGAATAAAATTTGTATATAAATTCCGAAATTATATTATTTTCAGCTAATTTAAATTTTGGTTTATTTTTTTTAATTTCTATATTTATGTCATAATTCATTTCTTTAAGCCCGTTAAGATAATCATTGGTTAATGATACCCATCTATTTTGTCCAGACTCGCTATTAAAAAGCCACGGATCTGCTGATAGGATTATTTTTTTTGGAATATATTTTTTTAATAAAATTGATGATATTGCTATTTGATCTTCAATGGATGCTCCAGACATTGATAGATTTAAAACTTTATCATTTTTTGAAAATTCTGAAATTTGCATTGTTCTCGAAGAACCAATAATAATAATATCAGGTTTATAGTCTAAATTTTCTATTCTATATTTAATGAATTTTCTTTCATCTATTTGAGTTATTAAAACAGCTTTATTTTTCGACAGTTTTTTTGCCAATCTATACTCATGAGAAAATTTTTCATTGGACCTAAATGAGAAACTTACAGTAAGAGAAACAAATAATAAAAGAATTAATGATGAAAATATTATTATAAAAGTTTTTTTCCTATCTAGTTTTTTTTTATCTCTAAAGGGTATTTCTATATATTTCCATATTACAAAAGATAAAATAAAAGTTATAAAAATTATTCCAATCTTTCCCAAAAATATTACATCTCCATATTTAATTCTTGAAAATGCTAATATTGGCTGATGTAATAAATAAGCACTATAGCTAATTAAACCCATATAAACCAAAGGTTTAAAACTAAGAAGTTTATTTAAAATACTTTTTTTGTGACAAAATAAAATAATTAGTGCACAACCTGTAACAGGTAATAATGTATAAAATGATGGAAATGGAGTTTGTTTATTAAAGTAAAGAACAGATATCATTATTAATATTAAACCAATTAACGATAAAATATTCTGATAAAAATAATTTATCTCAATAATTTTTTTTCTTTCAAAATAAAATGCAATCAAGCACCCTACTCCTAGTTCCCAAGCTCTTGTAGGTAATAAAAAAAAATTAGGTATTGGTTTATTAATAGATCCCCACTGCGATATTATGAAACTTACTAAAACAAAAAAAACTAAATTTAAGGTCGCAAATTTCTTACTTACCTTAAATGAAAAAATTAGAAAAAAAGGATATAATAAATAAAACTGTTCTTCGACAGCTAAACTCCAAGTATGAATTAAAGGAATAATTTCTGTATTTGTAGAAAAATAACCACCATCTATATCTTTCCAAAAAAATATATTTGATGAAAAAAAGATAATTGAAAATATAGAGTCATAAAATTTTATTAAATCATTCTCTGTAAGTAATAAAAATGAAACAGGAATTGTTAACATGATTGTAAATATTAAAGCAGGTAATATTCTTCTAATTCTTCTTTCCAAGAAATATGAGTATGAAAAATTCTCATTATTTAAATCTTTGATTATTATTGAAGTAATTAGGAATCCACTTATTACAAAAAAAATATCTACACCGACAAAGCCACCACTAAAAAAACTAATATCAGCGTGATAAAATATTACTGGTATAACAGCAAGAGCTCTTAATCCATCAATGTCACTTCTGTATGACGTGTTCATGAATCTTTTTATATATTATTTTGTTCAATTAGATATATTATTTTATTTAGAAATAATGTAACAACCCGGGACGACCGAGAATAATTTATAATTATAAGTTATAAAAAAATGATATCGAAGAACATTAATGATATTTTAAAAAAAATAAATTTATTACATTCCCTTGTATATATAGTTAAGAATAAATATTTCTATAATCAACATATAAAGTTTTTTAAAACTTTGTCTTGGCTCAATGAAAAGAAAGAAGATACTTTTTTAATGATTTCATTGCCCAGAACTGGGCAAAATTTTTTTTTAGATATAATCAGTAATTATTGTAAAAATTTTAAACATAAAGATATTAATTTTGAAAAAGAGATATTAAATCAACAATTCATAGTTCATGATAATTTAGATTTCTATAAATTTAAATCTAATCTTCATATAAGTGTTGATGCAGGATATAAAGGATATAAAAGAATTAACTTGAAGAAATTAATTGACCTACCTTTAACTCATTTTGTGCATTTAAATGTTAATAAATATAGCGTCCCAGGTATTGATAAGAGATATAAAGATTCAACAAAAATAATTCTTTTGAGAAATATTATTTCAAGTCTCTTTTCTTGGTTTAAAATGATGTCTAGAAGGTTTCCAAATAGGTATAAAGATTTTAGAGATTTTTTAGATATGGGTCATTTGCAGTTTGTTATAAAATTTTATAACAGCTGGAAATATGAAATATTAAATTCAAATAAAAGTATAATTTTATTTTATGAAGATATTTCCAACGATAATAAAAAATTTGAAACATTTAAAAGTACTTTTTTTAAAATGTTTGGAAAAATAGATGAGGAAAAATTAAGAATATCTTTAACTAAATTTGATTTAGACAAAATAAAATTAGAATTGAATAAAAATGAATATGGTTCTAAATTTTCTTACAAAGGTTCAAATGACTATTCTAAAGAAATTAGCCATGAAGATCTTATCTATATTCAAAAAAAAATTAAAGATAAAATAAATAAAGATTTATATAATTTTTTTATAATTAAAAAGATGATTTAATTTATATAAATTTTATTTAATTAGAAAAATTTTACTAATGTATGTTTTATATTTCCATCGTAATTACAAATAAAAGGAAATCTTAATTTGTAATATTTTTGGTGCCAACTGCAGTCATTATTGAATATCGGTTTAAAATTTCCTTTAATATGATCTTCAAAGTAAAACTCTTCATTACCAATTAATCTTTTATATTCTCTATTAGCAGAGTAAAGATAACTTTTATTATTATTAATTATTGCCATATATTTTTCAACTTCATTGGAAGTCATTTCTTGAAATGATGCAATATTTATAAATATATCTATATTTTTATTTTTTAAAAAATTTTTATTAATAGAAGGTATAAAAAATATATTTTTTGAATTATCCATATTATTGTTTTCATCTTCTATTATTTGAATTTCATTATCATTTATTAATTCTAATTGTTTTAAAACAAAGTAATCATTTATTAATATCTCAGGTAAATTTACACTAAAAATTTTTGAATTTTTAAAATTAGCTTTAATTGCTAAAAAGCCATTTGCTTTACCATCACCAATTAGGCAAATATTTTTGGGTTCTGGGATTTTATCTTTTAAAAGTTCAGAGGTAAAAGCATGTCTTATAACATCGTTATTTATTTGAATATTATTTTTATTATAAAGTGTCTCAAAATAATCAAATGTTTTGGTAGAAAAAATATTTTTTTTATAACAAATTTTAGCTAATATTCTATGTAAGATACTACTGAAAAATTTTTTTTTTTCAAAACTTCCGAATCCAGAAAAATTAAAAGGATCTTTGTATTCAAAATTTTTATGTAAATACTTTTTCCAATGTGAAGATTTATTTTTATCGGATATAAAGCTCTCTAGCTTTTTGGGAATTGAACTCATAGTAAGTCTTAGTATTAAAAATAATAATTAAATTCTGTATTATTTTTTTTTGTTTTTTTATCATTAAATAATTTAGTAAACGCTCCATACATAAAAAATCTTTTATCCTGTGACTTCATTTCACTCACAGAATGATACGCATCTAATGTGTTTTCGAAAATTACAAGGCGCCCAGGTTTCGGCTCTATAACATTTATCATTTTACAATCTTTAATGTTTGGTCTTATTGGAAAATCCTTTTTTTTATCATATTTGAAAAATTTAAATTTTCCACCTTCATCAGAAATTTCATTTAAAAAAAGCAGAAAAATACAAATTCTGTTATTACTATCTCTGTGAATTTCCCTTGAATATCCTTTGGTTGCAATTGAAAGATCACCCAATAGTTCAATTGTTAATTTTCTTTTAAAAAACTTATTAAAGAAAAAAGAAAAAGATATCCTTAATTTAATAAAAGATAAATATATTATTACAAGCACTAAACGTTTAATTGATACAAATCTAAGATTTTTGTCTAAATCATTTCTAGCATTTTCAAAAATACTATATTTTTTCGATCTAATAATGTTTGATAAAAAATATTTTTTTTCGTCTAATTCTATTAGGCTAAAAACTTTATGATAAAAGTCTTTAGAAAATATTTTATCATTTATTTTCTTCCAGCTTGAAAATTTTTCAGTTAAATTTTTCCAATTTTGCGAGGTTATTGGTATTGAATTTCTTCCACCATGTATTAAAAATTGATCAGTTTTTTTATCAAATTTATTTAAATCGTTTATTAAGATATCACAATCTTTTTTCTCAATAAAATCATCAATTATTTTGAAATTCATCGTGTGTATATGCTATAGCTTAAATAAATAAATAGTCTTTATTTATAATATACTTATATTGTAAAACAATAAATATTTAACTTATTCTTTGATATGAACGAACAAAAATATTGCAGAGTTTGTAATTCTAAAAATATTGAAGAGTTTAGATTTAATCACTTTGTTTTTCCATTCAAAAAAGATCCATGGAAATCTTTTTTTTGCTTCACGTGTGGATCAGTTTCAGAATTTAATTTTTTTAATCAGGAAATAGATTATTCAAAAAATAGTTATAGACTGAGATCAAAAATTAGTGAAGTTGATAGAAAAAAAGATCCTAACTTACCCTTAGACTTATGGTCAATCTTTGCATTTAAAAGGTGGAAGAATATTTATGAGGTAACAAATAGAAAATCTGATATTTTTAAAAATGATAATAAAATCAACTTGTTAGATTTTGGAGGATATAATGGTGCATTAGCATATGCGCTTAAATTTAAAAAAGAAAATATTCAAGGATTTGTTGCTGATTTTAATTCTGAGGGCTTAAATTTTGCTAAATACTTAGGTATTGAAACGATCAATTTAAGCGAAAAAAAAATCACAGAGTTAAAGAATGAAAGTTTTGATTTTATTACCGCTGTACATGTATTAGAGCATATGAGCAAACCAACAGAAAAATTAAGAGAGCTAAATCAAATTATGAAAAAAAATTCTTACATTTATGTAGAAGTTCCAAATTTATACGGCACGCAGTTAGTTGATTCAGCACACAAAGTTGCATTTAGTGAGGAAGGTATTAAATATATTTTTGAAAGTCTTAATTTTGATATATTAGAATTTGGTTTTACAGGCACGGATTTAAGCACAATTTCTAATGGATACTATTACAATAATGAAAGAGAAAATTTATATATATTTGCGAAAAAATCGGAAAACAACGTTAAAGGTGAACTAAATAATTTAGAGAAAACTAAAAGAAAAAAAATAAATTCAATTTATAGATTTAAATTAGAATTATACGAGTCATATGCAAAAATTATGTTAAAAGATATTTCAAAAAATTTACTTAAAAAAGGTAATTGGTTTTTAAAAGCCTCTTTTATGTATTTAATTTACGGTTTTTTTGAATATTTATTTATAAAAATTTTGAGATATCCATTTACTGATATAATTTTAAAATTCAAATCAAAGAGAAAAGATTAAGAGAAGATTAAAAATATTTTTTGAAAAAATAATTTAATTAATAAAAAAAAAGTTTTACATTGCAAATAGAATTTTAAAATATATATTACCGCCTTACCAAATATTTATAATGAATTTATCTGTCCAAAAACTAAAAAAATTCTATAAAAATAAAAAAGTATTTGTTACTGGAGCAACAGGCTTTAAAGGTTCTTGGATTGTCAAATGGCTTGAGCTTTTAGGTGCAAAAGTATATGGAATTGGATATTTACCAAATGATAATAAAAAATTTTTTTACAGTTTAGGGTTGAACAAAAAAAGAAATTTCAAAATTGTAGATATAAGAGATTCAAAATCTTTAAAAAAAACAATTAATACAATTAAACCAGGTATAATAATTCACATGGCAGCCCAACCTTTGATAAGTGCTTCTTATGTCAATCCTCACTTTACATATTCAACTAATGCAATAGGTACTTTGAATGTTTTACAAATAGTGAATAATTCTAAATATGTTAAATCACTTGTGTGTATTACATCTGATAAATGTTACAAAGACTCATTTTCAACAAAAGGTTTTAAAGAAAATGATCAATTAGGTGGTGAAGATCCTTATAGCGGATCCAAAGCATGTGCAGAGATAATTGTTAAAACTTATATTGAAAGTTTTTTTAAGAAAAAAAAAATTGGGGTAGCATCGGCGAGAGCCGGAAATGTTATAGGGGGAGGAGACTTCTCTCAAAATAGATTAATACCAGACTCTGTTTTATCTTTAAAAAAAAAAAGAAAAATATTTTTGAGAAACCCTAAATTTAATAGACCATGGCAACATGTCTTGGAGCCGATATATGGTTATTTGATTTTAGCAAAAAAGCTTTATGAAAATCCTAGAAGATATGAAGGAGCATATAATTTTGGACCAGAAAACAACACTCTTACTACAGTAGAAAATATTGTAAAAAAAATTATTAAATTTTGGGGGCATGGGACTTATAAAATTAATCGTAAGTCAATGTATTATGAACAAAAAAATCTTCAATTAGATATCACTAAGGCAAAAAAAATTTTAAATTGGAAACCTGTATTAACTATTGATGAAAGCGTAAAATTTACTATTTCATGGTATAAAAGATTTTTTATTGATAAAGAAAATTCAAAAAAAATTACAATAGATCATATCAATGAGTATTCAAAGAAAATTCGATAATGAATTTAAACAAAGTAAAAGTTTTTAATTTAGAAATAAAAAAAAATCCAAAAGGAGATTTATTAAAATTTTTAAATAAAAAAGATAAACATTATAAAGGTTTTGGTGAGATATACTTTTCAGATATAAAAAAACCACATGTTAAAGGATGGAATTTGCATAAGAACTTTTTTTGTCAAATTACAGTCTGTTTTGGTTCGGTAAAAATTACAATTAAATCAAAAATTGGAAATAAAAGGAAAATTGTAAACTTATCTACAAAAAAACCAAAAATGATAATAATCCCTCCAAATTTATGGTTTAGTATTCGATCTAAAACAAATTATTCAAGAATCGTAAATGTTCTTAATGGAGTTCATAATCAAAAAGAGACTTTAAAAAAACTAATTGATAATAAAACTTAATAAGCTAAAAAGAAATTATGTCAAAAACAGATAATAAAATTAATTTACAAAGAGTTGTCATGGAAGTTTTCGGAGGATGTAATTATTCTTGTCAAATGTGTCCACAATCAAATCCAGGAAGAGGGAAAAATTTTACAAGAAAAATGCCACTTAAACAATTTGAAAAAATTTTAGATGAAATAGTACCCAAGTATGGAAAACCTCAAATTAATTTAGAAGGAAGTGGTGAACCTACAATGGCAAAGGATCTTCCAGAATATATTAAAGCTGTAAAAAAAAGAGATCTTAAATGTTTCATGTACTGCAATGGTGCTAGATTACAGGGTCAATTTATGAAGGATGTAATAGATGCAGGTATAGATTTTGTGAGAATAAGTGTAATTGGTTATAATAAAGCAAAATATAATAAATGGATGGATGTTGATAACTTTGATCTAATTATAAACAACCTAAAAGAAATTAAAAAATATATAGATGAAACAAAATCAAAAACACAATTAAGTACTTATCACTTAATTACAGATAATAATGATATTGAAAATGAGGTAAATCTGTATAAAAAAAATGTTATTAATATTGTAGAAAGCACAGCTTATATTTGGAAAATGCATAATTGGAGTGGAAATTATGACAATAAGAATTTGAGAAAAGTAACAGAAAAAAGATCATGCGGAAGGCCTTTTGCTCCTGAGTTGACTGTTAGAGCAGGTGGAGAGATGGGTAGAACTGGCGCCGTTGTTCCTTGTTGTCAAACATTGGGACCACCTAACGAGGAGAAAAGTATATTAGGCCATTTAGACAAAAATACATTTGAAGAGGTCTATTTTGGTGAGTCATATGAAAAATTAAGAAATGCTCACACAAATAAGAATTTTGATAGTATAGAATATTGTAAAGATTGTGATTTTTTATATGAAGATCCTGAAGTAATTGTATGGACAAACGATAAAAGTCATAAACTTTATAACATGTTAGGAACAGATAAAGACTTTATTTTAACAAAATTTGATGAGTCAAGAAAAACACTTTAAAAATAAAGTAAAAATATATCCTAAAATAATAAGTTCTTTTTTGAAAAAAAATTTAAGTAATGAAGTTTTAGGTGTTCCAGATTTAAACTTAATAAACTATAGGTCAAATATAAATGAATCGAAAAAAAAAATTTTTTTTATAAAAAAATTAAAAAATTTTATTTTAAATTTATTTGATTCTAGAAATACGATAAGTAACCTTCTTAAAAAAAGAAAATTTAAAAACCTTATATTATCTCATTTAGTTTCCATAAATCATATTTCGTCTAATAATGATTTTTATTTTGGAGAGTTGGCTCATAAATTAGGTAAAGATGATACTTTAATCGTTCTAATAAACCATATTAATTTAGATAAAAAGACTTTGAAAAAAAAACTCAATGGAAATTATATAGTTCTATCTAAATCGTTAAATTTTTTTCTAGAAATCGCGCTTTATATTAAAACAACTTTAGTTTTATTTAAAAAAAACTTTAATATCCATAAAGTAAAAACTTTTAAAATAACAAGTATTTTTTTTTCTGTGTTAAATCAACGAATTTCAATTCAAACATCTAAAATTGTTAAAGATTATGATATTCAGAATGTTTATTTTACATATGAAGGTCAACCATTTGAAAAACTTTTATGTAAAGAGCTAAATTTTTTAAAACACGTAAAATCTTTTGGATATCAATTCTCTATTTTAAGAAAGTTTAATTATTCAATATTTTTAGATTTAGATAAAAATTATTTTCCAACTAAAATTTTTACAATCAACAAATTTAATAAAAAGATACTCAATCAAAAATTAAAATATAAAGTTCAAATCGAAAATATAGGTTTTCTTAGAAAACATAAGTTTTTAAAATTTAAAAAAAAAAAGAATAAAAAAAAAAAAGATATCAAAATTTTAGTCATACCAGAGGGAATATTAGATGAGATAAAGATTCTTTTTGAATATTGTAATAATAATTACAATAAAAATATTAAATTCACTTTTAGGTTACATCCAATTTTTGAAAATAATAAAATTGTAAGAAATTTAATTAATTCAAAAAATATTATTTTATCGAGAAATAGTATAAAACATGATCTGTTAAATAATGAATATGTCTTATATCGTGGGTCATCACTTATTATAAATGCGATTAATAATGGTTTAAAACCAATTTATTTACATCTTTCTAATGAAATTTCAATCGATCCACTTTTTTTTGTAAATAAAAATTATCAAGTATTTTATAACCAACCTTTAATTAATTTTTTAAAAATAAAATCAAAAAAATTAAATAATGAATATAAGAAGATTAGAGAATTTGCGATAGACTTTTATAAAAAGCCAAGATATGAAAGATTGATTGGTTAAAATTTATGTTATTAGATTATAAAAATCTACAAGTTATAATTTTAGCTGGAGGATTTGGTTCGCGACTTTCAGAGTATACTAAGTTTTTACCAAAACCTTTAGTTAAAATTAACAAAATACCTATTTTGATACATATCATGAACCATTATAAAAATTATGGTTTTAAAAATTTTATTATAGCAACAGGATATAAATCAAACGAAATAAAAAAATATTTCAAACAAAAAAAACATGATTTTAACGTAAAAATAGTTTTTACAGGTAAGAACTCTATGACTGGTGGTAGGATCCTAAGATTAAAAAAATATATTAATAATACTTTCTTTTTGACTTATGGAGATGGTGTTTCAAATGTTAATCTTAAAAAATTATATAATTTTCACATAAAAAATAAAAAAATTGGCACAGTTACTGCTGTAAGACCACCATCACGATTTGGTGTTTTGAATATAAAAAAAAATATTGTAGAAAATTTTAAAGAAAAAATTCCAATGCCTGTTGGTTGGATAAATGGAGGTTTTTTTATTTTTGAACCGGCATTTTTAAAGTACATTAAAAATGATCAAACAATTTTAGAGGCACACCCATTGGAGACAATATCTAAAAAAAAACAATTAGCAGCATTTAAACATCATGGTTTTTGGAAATGTGTAGATACAAAAAGAGATAAAGATCACTTAGATGAAATTTTTAAAAAAAAAAAAGCCATCTAATAAGATATTGATTGTAGGCGGTACAGGTTTTATTGGTCATAATTTAGCTATATATTGTAAAAAAAAAAAATGGAATGTTACTTGTATACATAGAAAAAAACTAAAAAAAAACATTCTTAAGAGTGTAGAATATATTAAAGTAGATATTAAAAATTATAATCATCTTAATAATAAACTTAAAAATAGAAATTTTGATTATATTGTCAATTGTGCAGGTTATATAGAACATTCGAACAAAAAATCAATTGAATTAAATCATTATCTGGGTTTAAAAAATCTCTCAAAAATATTCTTAAAAAAAAAAATTAAATCTTTCTTACAGATTGGAAGCGCTATTGAGTATGGGAAAAAAAAATCACCTCATATAGAGGAAAATTTTATAAAATTACTTAAAATTAAATCTTTATATGGAATTTCTAAATTAAAAAGCTCTAAATTTTTATTAGAATTATCAAATAATGAAAATTTTAAATGTAATATTATTAGGGTTTATTTATCTTATGGACCGTTTCAAAAAGAAAATCGTATAATTCCTCAGATAACAAGAGCTTGTTTGTTTAATAAAAAGTTTAATTGTACTTCAGGCAAGCAGATTAGAAGTTTTATTTATATAGATGATTTAATTAAACTTATCGTTAAGGTTATAAAAAAAAATAAATTTGGGCATATATATAACGCAGGTGGAATAGAAAAGATAAGAGTAAAAGATTTGATAAAAAAAATTGTATCTTTATGCAAAGGAGGAAAACCAATTTTTAATCAATTAAAAATGAGAAACTATGAACAAAATAAAATATTTCCTTCATTAAAAAAAACGAAAAAAGAGTTTAATTGGTTACCAAAAATAAATATTGATAATGGTTTAAAAAAAACTGTTAGTTTTTATAAGAAATCATGAAAACATTAGTCAGTGTAATTGTTAATTGTTTTAATGGTTCAAAATATTTAAATAGATGTATTGATAGTATATTAAATCAGACCTATCAAAATTTTGAAATAGTTTTTTGGGATAACAATTCTACTGATAATAGTTTAGAAATAGTGAAAAGGTATGATAAAAAAAATATTATAGTTTATAAAAATCCCAATGAAACTTTAAAATTATATGCTGCTAGAAATCAAGCAATCAAGTTATCAAATGGAAAATTGATCAGTTTTTTAGATACAGATGATTATTGGTTACCTACAAAACTTGAAAAACAGATTGATATCTTAAATAACCAAAAAACGAAATTTGTTTATTCAAATTATTGGATAGAAGAAAAAGAAAAAAAATATTTACCGAATAAAAAATTTCCAGAAGGAAAAATATTTGAAAAAATTTTAAAGCAATATCCAATCTGTATATCATCTGTAATGTTAGACTCAGAATTTTTTTTCAAAGAAAAACTTGAATTTAATAGTAAATACGAAATTATTGGTGATTATGAGTTTTTTATAAAACTGTCAAAAGAGAACAATATATCAGTATTACGAGAACCACTTTTAGTTTATAGTTTACATGATAAAAATACATCAAATATCAAAGTTGACCTCAAAATTAAAGAAATTGAAGATATGGTAGAAAATAGCAATTATCTAAATAATAAACAAAAACAATTAATAGTTAATGAAAATAATTACTTAAAATGTAATCAAAATTTAATTCACAACGAGTATAAAAAGTTTTTTTTAAATTTTTTTAGCATCAAGAATTCATATTTTTCAATTAAACTTATTATAAAATTTTTTTTAGTTTATTTTAATTTGATTAAAAAATAATTTCTTATGCATATTTTGATTATTTATACAGGGGAATTTCAGACAAAAAAGGCTCCGATTGGAGGAATTTTTCAATTAAATCAAGCTAAACTTTTGAATTCTAATGGATATAAAGTTGGTATTTTGAATCCATGCGTTATTTCTCCAAGACATTTTTTAAATAAATATGAAAAAGGGAAAAGTTTTTTTTACAAAGAAAAAATTCCAATATTTAAATTTTACAAAAAAAATTTGATGCCTCGAAAATTCAAAATGTTCAATCAATCATTAAAAAAAAAATACGAAAAAATTTCTTTAGATTTATTTCAACTATATATCGAAAAAAATGGTATGCCTGATTTGTGTCATGTCTTTGATGTTAGGTTTGGCTTGGTAGTTGGATCAATTTTAAAAAAAAAATATAAAATACCCTTCATATTTACTGAATATTGTGTTGAAACGGCAAATAATACATTCCCAGTAGATAAAAAATATAAGAAAATTGATATAATACCTCAATTAAAAAAAGCTAATGTGATAGCTTTACCAAGTAAAAAATTTTCTATAATTTTCAAAAAATATTTTAATATAAAAAAAAAAATTCACATTCTTCCACCAGTTTTGCCGCCGGATTTGTTTAAGATAAAAAAAAATAATCAAAAAAAAAAAGATAAAAGATATAGATTTATTATAGTCAGTAGATTAGATAAAAATAAAAATTTATTATTACCAATTAAAGCTTTTATAAAGTTAAATAGAACAGATTGTGAATTATTAATTGTTGGTAATGGACCTGAAAAAAGAAATATAGAAAATAATATTTCACATAATAATATTAAACTTATCGATAAAGCTACTAGAAATAAGATGTTAAAATTGTTAAAAAATTCTAATTGTATAATTTGTTCGAGTTTACATGAAACATTTGGAGTTGGTTTATTAGAAGCAGCTTATTTTGGATTACCATTGATATCTTCAAATTGTGAAGGACCCTCTGAAATTGTAAATAAAACTAATGGTATTTTGTTAAAAAAAAATAGAGAAAGTCATTATTTAAAAGCAATGAATAATATTATAATCAACAAAAAAAAATTTGATCCTGTCAAAATTAATAAAGATATTATAGCTAGATATGGAAAATTAATTTATTTAAGAAAATTTAAAAAATTATCAAAAAATTATACTTCAAAATGACACAAAATTTAACAATTTTTATTTTAGCTGGTGGTAGAGGAGAGCGTTTAAAACCAATTACTAAATCAATTCCAAAACCTTTAATCAAGATAAATAAAAAAGAAATTTTAACATATGTGATTGATCATTTAAATAAATTTGACTTTAAAGATTTATATATTCTTACAGGATATAAATATAAGTTAATAGATAATTTCATTAAAAAAAAATATAAAAAGAATTTAAGAGTCAAAACAATTTTTACAGGCATAAACAGCGATATCTCTAAAAGAATTAAAAAAGCCTTAAAATATGCATCAGAAAATATTTTGATTTGTTATGGTGACACAATGGCAGACATTGATTTAAAAAAACTTAAAAAATTACAAAAACAAAAAAAAGATAAAATTATAATCTCTACTTTTCAATATAAATCTAGCTTTGGAATTATTAAACAAAAAAAAAATAATGAAATTTCAAATTATTTGGAAAAACCAAAGTTAGATTTATTTATTAATATAGGCTATATGTTATTTAAGAAAGAGAAACTAAAAAAATTGGATAACCATAAAAGTTTTGAGAGTTTTTTAAAAAACGTAATTAAAAAAGAAAAAGTTTTTTCGAATATTCATAAAGGTAAACATATTACTGTAAATACAGTGTATGAATTAGAACAAGCTAAAAAAAACTTAAAATAAAATTTAATTATTTTTTAAACCAAATTTTAAAATTTTGCCTATTTCATGATTATTTAGTTTTTTTGAATTTTTAGAATTAATTTCTTTAGAAAGGGGTTTTTTTGAAATTGTTTCAGGATCAATCAAATAATATTTTGAACCATTAGCCTTTAAAACATAAGTATTTTTAAGTTCATTATATGCTACCAAAATCTCATCAATTTTGTCTCCAGCTCTCTTTTTTATAATTTTATATTTTCCACCATATTTCTTTATCCAATAATCTAAAATATCAATCATTTTAGCTGACTTCATTTCAGGACAAACTATTTTTCCAGAACATAATTTTTGTTTTTTTAATGCCCAAAAAACAAATTTTGAGGCGTCTTCTACAGTAAAAAAAAATCTTCTCATAAAGGGACCTGTTGTAGAAATTATCTTTCTTTTACTTAACATTTCTCTCCAAATTGGAAAAACTGAGCCAGTAGACCAAGCTATGTTTCCAAATCTTAAACATATAAAATTTGTTTTTGATAATCTACTCGATGATAAAAATATTCTTTCCATCGTTGCTTTAGTAAAACCATAAAGATTACCTATTGGTTGGGCAGCTTTGTCTGTAGATATTCCAATGACAGTTTTAATTTTATTTTCTATTGCAACTCTTGCTATATTTGAAGATCCAACAATATTTGTATCTATACACTCAAAAGGAAATTTTTCAGAGAGATCGACAAATTTCGTTGCTGCAGCATGTATTATAATATCAGGTTTAGTAAAAATTATCGCATCTCTGACAGAGGATATGTTAGATACATCCATAGGTACAAATTTAGTATTAGTAGATATTGATTTTTTAAAATTTTCGCCATTATTTCTTGAGGCTAAAAAGACTTTATAATTTTTACGTAATCTAAGTGCTAGGTTTTCCCCCAAGAAACCGTTTCCACCTGTAATTAAAATTTTTTTTTTCATAAGATTATGTTAATCATTCTATAACATTAATAAATTACTAATCAAAATAAATTTATAAATGAAGTATGGTTTAACAAATATTTTCATTGATCAGCCGTTATCTTTAATTTTATCAATTTTTCTTATTTTAGGAGTTTCAAAACTAGGAATTATTTTTCAAACATATATTAAAAAAAAATATAATATTGAATATCTTTCTGATTATTTTTTTTCTCCAATATTTGGAACCTATATTCTAATTTTCTTTCTTTATCCATTAACTCTTTTTAGTTTATTAAATTATTTTTTTTTCAAAATAATTGCTTCAATTTTAATATTTTTAGGATTATTATTTCTATTTGAATTTACAAAAAAATTTTCGAAAAAAAAAGTCGAAAAATTAAAAAAAAATTATTTATTAGCAATTTCATTTTTTTTTCTTTTCTTGATTGCAGCATCGCCAATTACTCACGCAGATTCTTTAGCATATCATTTAACCAGTGCTTCACATATTTTGTTTAATGGAGGATTTAATACTGAAATAATTCCTTTTGAAGATAAACTTTCAGGAAGCGGTGAAATTATCATAGCAATAGGCTTATCCTATGGATTACAACAATTTGGAAGTTTAATTCAATTTTCGTCTCTTTTTTCTCTAATACCAATTTTTAATATAAATAAAATAAAAAATTCAAACCTTAATTTTATCTTAATATTATTATTTACACCAATTACTTTATTTTTAATAAGTAGCCCAAAACCTCAACTCATGCCAACAATGGCATCGCTTATTGTATTTTCATTTTTATTTAAGAATTTTTTAAAAAATAGTCAAAATAAAAATATATATAATTCTATCTTAATTTGTATTTTGCTAATTAATTTTTCCGTAAAATTTAGTTTTATATTAAGTAGTTTTATTTTATTTGTAATTTTGATTTTTCAAAACTTTAAAATTAAGAATTTAAATAAATTTATTTTTTTAGGAGTATGTATTTTCACATATTTAGTTTTTCCGAATTTTATTTTTAGAATAGTAAATTTTCAAACCAATATAATAGATTTATTTTTAAACCCATTGCCAGTAAATATTATCGGATACGACATTTTTAAAAATCATCTAGTTGAGGCTGATCTTAACAAAAGTTTTATTAATTTAATTTTCCCAAATACTTTTGGTGAAATTTCAACGATTTTTGGACCAGGTTTATTACTAATTCTATTTCTTAATACTAAAAAAATTAAATCTAAAGATAATATCTATATATTTGCAATTCTATTATTCTTAATAATAGAATATTTCTATGGTTCAAGTTTAAATAGATTTATTTATGAACCTTATACATGGATGTTTTTTTTATTAAGTGTTATCGGCATTAGATTTAAGAATTTATTTAAGATATTAATGAAATATTTTTATTTACAAAATTTTGTAATCTTTTGTGGATGTATATATTTGGCACTTAAATTATTTCCAGGATCTTTAACTCCAAAAATTTATGAAAAAGTCATGCACCAAAATGCTAATGGTTATTCATTAATAAATTGGGCTAATAATTATTTTGAGGATAATGATAGGGTAATTTCTTATTCTAGATCAATATCTATTTATAATGTCTACTCCATATCTTCAGATGTGACTTGGTTAGTAGACTTTAAAGATAAAAACTCAAATCAGTATATAGATTTTATAAAATCAAAAAAAATTAACTTATTGGTTTTTGGTGGAGAAAATTTAAAGTTGGGAGTATTCGAGAACTGCATTGGAAAGCAAATTGCTTTTAAAGAAAAGGTTGGAAGACAAGTTGGCAGAAATCCCTTTAATAAGGGAAATTTTTATAATGGCTGGATTTTTGAATTTAATTATAGAAATTTACCTGATTGTATCTTTAGATAGTTTGAGAGGTAAATTTTTTTGAAATTGATCAGAATATTCTCTCATAAATTTAGAGTAGCATAAAGATTGCTTATCATCTTCTTTGACAAAATTTATTAGAGATCCACTTGTGAAGTTTAAATTAAATTTTGCATTTATTGCTTCTTTTGCGAAACATAAATTTTGTTCTTTATACTTAATATCAAAAATACTGTAGGATACGATCCATTGCAAAATATTTAAAACAATAATCAAATTTATTATTTTCTTATTTATAGTCTCTATTAACAAAAGATAACTAAAAATTATAAAGGGGTTTAGTAGTAAAGTTTTTACTGGCATAAACAAAAATAATAATAGATTTGAAAATACGATATATAAATAAATGGCATTATTTAAATTTTTGAAAAAAAATATTTTTCTAAAATTAAAAAAAAATATGAATAAAAAAATAAAAGAACTATAAATTCCAATTATAAGATAAATTTTATAAATAAACCTGGGTAATAGGCTCTTGTAACTCAATTCGGGACCACCGTACCATCCTGGTGTTTCAGACTCAGTTAAAAAAGGGATTTTTATAAACTCAATTGAAAATTCATAAAAATTTAATGTAGGTATAAAAAAACAAATTCCTATTAATGTTGTAAGAAAATTAATACTTAAAAAATTAAATACATTTTGTCGATTAATATCTTTATAAATAAAATATATAAATATTATAGGGTAAATAAAAATTACAAAATTTGCTCTTGATATAATTGCAAGTCCAAAAAAAAAGGATGTTATAAAAATTTTATTTTTTTTTAAAAAAAAAATTCCTAACGAAAAAAAAAACAAGGCAATAGGATAGTCAATCGAATTTGTATTTTCAGATAATAATAAAAAATTTGATAATGCTAAAACATAGAAAAGAATAATTTTTTTACTTTGAAGCTCAAAGGTTTTAGCTAATACAAAAATTGAACTAAAAAAGAATAAAAAACAAATTAAGTTTGATATGGGAGTCCCAAAGTTGTATGCAAAAAAACCAATTATAAATTCTGGGACTAAGTGACCATAGGCTCCTCTTGAAGGCGAGTACAATCCATAATCTATGAAATTTAAAAAAGATAATATTACGTCAAAAGAATCTCCATCAGAAAAGTTAGAACCTCTTTTTAAAGAGATAAATAAACCCATTATAAAGAAAAAAAAAATAGGTAAATAATTTTTATTTCTTATTAAAAAATTCATATTTAAGTCTAATAGTATAATTTTTTAAATGTCTAAAGAGAAATGGTAATATTACAATGAATGGATTTAAACTGCTTTTATTATCAAAATAAATTGTTTCAATTGGAACTTCTTTTATTGTCAATTTATGAAAAGATAGTTTAAATATTAGATCTTCCTCAAAAAAATAATCATTACTCACTTCATTTAAATCAATCTTTCGTAATAATTCACTTCTAATTGCTATAAAACCATTCACTGCATCAGTAATATTTTCTATTTTGCATATTTTTTTTGTTAAATAAGTAAGCGCTATATTTCCAAAATAGCGAACTTTTGGTATTTTTAAACTTTCCAATTTATTTAAAAAACGAGAACCTTTGCAAAAATTTACATTTTGATTTTCAAAAACATTAATAAAATCTTCAATACATTTTGGATCGTGCTGTCCATCACCATCTAGTTTAAAAATTATCTCATAATTTTGATTTAATGCTTTTTTAAAACCATGAATAGTTGCTCCACCAACACCTAAATTTTTACTAAGGATCTCTATTTCAATCTTACTTTTATCAATTTTATCTTTCATTAATTTTCCAGTGTTTTCAGGACAACAATCATCTATAAGGAATACTTTATCTATTTTATCGAAATCTATTTGCTTAATAACATCCTCAATTTTTTTGGATACTCTATAACAAGGTATCACAATACAGATTTTTTTTTTCATAAGCTAAAAATAATTTTTTACGAGAGTAAATATTTTTTTATTTTCTATTACTTTTTTTTCTGAAATCAACTTTTTAGACAGTAAAATCCCTTCAAAAAAATGTTTTCCTGTAGTTTTAAGATATTTAAATTGGTTAAATATTTCTTTATTTTTATTTAGATTTTTAAACATTTGAATATTTAATCTACTGTCATAACAAAGATTTTTTTGAATCAAATTTGACGGAAAGTATGGTTCAATTTTTTTAAAAGATTTTACCTGAATTCTGTAAAAAATTTTATTTAATGATATTTCTTTAACTTCAAAAAATTTGAATCCAAATACATTAAAATCTGAAAGTTTTTTTTTATTTTTATTTTTTTCCTGAACATCTCTAAATTCTAAGATGCCACCGTTAGTCATATTGGTATCAAGTTTTTTGAAAAAAATACCAATGGCTCGTAAAAATTTTTGAGGATTTTTAGGTCTCAACAAATATTCAGTTTTAATTTTTTTTTGTGTAAAACCGTTGTAAATTATTGTTTGATTATATTTATCAGATAAATCAATTATTTTTTTTGCAATAGAGTCTGCATACTTAAAGTATATTTTGTAGTTATTAATTTCATCCCAATTATTATGCTGGAAATGAGCAAGAGAGTTTAAAAAGATATGAGAAAAGTTTATTCCTTTATTTTTGGTAAAACTTTCAAATAAATATATGGAAATTAAATCAAATAAGAAAAATAAATTGTAATTTTTAAAACCTTTTAAAAAAAAAGTTTGAAAAAAAATTAAGCTTATTTTAATTAGATCAATTAAAGAAATATGTTTAATACAAATAAACAAAAAACTTAAAATTTTTGATAAATTTTTTGAAATTCTATAATCAGTATAATTTTGAGCGTAACTTCTTGGGAGTTTAAAAGCATTTAAAAGACTAACTGGTTTTACTTTAACTTGTCTATTCCAAGGATCAGGGAAAAATACTTTGATATAGTTATTGTTTTTGAAATAAGTATTCATTGTTCCCCAAATAGCACAATTAATTTTTTTTTTTGATAAGATGTCCCAAATTTGAATTAAACTTTTTGGCACTGGTTGCCCAGTTTTCAAAATTTTGTGAACTTTTGAGGATTTACCAGTATTTATTGATACTGTTTGTACCCAAGGATCTAAATCTTTATCTTGTATTTTGTTTACAGAGAAAGTCTTTATTTTTTTAAATTTCAGTAATTTTTGGATATTTTTGCATTTAAATTTTTTAGCCCCATAGTTAAGAAAATTATAATTAAATTCATTTAAATGAACAGATAAAAGTTTTTTTTTAAACATAATTGTATAATAATGTTAAACACATAATAATTATTTTTCCAATGTTTTATAATGATTAAATTATTTCTAATCTCATCAGAAAATAATAACTCTTTTGGTGTTAATATAGTTGTAAAAAATTTAAGTAAAGAATTAAAAAAATATTGTTTAATTTATCAAAATTTTAGTATTTTTAAATTTATAGTTTCAACCAAAAATATTCTTTATATACACGGATGTTGGAGTTTAAAAATTTTTTTTTATTTCTTAATAGCAAAAATATTTAGCAAAAAAGTTGTTTTTTCTCCTCATGGTATGCTTGACCCATATTCATTTAATTTTAAACCTTTAAAAAAAAAAATAGCATGGTTTTTGTTTCAAAAAAAAATTTTGAAATACTCAAATCTTATTATTGTGAATTCTTCGATTGAAAAAAAAAATATAGCCAGTCTTTTTAAAAATAAAAAAACTATTGTTATTTCACATGGAATTTCGGATTTAAAAAAAACTTTCTATTTAAAAAAAAAAATTAATAAAAAAATTAATTTTGTTTTTTTCTCACGAATTCATCCGGTAAAAAATTTAAAAAAATTAATTGATATTTGGCATAGTGACAATTTTTTTAAGGATTATAAATTGACTATTTATGGGGACATTGCTGATATACATTATTTTAATAAATTAAATAAAAAAATATATTCTAATAAAAATATTTTTTATAAAGGTCCATTATTTAATAACAAAATCAAAACTTTATCAAAATATGATGTATTTGTATTGCCTTCAACTTCAGAAAATTTCGGTTTGGTGGTTTTAGAAGCCTTAAAAGCAGGTCTTTATCTGATTTTAAATAAAAATCTTCCTTGGAAAGTTCTTAAAAAATATAAGTTGGGTCATTTAATAGAATTTGACAAAAAAAATTTAATATCGACTATTAATAAGATTAATAAAAATAAAAATTCAATTTTTTCAGCAAAAAGAAAAAAAAAAATTTATAAACTTTTAATTGAAAACTATAATTGGAAAAAAATAGCAGAGAAATATATTGAAGAATTAAATATTATTCAAAATCGATAATTTTCTAAAAAATTAAAAATAGAGAAAGTTGGATGGCAGTTCCAGATAAAAATTATTAATATATAAAAAATTGTTTTAACATCAAACTTAAAAAATATCTTTTTAGAATTTATTTGAAAAAGAATCATTAACGGGACAAAAGCCATTGATGTTAATCTTATTATATTTTTACCAGAAATTTGGTATCCTTGAAGAATAGGTTGTGCAATAATTAGTATTGAAAAAAATATTAAAAACAAAGACAAATTGTAAAAAAGTTTAAAATTTTTTTTTGTAAATCTTAAGTAAAAAATTATAAAAACAATCAAAGGCGCAAAACTTAATAAAGGCCAAATCAAAAATAAAACTAATTTTTGGAAGGATACACTCTCTATAAAGATCCCAAATAATGTAATATAGTATTGATCATATCTTGTCTCGGTTTGAGGAATTAATTCAGAATAAGAATAACCCAATAAATATATTAGAATAAATATCAAAAATAGAATTATTAAATCTTTTAGATTTAAAAAAAATTTTTCTTTTTCTAAAAATATTATTGGCAGTAAAGATAATGGAATTGCAATTGCGCTTTGTCTAGCGAGACTTGCAATAATTAATCCTAAGTATAAAAATTTTTTATTTTTATGAATTATTCCTAAAATTGAATTAAGACTTCCTAATAGAAATATCAAATCATTAATAATTAACGGATTGGAAATGTAGTATCGAGTTAAATAAGGATTAAAGTTTAATAGAGTCAGAGCAAATAATATATTGTATGGATTTAATCCTGTACTTTTTAAAATTCTAATTAATATGTTATTGATTAAAACAAGTATAATAATAACTAAAATTCGATAAAGTGAATATAATTCTAAAGAAATTAATTTATTTAATAAACCAATTAGATATGGAAAGAAAAATCTTTCAGCATGAATTGGTTGTAAGGGAATGTTCGTTAATTTCGGAGAAGATTTTGAAATTTCTAAATATGAAAACCCATCTGCTGCTCCAAAGATTAAACTTTGTTCATAATTAAAGTATGTATTTGTAGCTATTAAATAAATAATGAAAAAAAAAATGAAATAATAAATCTGTGGTTCTATAGGTTTAAAGATCTTTTTCATCAAAGATACCTTTTAGCCAATATTTTGCAATCACATACCAATCAATTATGGGTTTTATTTTAGTGTAATCTTTTTTTGATGGATAATCCATATTAACAGGAATTTCAATAAACTTAACATTTTTTGATCTGAGTATTTTACCATAACTAAAATATTCGTATCCATAAGTATATAGCTCTTTTTTTAGAAAATTTTTTTTAAAATTTTTAAAAATACTAACTTTAAACATTCTAAAACCACATGTTGAGTCAGTAATTTTTTTTTTTAATAAAAAATTGATTACTGGATTAAACATTTTTATTAATAGAATTCGATATAAAGGATTATTTTTTTTTGAAGATCCTTCTAAAAAACGGCTTCCAGAAATAAAATCATAATTGTTATTTTTTGATAGTTTTATAAAATCGATTATTTGTGATGGTTTCATTTTTCCATTTCCTGCTAAGTGAATTATAAATTCATATCCATTTTTTTTAGCAAATAAAAAACCAAGCATCAAAGCATATCCAACACCTTTATTTTTCTTTAGATTCAGATAATTAATTTTACTATCTTTAATTAAATCTATAGATCTATCGGTTGATCCATTATTTACAAATAAATATTTAAAATCAAACTCTGAGTAGTCATACTTTTTTATTTGATCTATTAATGAAATAAGTTTATCATATTCGTTGTAAACGGGAATTACACACAATATTCTCATAACATATACGTACAATAAATTGAAAAATAATCAAATCGGTATAATAGGTGTAGGGTATTGGGGGACTAATATTGTAAATGTTCTTCATAAACTCAAAATTAAAAAGATTTTTTGCTATGATAAAAATATTGAAAATTTAAATGAGATAAAAAAAAAATTTCCAAAGGTATCAATAGTTAAAAATTTAAATCTTTTCTTAAAATCAAATTTTGATGGGGTAATAATTTCTGTCGATACAAAATACCATTTTAATTTGGCAAAAAAATGCTTATTATCAGGATATAATATTTTTGTGGAAAAACCTGCCACAAATAAAACGGCACACCTTAAAATTTTAAATCAATTATCTATCCAACAAAAAAAATTCTTTATGACCGGTTATATATATTTTTATAATGACCACATCAAATATATTAAGGAAACCTTAAAAAAAAGAAAGTTAGGAAAAATTTTATATTTATCTTTTGAAAGATTTAATCTTGGACCAGTTAGAAGTGATGTTTCATCTGCATGGGATCTTTCATCACATGATTTAGCTATTTTAAAATTTTTTTTCAATAAAAAATTAAAGATTTCAAAATTTTTTGGACATGATTTTTTAAAAAAAGGAATAAATGATATCAGTCAAATTTCGGGAAGAGTTGGGGATATTAAAGTGGATTTTAAATCCAGCTGGTTAAATCCTGAAAAAATAAGAAAAATTGTAATTATAGGTAAAAAAAAAATGCTTTTGTATAATGAACTTGATTTTAAAGAACCTATTAAGATTTTTAATAAATATGCCGAATATCCAAAAATTGCAAAATTTAATAAAAAGTTTTTTACCCAAAAAGCAAACATATATCAAGGAAGCACTTTTGCTCCAAAGATTAAGATTAAATCACCATTAGAAAATGAAATGATTGAGTTTATTAATTGTATCAATAAGAATAAAAAACCTCTTACCTCAATTAAACTTTCAATTAATATACTAGAAACTCTCGAAAAATTAAATAGAGTTAAGTAGTCTACATATTTTAATTATTTCATTTTTTTTTAAATTAGGATCAATAGGTAGACTAATTCCATACTTAGAGAAAAATTCAGCATTTTTAAAAGATTGGTTTGAAAATAATTTTTTAGTTGACTTAAGTTTGTGAATGGGCTGTGGATAATGTTTACCATATTGAATTTTATTTTTTTTTAACACCTTAATTATTTTTTTTTCAAATTTACTTAAAATTACATATTGGTGGTAAACACATCCTGAGGTGTATTTAAGTTTGATTATTTTTCTATTCTTAATTTTTTTATCATATAATTTAGCAATTTTTTTTCTTTTATTGTTATTAAAGTTTAATTCATTGAGTTTTCTAATTAGTATTAACGCTTGAACGGTATCTAATCTACTGTTGTATCCTATTAAATCGTGTTCATATTTTTTTATACCACCTAAGTTTCTTAGTTTTAAAAGTTTTATATATAATCTTTTTGAATTAGTTGTAATAGCTCCTCCATCACCGTAAGCACCTAGATTTTTACCAGGGTAAAAACTAAAGCAGCCCATCAGCCCGATAGATCCAGTAGTTTTGCCAGTTTTATTGATTGAAAAATCTTTAGCGCCGTGTGCTTGAGCTGCATCCTCAATTAAATGTATTTTTTTATTTTTAATTAATTTTTTAATTTGTCTAACTTTACAAACTTCTCCATATAAATGGACCATTATTATTGCAGATGTTTTTTTTGTAATTTTATTTTTTAAATCTTTCAATGAAATAGTTGGGTTTTCGTTTTGTATATCAACAAGAACCGGTTTTAAATCAGCACGTATTACTGCAAATAAAGTTGAACAATAAGTTTGTGCAGGCAAGATTACTTCTGAATCTTTTTTTAAATTTAAAGATTTTAACGCCAAAAAAAGTGCATCTGAACCACTATTACAAGCTACTGCATATTTTGACCCACAAAATTTAGAAAATTTATTTTCAAAGCTGTAAACAGGATCACCATTAATGAAATTAGTTTTTTTAATTGTTTTTTTAAAATCTAAGATAAAATTACCTAAAAATTTTTTATCTTGTTTGTATATATCAAAAAATTTGATCATTTTGATTAATTACTATCTTTTTTTTAATTTTCAACGTTTATTAAATTTAATTATTGATGTACTGAGTAATCATGAGATTTAAAAAAAAAAAATCATCAATAAAAAATGTAATTTTTGGTAAAAATGTTACCGTTATTGAACCTGTTAATTTATATAATTGTGAAATATCTGATAATTGCTTTATAGGTCCGTTTGTAGAGATACAAAGTGAGGCTTATATTGGTAAAAATACAAGGGTTCAAAGTCATTCTTTTATATGCTCTAAAGTAAAAATTGGAAATAATTGTTTTATCGGTCATGGTGTTGTCTTTACTAATGATAAGTTTACTAAAAATAAAATTGAGAGAAATAAAAAAAATTTACTAAAAACTAGAGTAGGTGATAATGTTCTAATTGGAAGTAATTCTACAATACTTCCAGTTGAAATAGAAGATCATGTAATTGTAGGAGCAGGATCTGTTGTGACAAAAAAGTGCTCTTCAAAAAAAATTTATTTTGGAAACCCTGCAAAAAAAAAAAAATAGATGATATCTGTTATAGATTATGATGGAGGAAATTTTAAATCAGTAATAAATATTTTAAAAAGATTAAAGGTACAATATAATTTAACAACTAATAAAGATATAATTCTTAAAAGTAAAAGCATTATTCTTCCAGGTGTATCTAATTTTGGTTATTGCATAAATAGTCTTAAATCATTGGAGCTAGATAAGATATTGCATGAAGCTGTAATAGAAAAAGAAAAGAATATACTTGGAATTTGTTCAGGCATGCAATCCTTTGCAACATATAGTGAAGAGTCTAACTCTCCTGGATTAAATTTCATTAAAGGCACAGTAAAAAAAATTGATTTTGATAAGTATTATAGATCTCCTCATATGGGTTGGAATAAGGTGGATACTCAAAAAAATAAACTTTTTAAAAATATAAAGAATAATACGAGATTTTATTTTTGTCATTCATTCCATTTTAAACCACTAAATCAAGATATAGTTGTAAATTATACTAAATATAAAAAAAATATTTGTGCCGCAATTAATTATAAAAATATTTATGGAGTTCAATTTCATCCTGAAAAAAGTTTTATTGACGGGTATAAACTAATTCAAAATTTTATTGAAAATTCTGAATGAAAAAATTAATTAGAATTATCCCAAGCCTTTTGATTAAAGATGGCTATCTTGTAAAAGGTACTAAATTTCAAAATCACAAATATATTGGCGATGTGTATAATGCTGTAAAAATTTTTTCTGAAAAAAAAGTCCACGAGATCCAATTGTTAGATATTTCAGCTAGAAATAGATCAAAATGTATTGATATTGAGTTAATCAAAAAAATTAGAAAAGAGATTTTTGTACCATTATCTGTTGGGGGTGGCATAGAAAAAATTGAACAAGTAAGTAAGATTATAAATGAAGGAGTTGAAAAAGTAATAATTAATTCAATTAATTTTGAAAATAAAAATCTAATTAATGAAATTGCCAATAAGTTTGGTTCTCAAAGCGTAATAGTCTCTATAGATGTAAAAAAAATAGATAATGATTACAAAATTTTTTCTAATAATGGGCAGACTCAAAAAAATATAAATCTATTTGAATATTTAAAACAAATTCAAGACTCTGGAGCAGGTGAAATTATTTTAACTTCTATTGATAGAGAAGGAACAAAGTTAGGATTAGATTTCGAATTATATTCTATTGTTGAAAAATACGTAAATATCCCTTTGATTGCTCATGGAGGTGTTAATAATACTGAAAACATAATAAATTTTTTTGATAATTTCTCTTTTTCAGCAGTTTCATGTGGCAAAATTTTCGTTTTTTATGGTAGTAGGGATGCTGTTCTTATTAATTATCCTGATGAAGTTTCAATAGAAAAAATAATGTCCAAATATGAATAGTATAAAAAAATTTTTTCCAATACTTTTATTAGCAATCTTTATTTTTTTACTTCAATTTTATTACAAAAAAAATGTTAGTGATTTTGAATTTGTAAAAAACATAAATTTTAATCTTATTTTAATAATAATTATTCTGTGTTTTATTTATTTGATTACAGAAGGATCAATACTGAGAAATATAGTGAGATCTTTAAACAAAGATATATCTTTAAAAGAGTCATTTTTAGTAATGAATTCAACTTATTTCTGTAACACTTTTGTTCAGCTGTCTGGGCTAGGTTTTAGAGTTTATTATTTAAAGAAGTATAAAAATTTACAAATATCGAATGTCATAAATTTAAGTATTTATACTATTGCATGTGAGATTTTGGTTTTCAGTTTTTTTGGTCTAATGTCGTTATTCTTTATTGATCTAATCTCGGAAAAAATTAAGATTAATCTTATTATATACCTTGTATTTATATCCTTTTTTTCTTCCTCTTTAATTTACCTTTTTTTAAACGAAAAAATATTATTGTTTTTAAATTTTAGCAAATTTTTGAAGTTTAAAATTTTAAAAAAGATTATATCTTTATTATTTCCAGAATTAAAAAATAAAAAAAAATTTTTTATTCAACAAACATTCTTATTCTGTTTACAATATTTAATTTTATTAACTATCTTTTCAGTAATTTTATATTATTTGAAAATAGAAGATTTTTTTTATTTATCTTTGCTAATTACGTCGTTAGTTGATTTTTCATTTTTATTTGCATTAACACCTTACTCTGTAGGAATAACAGAATTTGTGACAGTTTTAGGAACAAGAGATACATTACTATCATTTGCAGAAATAATTGTATTAATAAACCTTTTTAGGGTATGCATGTTAATAATATATTTTATTATAGGGCCTATTTTTATTATTTATAAAGCTATGAGGAAAAATGGAGTGTAAAATTTGTTTGTCTAATGAAACTATTCCATTTCTAAAAATAGATAAAAATAATATCTGTCAATTTTGTCATATTCATAATCAAATGGAAAAAGAATTCCCACTAAATGATAAAAGTGAAGAGGAAATTTTTAAAATTGCTGATAAAATTAAAAAAGTAGGAGCAAAATCAAAATATGATTGTTTAGTTGGAGTAAGTGGTGGAAGAGATAGTACTTTTTTGTTATATTATGTAAAAAAAATACTCAAGTTAAGACCTTTAGCAGTCCATTATGATAATGGTTTTGACTCAGATGTTTCAGTTTCAAATATATTAAAAGTTTGTGAAAAATTAAATGTTGATCTTGAAACAAACGTGGCTGATTGGGAGAGCTTTAAAAAAATAACAAGATCTTTTTTTTTAGCAGGTGTATCAGACCCAGATACTCCTACAGATGTTGGGATATTCAAAACAATGTATAAAACTGCCTATAGAGAAAAAATAAAATATGTTTTCAATGGGCATTCTTTTAGAACTGAAGGGGTAGAGCCCTTAGACTGGACATATATGGATGGAAAATATATTGAAGATATTCACAACTCATTTGGAGATGGTAATTTATCCAAATTTGATAATTTTTATATTAGTGACTTAATTAAATTTAAAATAGTTTCAGGTATTAAGACTGTTTTACCTCTCAATTATATAAAATATTCATATGAAACAGTTGAAAAAATCTTAAACGAAGAATTTGGTTGGAATTATTATGGTGGTCATCACCATGAATCTCTATTAACTAAATTTGTAGTTTCATCATATTTACCTAATAAATTTAACATAGATAGAAGACTAACCTCATATTCTGCAATGATTAGAGCAAATTTAATTTCAAAAAAAGATGCAAGAAAAATAATTTCTTCTAAATCTTTAAAAAGAGAAGATGAAGAAAAACTTGTTCAATATATTTTAGATAAGCTTGATATCTCATCATCGGAATATGAAAAAATTTTAAATCAAAAAAATAAAAATTTTAGAAATTTTAATACGTATTACAACACTTATAAGTATTTTAAATATCCAATTAAAATTTTAGCCTATTTCAACTTAATACCAAAATTATTATATTTAAGATATTTTGGGTAATATTAAAATGTTTAATTTAAAAAGATTAAATACAAATATTTTCTCTATTGTATTAAATACTTATAATCAAAATAGTGAAAATTATAAATTAAAAATTTTAATTATTTTTTTTGATCAATAAGTTATTCATAACTAAATAGTCTAAATCATTTCTTAAAATACAATTTAAAGCTTCCTCAGGTCTCATTACAATCGGTTCATTTTCATTAAAAGAAGTGTTTAAAAGTATGGGCACATTCGTAATTTGATTGAATGATTCAATTAATTTAGTTAATTTAAAATTTTTTTCTTTGTCTACAGATTGAACTCTTGAAGTTCCATCAATATGAGTTATTGCAGGTACAAGTAATTGCTTTTCCTTTTTTACAAGACTTAAAGATGACATATATGGATTTTCAAATTTACTTTCAAACCATTCATTTTGAAATTGTTTAAGAGTTACTGGTGCAAAAGGTCTAAATGACTCTCTTCTTTTGATTTTTTTATTAATAATATCTTTCATATCAGGATTTCTTGGATCAGCTAGAATTGATCTGTTTCCCAGAGCTCTGGGGCCAAACTCCATTTCATCTTGAAACCAACCAATTACATTTCCATTAGATAAAATACTTGCTGTTTTATTGAAAAGATCTTTCTCTTCTAAAATTTTATATGAAATTCTTTCTTTATAGATGTCTTTCTTTAAAAGAGAAAATATAATGTCATTAGGATATTTCGTTCCTAAATATGGGTTTTTAGAATTTTCAAAAATTTTTGTAAAATTTGAAGAAACACTTAGTGCTGCACCTATAGCACCACCATTATCTCCAGGAGCATAATTAATATAAACTTTTTCAAAACGATCACTATTTGTGATATATTGATTAGCAGTTGAATTTAATGCGCAACCACCTGAGTACACAAGATTTTTAGAAAAATTTTTTTTTAAAATATATGAGATTATTTTTTCAAAATAAAATTCATAAACTTTTTGGACAGAGCATGCAAAATTTTTTTGAAAATCTTCATATGAATTCTCATTATTAATTTCGTCTATAAATAATTCATTTAATTTATCATCATAAATTTGATCAATTTCTAAATTATCTTCAGCAATATATTTATATCCAGGCTTTTGATGGTTGAAATATCTTAAATTGAGTTTAATCAAATCTTTTGATTGTGTTAAAAATAAATTATCTTTTATTTTATCGAAATATTTTGGCTTACCATAAGCTGCTAGTCCCATCATTTTATATTCTTCACCATATTTTTTGTAACCAATAAATTGTGTCATACCATGATAAAAAATTCCTAACGAGTGAGGAAAAAAAGTCTTTTTTATAATTTTTATCTTATTATTTTTGCATTCTGCTATTGCACATGAAACAAAATCTCCAGAACCATCGATTGAAAGACCATTTGCTTTTTTAAAACCTGATGGATAAAAAGCAGAAGCAATATGTGCTATATGATGTTCTATAAAATGAAATTTTACGTTTTCGTTAAGTTTAAAATGTTCAAATAATTTTTTTTTGATATTAATTTTTTTATATATTCTTTTTGCTGGTTGATTTTTTTTTAAAGAAAAATTCTTTAGAAAAAAAAAACTTTTTTGCATAAAATTGCTAAGAGGTCTTGTGTTAAAAGCAAAATCAGTAATTTGTATGGAATCAATTTCTGCGATTTTTAAGCATTCCTTGATTGACTTAATTGGATAACCAGAAAAATGTTTGATACGATTTAATCTCTCTTCTTCAATTGCTGCAACTAATTTTCCATTTATGATAATACATGCTGAGGAGTCGGCGTGATTAGCGTTTATACCAATTATTACTCTCATATGATTAATTAATTTTTGAAATTAAATTTTGGATCATCTATATTAATAAAATATTTTTTCAAAAATTTAACTTGTTTCATATATTTTTTTTCAATTAAAATTTTAGTATGATTTGATATACATTCTAAAACAAAAAGGCTATAAATATTTTCACCTGAGCATAAAGTGTATTTTGATCTAGATTGTATAATGGATATTTTCTTTTTGTGTAAAAAACCTAAATTATTTACTCCTTTTAAATTAAGTTTATCTCCTACCACAAAAATTTTTAAATTAAGAATAATTAATCTTTTTATTAATTGATAATTAAAAAACGACAATTTATTATTATGTTTTCTGTAGTATATTAATAAATCTATATCTTTAATCTTTCTTTTTTTTTTAAATTTAAAATTATTTAAAATAAAATTAAAATTACATCTTTGAGATGTTTTTTTTGATAAGTATTTTTTTAAAAGATCAGTTGAAAAAAAAATTTTATTTTCATATCTAATATTTAATATCAATTCACTTATTTTATAAAAAATTGGGAAAATAAATTTTCTTACAAAAAAATTGAATACATTTTTTTTTGTAAAAAGGGCTCCACCTGTAATTGGTCCTAGAATTGTATTTGGTGGCAATAATAGAAAAATAATAAAATTCCAAAAAGGCAAGTAATTTATATAACCCACTTTATGTCCTTTTAAATAGTCTCGCCAACAATAAATTAAAACTATTAAAGGTAATATGTATTTGTAATTTAAGAAATTTTTAAGATTTAAAGTTTTGATTTTAATTTTTTTTATTTGATAATTTTCATTTATAAATTTTCTGGCAAGATTTCCCTCACCAGTTTTACCTGAATAATCACAAGCCCAAAAAATTAATTTATCACTAGTCAACTAAAAGATATTTCATTGATATTGTTCTAAAATCATATTAGTAATTTTATTTATACCATGAATAAAAAAAAAGCACTAATTACTGGCATAACAGGACAAGATGGATCTTACTTAGCTGAATTTTTACTTAAAAAAAAATATATTGTGCATGGAGTAAAAAGAAAATCCTCTTCATATAATACAGATAGAATTGATAAAATTTATGAAAATAAAAAATTGAAAAATAAATTCTATTTACATTATGGGGATTTAACTGACTCTGCTTCTATTTTTCAGATAATAAAAAAAATTAAACCTGATGAGATATATAATCTAGCTGCTCAAAGCCATGTTGGGGTCAGTTTTGATTTACCAAATTACACAACTCAAGTTAATGCAATCGGAACTTTAAATATACTTGATTCAATCAAAAAATTAAATTTAGAAAAAAAAAACAAAATTCTATCAAGCTTCAACTTCAGAATTATTTGGTGAAATTCAGGAAAATAGACAATCAGAGAGGACAAAGTTTTATCCTAAAAGTCCATATGCGTCCTCAAAATTATTTGCTTATTGGATTACTAAAAATTATAGGGAATCTTATAATATTTTTGCATCAAACGGAATACAATTTAATCACGAGTCTCCTAGAAGAGGAGAAACATTTGTTACAAGAAAAATTACTATTGGAATTAGTCGTATTATAAATGGATTAGATAATTGCTTGTACTTAGGTAACATATATGCATTAAGAGATTGGGGCCATGCAAAAGATTATATCGAAATGTGTTGGAAAATTCTTCAATGTAAAAAAAGCGACGATTTTATTATTGCAACAGAAAAACAGTATTCAGTAAAATTTTTTGTGGAAAAGTGTTTTCAATATCTTGGAATTAAGATTTCTTGGATTGGTAAAGGATTAAAAGAAAAAGCCATTATCAAAAAATTCAATAAAGATAAATATCCAAATTTAAAACAAAATATGACTGTAATCAAAATTGACAAAAAATATTTTAGACCAAATGAAGTTGATAAACTTGTTGGAAACTCTTCTAAAGCGAAAAAAGTTCTAAATTGGAAACCAAAAACAACAATTTACAAACTTATAGCAGAAATGATGGAAAATGATTTAAGATTATTTAGAAAAAAAGATTAATTGAATTTTTTATGAAATATAAAGTTTTAATTGCTGGTCAAGAGGGAATGGTTGGAAGTGCGATATATAATCTTTTTAAAAAAAAAAAAATTAAAATAATCAATTGTAGAAGAAAAGATTTAGATTTTACATCTCAAAAATCTGTAGACAAATGGTTCAAAAAAAATAAACCAGATGTTGTCATAAATGCTGCTGGCAAAGTTGGTGGTATACTCGACAATTATAATTTTCAATCTGATTATCTTTATATAAATACAATGATAGGGATGAATATTGTTAATTCTTCTCACAAATACAATGTAAAAAAGTTAATTAATTTAGGATCTTCGTGTATTTATCCAAAAAAAGTTAAGCAGCCAATAAAAGAAAGCTCTCTTTTATCATCTAGTTTAGAAAAAACTAATGAAGGATATGCTCTTTCAAAAATAATTACTTTAAAATATTGTAAATACATAAAACAAAAATATAAAAAAGATTTTATTTCTTTACAGCCAGCAAACTTATACGGTATAGGAGATAACTTTAATCTTAAATCTAGTCATGTTTTACCTGCATTAGTAAAAAAATTTATATTAGCTAAAATTAAGAATAAGAAAACTGTTGAAGTCTGGGGAACTGGAAAAGCAAGACGAGAATTTCTCAATGTTGAGGATTTAGCTGAGGCTATTTATTTTTTAATGAAAAAAAAATAAATCATGATTTTATTAATATTGGAGCAGGTGAAGATTTTTCAATAAAACAGCTTGCAATAATGATAAAAAAAACAGTAAATTTTAGTGGAAAAATTATATTTAATACGAAATACCCTGATGGAGTTAAGGTAAGAATGGTTAATTCCTCGATTATAAGAAAAATAGGGTGGCGACCAAAGATTAAACTTAAAAAAGGACTTATAAAATATTGTAATTATTATTCAAATATAATTATGCCAAAAGAAAATTTATCTTAATTTTTTTTGACTAATAAATTTTATTAACACTAAGTAAATTAAAACAAATAATAATATAATAATAAATTTACTTATTCCAAAAAAATTCATAACGATTGGTAATAAAATTAATAAAGATATAATAATCAACGATTTTTTATATGAATATCTTGATATTAATAAATGATGTAAATGAAATCTGTCTGGTGTAAGAGGATTTCTTTTTAGATAAATTCTCTTAAAGAATAATCTAATCAAGTCTATTCCGGGCAACAACATATATAGCACAACTTCGTCTGTAAAACTTATAATTTCATAATTGTATAATTTAATAAATATATATCCGATTAAAAAAGCTACTAAAAGAGAACCACTATCACCTAAAAATAATTTATTTTTGAAATTTAAAAAAGAGAAAGTTAATACTGAAATTAAAATAACTTTAGCAATAAATAAATCACTATAAACTAATATAACACTTAAAAAAATTATGATTGAATAGATGCCTGATTGAAGATTAATTCCGTCAAACATATTGAATGCATTTAAAAATACCAAAAAACAAAAACATGTAAAAATTATAGAATAATCTGAAAGATAAAATTCTTTATCAATAAAAGAGAATTTAATTATTTTTATGTTCAAAGTTTCATCGAGAATTAAAATGAATGTAACCAAAAGTGTTATTGTTATAAATTTCATAGTAGCTGAAATATTTAATTTGTCGTCCAAAAAACCTAGAATAAAAATTGAAATAGATATTATAAAAAATAAAATTAAATTTTCTTCTATTTTAAAGATAATCTCGTCTTTAAATAAAGTTGGGTTGTTGAAAATTAATAAAAAATAAATAATTAGGTTTAAAAATATTATTGTACCACCAGCCAAAGGTATAGGATTTTCATGTAATTTCCTTTTACCATCTGGCTTATCAATATTTATTTTAAATAATTTTATTTTATCAAAAAAAATTATTAATAAAAAATTGAATAAAGCAATGAAAGAAATTAATATATTTTCAATTTCCATTTTTTGTTTTTTTAAAAAATCTATTTAAATAATTTACAAAAGTGTAAAAAACTATAAAATCAACACTAAAAACTGCATATGAACTTTCTAAAATAGATCTGAGCAGGAGTAATAAAACTATAATCGAACAATAGTAATATTTTATTTGTTTTTGATTTAAATCTTTAATATGTAAAAAAATCCTAAATAATATAAAAAAAGAGTATATAGATAACAATACGAAAAACATTAAACCTAAAAGACCCGAGGATGCGACTGCATATACTATTCCATTAGAAGCAGATCGATTAATTAAAAATCTATCACCTTGTGCTCCATAACCAATAATTTTTGAATTATGCATTTCTGATAGGATAGACTGCCAATCTTCGTATCTGCCTGAGGAATATGAAATAGGATCCATAGGTCTTTTAAAATCACTTGTTATATCAGCGAAACTTTTACTTACATCACCTTTTATACTTACATCACCTTTTGCAACTTCTTTAAAAATTAAAATAGAGAAAAGAAGTATTATTGGCATTATAAAGTATATAATAAAGTATCTTATTGAACTTTTTAATGAAAAATTTTTTTCATAAAAGTAATTTAATAATATGAAAATCAACAGTAGAGTTGTGGAAGTTCTGCTTTGAAACAACAAGACAAGTGTCGAAAATAAAATGTAAATTATAATTTTTATTGAGTAATTTTTTTTAAAAAATTTATAAAAAATCAAATTTAAAATAATCATAATAAATAAAAACGACCTTGATGATCCAGTTGATCTCGGACTATCTTTCCCAAAAAAAGTTTCACTTGACTTAAAAAAAAGATATAAACCATCACCCCGGGATGATTGGAAAAAAAATATAAAGGCTTTGTAATTAAGAATTGCAATCAAAATAAGCATTAAAAGAGTGATTAAGAAAAAGATAATATATTTCTTTGTATCAAAATATTGATTTACTAAAATAAAAATTAATAAAATATTTAATGCACTAATTATATAACAAATATTCATAATAGAATTTTTGGTAAAAACTAGGCCAGGTATTTGAAAAAGAAAATATAAAAACGCAGAAAAAAGAATTATTTCATTTTTTAAATTTACTTTTTTATATTCTTTAGAAACCAATATAATTAGAATAGGAAATATAATTATATTGAAAAATTGTCTTAAAAAATTAACCACATCATTTAGATTAATTTTTTCTTTTTGATAAATATTTGAAATATCATAAAATGATGTTGAAATTGAAAGCCAGCAAATACAATAAGAAAAAGTTAAAAAAATTTCAATTGTAGAAAAATTAAATATCTTTTTATCTAGCATTAATCTTTTATTTCTTTTTTGTATTCTTGACGCATAAAAAACCAATATCCCAAGGGATAAAACATTATTAAAGAAAGCCAATTATTAAAAAAATTTCCAGAGGGAATTAATGGAAAAAGGTTTATTATTATTCCAACATTTAAGAAATAATAAGATATAATTAGATTGTTGTTTGTTTTTTTCAAAATTATTTTTATATTTTCGTATAAAGTTTTCAAAAAAATAAAAAATATTAATAAGAATCCAAAAATACCTATTTCTGATAGAATTTGTAGATATAAATTATGTGGGTGAGTAGAACATGTTATCTTATTATTTCTGTTCAAAAAATCTAAATAACTAATTTTACTGTCTTTCTCTTTCAATTTGTAGGAATTACAAGTTTGGTAAAAAGTTTTAATTCCACTTCCATTAAAAACATTGTCCTTAAAAATTACAAATGCGGTTAGAGAGAGATCTTCATGTTCTTTAGAAAAATACCTTTTTTTTTCTATATGATTTTTGTTCCATTCTGTTTCTAAAAAACCAAGTTGTTGAAGAGTATAATCTATATATTTAAATTTTAATTTTGGATTGAAAGTAAAAAATATTAAAATTATGATTGATGAAAATAATAAAAATCTAATTTTATTTTTTATAATTAAAAAATAAAAAGTTAACATTACTAAAAAAAGAAAAAGAGCAGTTCTTTCAGAGCTCAAAAATATACAAATTCCAATAATAAAAAAAATATATTTTGAATATTTGCCTAAATTTTTAAAGTATAGCAAAGATAACAATATAGGTAATAATCGAACAAAATAGCTACCCAATTTTTTTTCATCATTTAAAAAACTTGTAACAAAGGGTGTAGGGTCAGATCCTCTTGGATAACCCAAGATATTAAAACCAGTAAAATATTGTATTAGCGTATCTGTACTAATCACTAAAAAAGTAATCAGTAATGAAAAAAAAATAATATTCTTAAAGAATAAATATTTTTTTAACAGGTAATAAATTCCTAGGACAAATAAGAAATATCTAAAATAAAAAAAAGAAGGTAGGAATGATTTTTCAAATACAGATGAAAAAATAAGACTAATTAAAATTATTAAATAGAAAATAAGAAAATAAATAATTTCATATTTTACTTCCAAAAATATTTTTCTATTTTTTTCAAAAAAAAATAATCCAATTACAATTAGAGCACCCAGAGATGCAAAAAGATCCGCTATAAATATGCTAATTGTTAATAAAAAGGGAAATAGAAAAATTAGAGTAATAAGAAATTTGTCTAAATTATTAGTTTTAGATATAAACTCTTCAAAAATTATTTTCATTTCTAATATGTTTATATATATCTTAATATATGTAAATTACTTTTAGCTAAATAAAAAAATTATAGACATTTTATATGAACAAAAAAAAATCATCTTTTAATTGTTTAATTGTTAAATTATGAAAATTTTATGGTTAGTGTCATTCAGGCCGATAGGCAAATCTAAATCAAATGATTTATTACAGAATATGTTTGTTGATTCAGTCAAATCACTTAATTGTGATATACACTTTAGTATTACTCAATTTGATGAGTTAAATGTCAAAAGATTTGTTAAAGAAAAAAAAATAAGATGTTTTTTTTCAAACATCTCAAAAAAAAAACTTCCTCCAGGAAAAAAATACTCTAATAAATTAATGTTATCCAATGCTTTAGATCAGTTTATTGAAAAAGGGAAATTTGATTATTTAGTTTTTTCAACTGCTGATATTATTGTTCCTAATAATTTAATAGAAGTGATTAAAAATATAAATCTAAAGGATTTTTGTAGCTTCGTATTTCCAAACACTCAAGTAATTAATGGAAAATTAAAATATACTTTTTGGCCTCATTATGGAATTGATTTAATTATATTTAAAATTGATAAAAAAAAAGCAAGGAAATTTAGAAAGATAGTTAAATTTTATAATCAATATGACTGGGGTATAATTGAAAATTTTTATTTTGCAGCATGTGAAGTTTTAAAATTAAAAAAAATTAACTTATTTAAAAAAATGCAAGTTATAAAATTTGAAAATGATTTTAAATCATTTTCTGAAGATAGAAATTGGCAAAAAAACTCATGGAAGGAAAATCAAAGATATTTAATAAAATTTCTTGCTAAATATAGATTGAATAAACTTTATGCGTACGGGTCATATTACTTTCTTTTATACAAAATTTTAAGATTAAGAGATTTAAATTTTAAGTTATTTTTATCATATTTAATATTTTATCCCTATAATATATTTAGAAAACTAATAAGTTATTTCAAATAATTTTTATTTTTTTTTTGCTAAAAAATAGAAATGATTTTGTTTATTTATCAAGTTTCCTTTATAAAATTTATTTTTAATAATTTTTACTTGAAATCTATTTTCAATTTTTTTTTTAAAGTTTTTAAAATACGTAAAATTGTTAATATCTTCAAAATTTTCTTGAAAACCTATCAATATATAATTGCAAGTTTTAATGATATTTTCAAATTTTTTTCTAAAACTTATCGGTGTTTCCGAAATCGACCAATTGCCGATAAATAAAGAAATTGAATTATTTAAATTTAAATTTTTTGTTTGTTTAATATTAGAAATTAAAAAATAATTATTATTTTTAAAAAAACCAACATTTAGATTATTATGTTTCAAATAATAAAATTGAAGTAGATTCACATAATAAGTATCAAAGCAGATATATCTTATATTCTTATTGATTCTTGAAAAAATTCTTGCCATGCATCCATATCCACCACCAAATTCAAATACTTTTTTCACTGTTTTCAAATCTAATTTGAATTCTTCAATTAAAATATTTAGATGAAATACCTGATTAATCTTATTTCCTGAACTTTTTGGATATAAAAAATATCTAATTGGATTACCGACATTGTCCTCAATTAATAATTTTTTATAGAAATTCCATTTTTTACTTTTTTTTAAAAATTGCAATTCTCTATAAATAAATAATCTATTATGAATAAAAAACATCTTTTGAATAAAACTTTCTCGTAAAAAGTTCTTGATTTTATTTCCTTTTAATAATGTAAATATTTGTAAATTAAATTTTACGTGAGTTTTTTTTAAGTTAAGCTTATTTTGTTTAAAATTTACTAATTTTTTATGAATTTCTTTTGTTATTTTTTCATCTTTTTTTTTGATCAAATCTTCATTGATAAAAAAAAAACTTAAAAAAGTTGCTAATTTTCTAAATATTGAACTTATCATTTTTTATAAAATTACCAATTATCAGAAAAATCATAATTATAAGTAGTAAATTTTCAAAGTTAATAGATATATAAAGGGCTGATAGGAAAAAAAAAATATAGAAATAATAAAGAGTAATATTTTGTATTATTTTTCTAAGTAGATTTAATCTTAAAATTAGTAATATAAATTCTTTAAAAAGAATTAAAAAACTTATTTCAATTAAAGAGAATTTATTACTTGTTAAAAAATATAATAAAATCACAAAAAAAGGCATTAGGTAAAATTCTATTTTCAAATTTTTATATAAAGTTTTTGATGCTTCAAAATTAGTAATAAGAAGATGTGATGTACATGAAAAAATTGCACATAGAGAAAATATTTTAGTTAACAATAATATATCCTCACTAAATTGATCACCAAGCCATGCTTTAAGAAAAAATTCATATAATGGAAATATTAAAAAAATTATTATTGGCAAGATTTTTAAAAAAATATTGAGAGAATAGTTAAAAACCATTTTATCATATTTTCTTCTAGACAATGTTGTTAATAAATATGCACTAAAACCCTTAGATAAAATACTAAGTTTACCAGTTAATTGTTGAGGAATAGAATAAGTAGCAATAGCTATGGGACCAAGAAATATTTTTATTAAATATTTATCAAATAAATCATAAAATTGTATTAAAATATTATTGAGTGTAAGCCACTTTGCATTTTTCTTTAAATTTTTAAAAAGTATTTGATTATTTGACATTGATATTAAATTATTTACCAGAATTGATAAAAACATTAATACAATAGTTAAAATTTTTATCATTAATGAAAAAGTAATCAATTCGTTTAAAGATAATTTTTGATCATATATTAACATCAATGAAGGTATTGATATTGAGAAACTAAAAAAAATCAAATTGAAAGCACTTAAGGTTTTAAACTTTTGGTTTCCTTGAAAAATACCCTCAAAACTTGAGTATAAAATTGAAAGAGCTATCCCTAGAAAAAAATAATTTGTTAATGATGAATCAATAAGTTTAAATAAAAACGATATTTTCTCAATACTAATAAGAATTTTTAAAAAAAAAATTATTACGATGATAAAAAAAGTATATTTAATTCCTTGAAAAGCAATTTCTTTATTATTTTTAGGATAATTGTTAATACTAACTGCAATAGATTTTCCAATACCAAAATTTAATATAGATGAAATTATTAATAAAAAATGGAAAATTATATAATTTCCATAATTTTCAGCTCCTGCAGTATTTAAATGTACCGATATCGAAAACAAAGAAAGAAAAATAGATAAAAAACCTGGTAAGGATAATATTGAACTACTTATTAGTAACTTACTTATTTTTAATTTCATTGAAATAATCACTTAAATTAGATTTGATAAAGTTTGAAGTTATATTTTTCATTGAGTAGGTTTTTTTATAAAATCTTTTATCTTTATTAGATTTCTTTTTAATTTTTTTAAAATTTTTCAAAATCATAGTAAGTGTATTAATAATTCTTATTTTACTATTAACTACAAAAGGGGGATTTTTTTCATTCAATTCAATACCTTCAATACCTTTTGTAGACGAAATAACTATTGTTCCAAGTGTTAAAGCTTCAATTATTTTAATCCTTGTACCTGAACCAAATTTAAGAGGTATGCAAATACATTTAGCATTATAAATTAGATTATATAGTTTTTTTTTAGATACAATTCCCTTATTAATTAACCAAGGAAATTTTTTGTTATATCCTCCTCCTGTTATAAGCAATTTAAGTTTGGAAAATTTCTTCGTAATTGTTGGCATAATTTCCTTATTCAAAAAATCAATTGCATCTTTATTTGGTTTATAAAGATATGACCCAGAGTAAATTATATAATCTCGGGATATTTTCTTTTTTATATTCTTTTCTTCAATATCAATTGCATTAGGGTAAAGAATTGTCTTTTTCTTATAAAGTTTAAATATCTTATTTCTTTCCTTATTTGATACTGAAGTTGAATAATCTGAATATTTAAAAACTAACTTTTCAAGGAATTTAGTTAAATAATAAATTGGTTTTATTGAATTTTCATTTCTAATCTCAGACTCTATACTATGTGAAATATAAATAGTTTTACAATCAGGAACAAGTAATTTTAAAAATAAAATTGTTGAAAAGCTGTAAAATATCCAACTTGCTCCTTCGATTATTACAAATTTATTTTTTGAGGTTTTTATATATTTATAAATTTCAAAGATTAGCTTAGGTAATTTAAAAATTTTATTAACAGGCGTTTCTTTTTGTATAAAGATTGTTTTGATATAATTATTTTCTATTTTCTTGATGTGAGATATTTGAAAAATTTTTTTCTGATTTGGCCAACTCTTAAATCTGCTATTTACTACTGCTGCTGAACCCATATTATTTGGCATAATTGGAAAAAAAGTAACAAAAGCTGTTTTACTATTGATCATAAATCAATGTATTTTTTATATCAGACCTTACAATTAATATTTGCCTTTTTTTTTAAAGTTATTATAACACTTTTGCCTGGTAATTATTGCGAAAGTGTTATACCCGATCCCATTCCGAACTCGGAAGTCAAGCCTTTCTGCGCTGATGGTACTTTGTCTTAAGACATGGAAGAGTAAGTCGCTGCCGGCATACATATAAAGAAATTATGAAAATAAAAAGCTCACTTAAATCGATTAAAAAAAGAGATCTCAATTCCAAACTTGTGAAGCGTAGAGGTAGAGTTTACATAATAAATAAAATAAATCCAAAATTTAAAGCAAGACAGAAATAATTTTTTATGGATAACGATAACCATAAAAAAACCTGGAATAATTTTACAAAGTTTGTTCTATGGGGAAGTGTATCCGTAGTGGTAATTTTGGTCTTAATGGCAATATTTCTTTTATAAGGTTTTATATGAAAATTGCGTCTCTCTCAGAAAATAAAAATAACGAAAAAAGAATTGCAATAACTCCTGAGACAACAAAGAAATTTATTTCAAATGGTTTTGAGGTATTTCTGGGCAAGGGTTATGGAAATCATTTAGGAATTAGTGATGATCACTACAAAGATAATGGTGCATTTATTC
>MDTE01182207.1_pt1 | contig 62020 bp, 56 predicted proteins | sample 811231 | NCBI WGS metagenome assembly MDTE01 (sample SAMN05326651, study PRJNA326480) | marine metagenome | isolation source: seawater | place: Indian Ocean: Red Sea | collected 2010
GGCGCCGCTTTACACGCCATCATCGCCGCCTCGATCAGAAACGTCCCCGTCCCGCACATCGGATCGACCAGCGCGCCCCCTTCTGCCGCAATGCCGGGCCAACCGGCTCGGAACAGCAGCCCTGCCGCCAGATTCTCCTTGAGCGGCGCCTCCAGCCCCACGGTCCGATACCCCCGTCGATAAAGGCTTTGGCCTGCCAGGTCGAGACTGATCGTCGCCTGGTCGCGAAAGAGATACGTGTTGATCTGCAAGTCAGGCTGCTTGAGATCGACCGAAGGACGATCCCCCACGATCTCCCGAACCCGATCGACGATCGCATCCTTCGTCTTCAGCGACGTGAAGTGGGAGTGCGTGATCGCGCTTTGGACACAGTTCGCATCGACGGCCAACGTCACAGCGGGGTCGAGATGGGATTCCCATTCGATTGCCTTCACACCGGCATACAGTGCATCCTCATCCTTCGCCTCGAACGACGCCAGCGGCCACAACGCTCGGTTCGCGATCCGGGACCACAGACAGACGCGATACCCGACCTCGATCGACTTCTCCACATACACGCCCCCCTTCATCTCCCTCTGCACAGGTACGCTCAACTCTTCGAGCTCCTGCGCCAGCAGATTCCCCATCCCCGGCGGCGCCGTCACAAAAATGCTGTCTGTTGAATCACTCATAGAAACGAATAAAGCAGGACCTAAGCCCTGCCAATACTCGTTCCCAGGCTCCTTTGTCGGGCCGAAGCCTACGGCGAAGGCCGGCAGCCTGGGAACGAAATAGCTGACCATTGACGACTGACTACCTGACTAATGCCTATTGCCTATTGCCTCCAACTTCTCACTAAGAAACCCCAAACCCCCCCCCACCTGCTCCTCACTCAAACTGTGCAACACCACCGCCCCCGTATACCCCACCCGATCCAACAACTCCAAATACCGATCATAATTCAGAAATCCCGTCCCCGCCGCATCGTGTCCCGCCTCTCCATCCTTCGACAGATCCTTCGCGTGCGCAAAGACCACGTGTTCCCCGATCAGATCGAACGCCTCGTCCAGGATCTCGTCCATCCGGGGCAGTTCGCCTTTGTGGAACAGGTTCGCCCCGTCGATACACACCTTCAGCTTCGGCGACCCAACCGTGTCGATCGCCCGTTTCGCCTTCTCCGCACTGTCGATCACATTCGACACTTCGGGTTCGAACGCGACGAACACGTCGTGCCGCTCAGCGATCTCGGCAGCGCGCTCCATCGACGCGATCATGTCATGCCACGCCGATTCGCTGTTGTTGTCCGGGTGCGGTCGCCACAGATAGTCGGCACGCGTGCCGCTGCACAGCGTAACAACCGACGTCCCCAGTTCGCCTGCGTGCGAAGCCAGCACCTCGAGTCCGCGGAAACCGGCTTCTCTCGCGTCGAGATCGGTGTCGATCATGTTGAACGTGCCCGAAAGCCCGCCAATCTCGATCCCGCGCGCTGCGGACGCCTGACGAATCCGTTCGCACAGACCATCCGGGATCGACTCCGGAATCTGATCGATACCCGCACAGCTCATGTGCCACTGCGTCGCCGGAATACCGGCCTCGACGATCGCGTCGAGCACCGACTCCAGACTGTCTCGCTGGAACACGGTCGAGAAGATGCCCGCTTTCACGCCGTCACAACCTCGATCGAATCTCCCGGCCGGATCACACCCGACTCGAGAACCCGCGCACAAATCCCACCGCTCACCCCGCCCAACGCCTTCGTCATCCCCTTCTGCGTGATCGTCTGGATATACCCGCACGGCGGCCGTGGTCGATCGAAAATCATCGTCGTCTCCCCCACGCGGAACCGCTGCCCTGCCAGACTATCCAGCTCGATCCCACGCGTCACGATGTTCCGTCTGTGCTGACCGTCCCCGACCTTCACGTCCGACTCCGCCTGGATCTGCGCCAGCACCTCACTCTGGATCAACGTCACCTGGCACTCGTCGACGTTCGTCCAGTATCCGGTGCGCATCATATACCGATCCCCTTCCAGCCCACCGTCCTTCACCGCGCTGACTTCATCCACCTTGACCATCGGCTCACCGCCAGAGGCGACGATGTAGATTTCTTCTACGACTCCTGCCATATCAGCACCCATTGAATGTGGAGAAAGACGATTGCCTCTTACTCCTCACCATCTGATTTCACATTAATTCTTCAGTGACTCCGACGACATCGCCCACGCGCTCGACCACTCTGTATGCGTCGCTAAAATCCCCATCTCTTGTCAGATCCGTCGGCACAACGACACACCTGAGCCCAGCATTCACAGCTGCTCGCATACCCCTGGCCGAATCCTCTACAGCGATGCAGGATTCCGCCGATAGCCCCAGCCGTTCCAGCCCCATCAGGTAAGGATCCGGATTTGGCTTCGACCGTTCATAGTCTTCGTTGTCGACGACGCTCTCAAAGTAGCTCAGGAACCCGGTCGAACGATGGATAATCTGAAAGTGGTCGCGACGAGAACTCGTCACGATGACCATCCTGACCCGATCCTTCAGCGCCTCCAGCGTCTCACGCGCCCCGGGGATCGAGAGATCACCCTGAGAGAGCAGATCGCTATACACCTGGTTCCGTTCGTCCCGTAGCCGTTCGAACGTCTCCCCGTCGAGATCGGCCAGCTCGAACAGACTCTTCCCGGCCGTCAGTGAGACCTCGATATACTCGTCTCGCGTCAGGTTGTGGCCCACGGTGGCCAGCGTCTGCTTCGTTGCTTCGAAGTAGAGATGCTCGGTATCGACGAGAACGCCGTCATTGTCCCAGAGGATGGCTTGCAGCGACACGGTGTTATTGACCGACCTTTGGTTGAACTGAGATTGCCGTTTCCCTAATATCCTGAAGAGAACCAAATCCGATGACCGATGAAATGATCCTACAGGAACTCGAGGGACTCGCCGAGCAGCTCGACATCGCGCTCAACCGAGTGGATCTCAAGGGACGCCCGGGCGGACTCTGCGTCATCAAGGGCGAACGACGCTTCATCCTCGACCGGACACTCGACGTGAAATCACAGGTCGAGGTACTATCCAAAGCCTTCGCCAAGCTCCCCCTCGACGACGTCTTCCTCAAACCTGCCGTCCGCGACATCATCGACAACAACGACGAACCCTGGGTCTAGGTCGCGGGGAGCCGCCTTTCAATCCTCAATCTTCTATCCTCAATCCTCGATGTACCGAATGGCTTCCCGCGCATCCGCCAGATCCTTCCGCGCACCTCCCAGCACCATCGCCAGCATCGCCGCCCCATACGCCGCTTCTTCCGTGTGCCTGGGAATGCTCATGGACATGCCGAACGTCGTCTCCGCGATCCCTCGCAGTACAGGATTCTTCCGGATCCCGTTCCCCGCGCCCACAAGCTGCGATCGTTCACCTGCACCCACCGCCAGCGCTTGCTCGTAGAGCCCCTTGAACTGGTCGATCACACCTTGCTGCAGGGCTCGCGAAAGATGCCCCGGGCTGAAGTTTGCGGTACCGATGCCCGTCAATAGCCCTCGCCTTGCCGGATCCTCTCGCGTACCCGTGAACAGGGGCTCGAAGGTCAGCCCATCCACATCGGATTGTATCTCGACCGCAAGCTCGGTCATCCGCTCGTAAACCGCATCGCCGTCGCCATCAACCCCGAACACGTCACGCCCGACCGCCAGGTAGAAATCGCGAAGCCAGGCATACGTTCGCCCACCCACGAGTCCGGCGCCAACGAGGATATACTTCCCGTCCACGTGCGGCCGGCCTTCCAGTCCCGGTCCCATGTCGGCTGTATCCGCACTGACCGAAACCTGGCCACCAGTACCGACGTTGATCAGCACCGCGTTTTCGGGATCGCTCACGCTGCCCAGAAAGCTGGCCTGGTTGTCTCCACAAGCCACGGACACCGGTATACCGGTATCGAGACCTGTATCTGACCACCCGGGTGAGAGCGTACCCGCCTGCGAGCCTGATGCCTGCACAGACGGTAACAGGTCGGGCGTAAAACCCAGGCGATCCAGCAGCGGCGTATGCCACGAACGTGCTGCCACATCAAACAATCCTGATCCCGCTCCGTTGGTTGCGTCCGTCACCGGCTGAGTAGAGGTCAAATGAGCGGAGAGGAAGTCGGGCAGGAAACAGGCCGTCGCTCCTGAAGTCAGATTGCCTGATCGCTTCAGCCATAGCAGGGTTGCCCCGAGGTAGCCGGCCTTGGCCCGGCACACGTGACCATCGCCATCGGTTTCCTCGACGGCCCGTGTCAGTTCGGAGAGCGGGCTGACTTCACCCTCTGCAGCGCGCTGATCCTGCCACCCGATGAACGGACCGGCCGGCTCGCCATCTTCCTCGACGAGCAGCATCCCGTGCATCTGCCCCGTCACCCCGACCGCTGCGACCTCACGATCCGACGCCGCCTCCCGCAGGACGTCTCGCGCGATGCTCAGAATCCGGTTAGGATCCCATTCACTGCGCCCGAGTCTTCGGTCCTCTGCAGACGTCGTCTCCGCATCGTTCGGAGCCGTCGCCTTCCCGACCACATCCCCGCCGACGGCATCTACAACGATCGCAGTAACCGTAGTCGTCCCGACATCGAGACCAAGATAGTTTCTCACGCTGCCCTGTAGGGTTGGGGGTCGCTAAGGACGAAAGGTTGGAACATCAACTTCTTGGTGGTCTTGGTGACCTTGGTGGTCAGATCCTGGTTCTAGATATGCCTGATATTCTTACCTAGCGTCGCGACGACTTCGCCTGTCGCCACCATCGGACGAAGCGCTTTCGACCACATAACAGCTTCCTCCGGCGCAACCAGCGTCTCGAGCACATTGCCAAAGGGGTCGGTCACGTCTGCAACAGGATCACCCTTCGCCAGGACATCATAGATCTGCGCGCGATACTCGAGGATACCGCCCCGATTCGAGAGCAGACTGAGAAAGCCATCCACGACCGTTTGCCGCTTCGGGATCGTGGGCTTCCCGTCCATCATGCCGTAGTGCTTCATCAGGTTCTCGACGCCCGTCACGCCCTTCCGGATGCTCTCTTCGTCCCATCCGATACAGCCGCCCAGTTCCGGATCGATCGTCGGAATGCCTTCGTCGGGAGCAGACCGCGCGAGCTGCCCCTCAGGACCACGCGCATCCAGGATGTATCCGATCCCGAACATCTGCGCCATCTCCATGCACGCTTTGTGAATCCGCTTGCGGCGATCGACCCGCACCCGGACCTCATCGATCATCGGCCGGATCCCGCCCTGGTGGAGATCGACGACATAGTTCGACTGGAGTACCGCATTCTGGAACAGCCGATAGGCGATGCGCTCGCTCGACGTCCCGTCCTGACGGCCCGGAAAGCAGCGGTTCATCTTCTTGTTGTCGATAGGACTGAAGGCCTGGTGGGCCTGGAGGGCATGGACGTTCACGATCGGCACGGCGATCACACGACCGCGCAGCTGCTTCGGATCCAACCGCTTCAGCACGCGACGGATTACGGACAGCCCGTTCAACTCGTCACCATCGCTGATCGCCTGTAGATACATCGTCGGGCCAGTGTCCACGCCGTTCACGAGCGAAACCGGGATCTGTGTCGGCGTCCCGTCTCGCATCTCGGTCACGGCCAGATAGCCCTGTTTCGTTTCACCGGGCTTCGCCTTGAGATGTTCGACTTCTAGGAGTTCGCTCACGAGTGACTCTCAGGCGGGTATCTTGACGGTGGGCTGACCGTTGACGTCCGACCAAACACCACACGGTCCGCCACCGGGGCTTTCGGCGAAGTCGACTTCCTGCCCCGCCATATCGAGGACAGGCTTGTAGAACTTCGACACCTCGGTCGCGTCGCCGGTAACGTAGTGGCCAATCAGGGACCGTCTGAACCGATCGGTTGTCGTGTTGGGAAGACTGCCGTGAATCACGGCCCCGTTGAAGAAGAGAACATCACCCGGATCGAGCGCGATCGGGATAGCTTCCATCTGGGATGGAACGGGAACGGTGACATCCGTAAAGCTTTGAATGATGTCAGCGGATTCGGTGCACAGGACAGGTAGATCTCCGGACCGTGGTAACACCTGAAGACATCCGTTCGCCTCGTCGCACCGATCGAGCGCCATCCAGGCGGCCATACACGTTCCCGGTTTGGCCTTCAGGTAGAACTGATCCTGGTGCAACGCCTGACCCGGTGAGCCGGCCGGCTTGAAATACAACATCGTCTGCACCGCATAGACAGGTTGGCCGGTCAACTGCTCGAGCCACCCGGCGGTACGGGCATCGATCATCCATTTCAGGCTCACGTCATCCCACCGGTGCATATGGATCACCCGCGGGAACGCCTTCAGAGGATCCGTGTCCGACGGGTCGACCCCGGAGAAATCCCCGGCATACAACCCAGCCTCACGCAGCCGCGTGCAGTGGTCGATGTAGAAATCGACCTCATCCGTCGTAAACAGATCTCGAGCGACCGCGTATCCATCTACTTCGAACTGCTGGAGCGCCTGATCGGGAACCTGAACCACTGAATCCTCTAGCCTCAATACTGTTGTTTCGGGACGGCGCCTAAACATGCGGGCTCCCTGTATACGTGTCAACGAAGCCTTTGATTCAGCGAGGGTTACAGACAGACGCTTGAACCACAGAGGACGCGGAGGACACAGAGAAGGACACGTCAACTAGGTCTCGGACTAATACGGACATCCGGGTTGTGCACAACTAGAGGGAACCACCGGTTTACCCTCCGCGTCCTCTGTAGTTCCTCAAAACTAAAGAAGGCCGGCGCTCGCTACGGAGCACCGGCCTTAATTCCCACAGATTCGAAATCCGAGGATCAGCTTTTGTCTTCTTCCTTCTCGTTGAGAACCTCAAATGGCGTGGGATTCATGATCAGCGCATCAGCCACATCCTTCATCACGTCTCGTTCGGAATAGTATCCGTTCTTGACCTGTTCTCTCACGCGGCGAAGCTTCTCCGCTCGCGTCTCCTTGGGTTCGTCAGAACCTGGAGGAAGTGGCTTGAATCTGACGCTGGAGTTCATTGTTGTCCCGTTAGCTGCGGAAGACCTCGTTCCGTCCTGGACCCGCGCAAAAACGCGGTTGAGGCGGTCTCGACATCCGCCCGACCTGGCTCTGTTGATGAGCCCCGACTCGCTACGTTTAATACATCGGCGGGGTTGCAGAATGCTTAACGGAAATGATTGATAATAAATCACTTGTGAACACCCATGTGGTTTTCCATGCACCCAACCATGACAACTTGATACGAAGACTTGTGCGTTCCTATTGGAACCTGGAACTTTCATACTAGAACACGCCTCAACGAACTCATCGTGTGGCGTATTGAAGGCTTAATACTTGAGTTGCGTAACCGACTTCGAGATGAGAGCAATCGCCACCGACCCCATCCCAATCAACCCCATCGAAGACTTGTCTCGAGAGTCGTGCTCGCCGCACCCGATCCAGGTATCTCCCAGCGCGACCAGAAGGGCTAGGGGAAATGCCAGAATCAATCTTTTGATGTTCGATATCAAGCTGGACTATCTGTTCTCACGAACAAAGCCCCCAAGGATCGATCCCCCGGGGACCTTGCGTTGTATTGTCGCCGCAAAGTTATGCCTCGACGCGGCTATCCACAAACAATATCAACCAGTTGCGTCCTCAACCCAGATCAAGGGGTGGCGCAACGGAAGGTTTCGGAGCACTTCGAAAGTCCTCGGATCCGGTTCTAGAGCCGTCCATGTATCCAGCCACTCCGGACGACCAAGGTTCAGACCGCCCAAAAGCAGACTTGGGTGGCGCACGGGCCACTCATCCCAATAGAGCACGTCTTCTCCATACGGCCACGCCCGCTTGTCGGCAATGTAGGGATGGATGAACGCGATCCCCTTCGCCATCCCACGCCCGTCCGGTAGCTCCAGTCGCCACAGGTCCTCGTTCGGTGATGAGGCGATCTGAGCCACGGCGGCCACCGCGTCGATCATGAACAACGAGTAACCGTAAGGTTTCGTCCGCGCAAGCTCAGCAGGAAAGCCGCCCTGATCGTCCATCATCTCCGTCAGATAGACATCCCTGAACTGGGTGCGCACCCAGGCCAGCACGTCGTCATCCCCCACGAAATCCGCAAACGCTGAAGCCTGGACCGACCAGCAGACCCCGTGGTTGTTCGGATGCACCTTCTCGGTGATCCCGTATTCGTGCGTGTTGATCCAGTCGAGGTAGGCACGAAACCACGACTTGATGCCGTCTGTAGTCGAGGCATCGACGTTCGGCGACTGACAAAGGATCTTCGCGCCACGCGCCACCTCGCACAGATGAAGCGTGTCGATGATCCCGATACTCCTACCCGAGTTCCGACCTTTGATCGCCTGGCCGTAGAGCAGGTTCGGGGTCATCCGTGTGTCTGGGTCGACAAACCAGGCACGAAGATGACGGATGGCGTGAATCAGGATGGTGGGTTGAGGATCGAGCAGGAAGGCCGAGGCCAGCGTTCCGATGATCTCACTGAGCCGGACGAGGGCGTGACGATGGTTATAGAAGAGATCAGGATTGGTTTCACCGTCCCGACGGATGTAGGGTCCGGCGGGATTGGTCGGATCCGGCCACCAGTAGTCACCCTCAGAGTAATAGTCGTGACGCCCACCCTCGCTCCGCTCGCATTGCTCGGCCGTAACCGTCACCGGCACCTCTTTGAGATACCGTGCGGCTTTCTGCTCGATGCGGGCGGCTTCGACGTCGCGAAGACTGGATGGGCTCGTGATCGACACGGCCTAGCTGACCGAATAGTCGAAAGGCGTGATAGCAGACTCGGGCACATCGATCCCGAAGCCCGGTGCTTCCTTCGGTACCAGATACCCATCCTCGGGCACGGCCTGCCACGGCGGGAACGCCTCCTCAAGCGGGATACCAGGCGATGATCCCACAAAACACTCGATCCACGGTGACACGGTTGACGAATACGTGAAGTGCTGCCCGAACACGTTGTTCGCCCCGCCGTGCAGATACACTTGGAGACCGGCCGCCTCCGCCATCTGTGCGATCTTCCGCGTCGGTGTCAGCCCGCCTACCCAGTTGATATCCGGCTGGAGGATGTCGAGCGAACCATCCTTGATGATCCGCATATACGGAAACGGGCTATACATATGCTCGCCCGACGCCAGCGACACCCAGTTCACGGCTTCCCGCACGGCACGATGGCCGTCGATATCCTCCGGAATCAGGAACTCCTCGATCCACTTCAGCTTATAGGGCCGGATCCTCTGGGCGAGCCGGATCGTGTATTCCACATCGAAAGCCATGTAGCAGTCGAGCATGATCTCCACCTGATCGCCCACCAGCTCACGCGTCTTCTCGATCAGCCCCTCATTGGCGTCGATTCCCCCGACTCCGTCTGCCGGGCCATACGGGCACGCCAGCTTCACCGCCTTGAACCCCAGCTCAAGCTGCCAGTCTGTATCGTTCCCTGTCGCATACGTGAAGATCTTTGCCTGCGTCGGTCCACCAAGAAGCTCGTAGACGGGCTGTCCCTGCAGCTTCCCGTTCAGGTCCCACAATGCCAGGTCGACCGCACTCATCGCGCACGAAGCGAGCCCCGAGCTGCCATACGGCTTCGACATCCGGAACATCATATCCCAACATTTCTCGATCGCTAACACGCTCTCGCCCTGCAGGATCTCCGCAAAGTGGTCGTCCACGATCGCGGCCACAGGTCGACCAAACGTGGTTTGACCGAGACCATATGAGCCGTCTTCTGCAATCACTTGCACCCACACGGATCCCCACTTCTTCGGCATCCAAGAGGGCCGGTATCGCTTGTAACGAGGATACCGTGACATCGGATTCGCGACCTCCGCCTCCTTCGTCCACGGATCCCTCCGCGCCTCACCCGACTTTGCCGTTCTCGGTGCCTCGATCTGAACCGCCCTTATCTCTTTGATATTCAAATCTGTCTCCGCTTCTTCGCCTTCTTACGTGCCTCTTCACACTTCACACACAGTGAATAGATCTGCCCCTCGAAGCCCCGCACCATCCCCAGCTTCTTCTTGCACACCCTGCACCTGATTGGGCTACCCGCCATAATTGTGAATCAAAGGCTCTCAACGCAGAGATCGCAGAGAAATACAAGGCAAGGTTCGCTGCCTCGGTCCGGATCCTCCACCAACCATAGATTCTCTCTGCGTCCTCCACGCGCTCCGCGGTAAATGGTTTTAATTTGTTTCAATGATCAAGAACCAACCGGAGAAGCGCCATCCGGATGTACAGCCCATTATGCGCCTGCCGGAAGTAGGCCGCCCTCGGATCCGAGTCCACTTCCGCCGCGATCTCGTCAACCCTGGGAAGCGGGTGCATCACCACGGACTTCTCCGGCAGCACCGCCATCGTCCGGTCGTCGATGATATACTTCCCGCGCGCCTTCTCGTAATCCTCGATCCGATCCCCGAACCGCTCACGCTGGATCCGAGTCTGGTATACAACGTCCACTTCGCGGGCCACCGCGCTCAGATCGTCCGCCTCCTCCCAGGAGATCTTGTGTTCGTCCAGATGCACTTTGATATCGTCTTTCATCCTAACGACCTGCGGTGCCACGAAGTAGACCTTCACATCGGTATACTTGGACAACAGGTAAGCCAGTGAACGTGCTGTCCGTCCGTTCGCCAGATCACCGACCATGGCAACGCTGATCCCGTCGAGTCGACCGATCTCCTTCTGGATCGTGTAGACATCGAGCAGCGCCTGTGTCGGATGCTGGCCCGGACCGTCACCGGCATTGATGATCGGCACAGATGCCACGTCCGCCGCCGCACGAGCCGAACCGCTCTCGAAGTGACGCATCACGATCACGTCGCTATACCCCTCGATGATCCGGATCGTGTCCTCCAGCGTCTCACCTTTCGCCGCGGACGAGAACTCCCGCGCGCTCTCCGTCGTGATCACCTGCCCTCCCAGCCGAAACATGGCCGACTCGAACGACAGCCGGGTCCGCGTGCTCGGCTCGTAGAACAGACTGGCCATAATGCGTTGGCTCAGGATGCTCGATCCATACCGGCTGACCACTTCCTCCATCTCCTTGGTCACGCTGAAAATTTCGGTCAGGAGATCGCGGTCGAACTGTTGGGCCTCAATGACGTGAAAGAGTTTATCCATGGGATCCTCGGATCAGTCGGGTTCGGCGTCGAGCACAAAAAAAGCTCCCCCTGGGGAGGGGAGCAGCTGTTGCACCAGGATGGATCGGGCGATCCATAACGCGCCTGTTCAGTGTCGGATAATGGGGTTTCTCAGCCTCGAAAATATAAGTGAGGCGGAGATCGGGCGGCAAGCAAAATCGGTTGACGAGAACACCCCACCCGGTATCTTCTGAGAGTCACGTCCAAAGGGTCGGAGCAACTGGCGAAACGCGCGTATCCAGACGCGCCGAGTGGAACCAACCACGAGGAAACTCCGACCCGGATCCTGCCGAACGCCTGGGCACTCACAACTAGAGCCCGGGCTATATCTATTTCTACCCCAAGCGTCCGGACTCCTTCAGGAGGATCGCGATGCCCGACGCATCTCCACTTGCTGCCTATCTGTCCGAACACGGCGCCGAAGCCGACGCCGGATTCGTTGCCTACCTCGCGTCACTCGAGAAGGTCCACAACGTCCTGCCCGACGCGGCACGCTCGATTGTCCAGGAGTTCGCCGATCAACGCGGCAACCTGAAGATGATCGCCAGCGAGAACTACTGCTCGCTTCCTACGCAGCTTGCCATGGGGAACCTGCTCACGGACAAATACGCCGAAGGCATTCCCGACCATCGCTTCTACGCTGGCTGCGACAACGTCGACGCGATCGAGAGCAAGGCCGCCCAACTCGCGTGTGACCTCTTCTGTGCCCAGCATGCCTATGTCCAGCCCCATTCTGGCGCCGACGCCAACATGGTCGCCTTCTGGGCCATCCTGTCCGGCCGGATCCAGGATCCGATGCTGAAGAAGATGGACGTCAAGAGTCCCTTCGATCTGACCGACGCCCAGTGGAAGGAGATTCGGGAGAGTCTGGGCAACCAGCGTCTTCTCGGACTCGACCTCTCTTCCGGAGGTCACCTCACCCACGGCTACAAGGTCAACGTCTCCGGCCGAATGTTCGAGTCGCACTCCTATACGGTCAGCAAGAAGAACGGACTCCTCGACTACGACGAGATTCGCGATCAGGCCAAGGAGGTCAAGCCGCTCATCCTGATTGCCGGCTACAGTGCCTACCCGCGCAAGGTCAACTTCCGCATCTTCAAGGAAATCGCGGACGAGGTCGGCGCAGTCTTCATGGTAGACATGGCACACTTCGCCGGTCTGGTGGCCGGCAAGGTCTTCGAGGGTGATTTCGACCCCGTCGCCCACGCCGACGTCGTAACGACAACCACGCACAAGACCCTCCGCGGCCCCCGGGGCGGCATGGTCATGTGCACGGAAGAGTTCGCCGATCAGGTCGACAAAGGCTGCCCGATGGTCCTTGGCGGACCGCTTCCCCACGTGATGGCCGCTAAAGCCGTCGCGTTCGAGGAAGCCAGCAAGCAGGAGTTCCGCGACTACGCCGCACGCATCGTTGAGAACGCGCAGGCCCTAGCCGCCGCCCTGATCGACACGGATCACACGGTCCTGACCGGCGGAACCGAGAACCATCTCCTCCAGCTCGACGTCCGTCCACACGACATCAACGGACGTCAGGCCGAGGGCGCTCTCCGCGAGGCCAACGTCACGCTCAACCGGAACACCATCCCGTTCGACCCGAACGGCGCCTGGTATACGAGCGGTCTTCGCATCGGAACACCGGCCCTGACCACGTTGGGCATGGGCCCGGATCAGATGAAGGAAATCGCCAACGTCTTCAAGACGATCCTGTCGAACACCCGGGCCACGAAGATCACCAAGGGCAAGAGCGCCGGCCAGATGAGCAAAGCCCGCTTCAAGATCGAGGACAGCGCACTCGCAGATGCCCAGGCCCAGGTCGCCGACCTGCTCGGCCGTTACCCGCTGTATCCGGAGCTGGATCTGGACTACATCCAGAAGGCATTTGCTTAGCTGCGGCAGGATGTTCGTAGTGACGGGTGTGCAGGGACTTGACCCATGTTTTCCTCTGCGCTCTCTGCGTCCTCTGCGTTGAAAGGTCTAGACTTTGATTCTGTCCCTCATCGCCTGTATGGCAAAGAACCGCGTCATCGGACGCGACAACGACATCCCCTGGAACGTCCCAGGCGAGCAGGCCATCTTTCGCCGTGTGACATCGGGCCACGCCGTCATCATGGGCCGCAAGACCTACGACTCCATCGGTCGCCCACTGCCCAAGCGGACCAACATCGTCGTGACCAGACAGTCCGACTATGAAGCACCTGGCTGCAACATCGTCACTGATCTCTCCTCAGCCCTTGAGGCTGTCCCCGCCGATGAAGACGAAGCTTTCATCATGGGTGGCGGCCAGCTTTATTCAGAGGCACTCGGCCAGGCCGATCGAATCTACCTGTCCGAGCTGAGCGAAGACATCGACGGCGAGATCACCTTCCCCGAGTTCGAGGATGATTTCAATATGATCTCCGAGGATGCGTACCCGGATGCCACCATCCCGTATGTCCATCGCGTATACGAACGAACCTAGATTTCCGGAACCCTGGCCTCTCCCTGGCTTCTGGCCTGAACACTCCCAGGCGAATTAACGCCTCTCAACAGTTAGGCTAACAATGGCTCTCGACTCCATCTCACCACTCGACGGTCGCTACCTCAAGGACCTCAAAGACCTCTGCCTCTACACCTCCGAGTCCGCTCTGATCCGCTACAGGGTCGAGGTCGAGATTCGCTGGCTCCTCTGCATGTCGCAGACCGAGGCGATCACGCACGTTCGTCCGTTCACAGCCGAGGAAACAGCCACGCTGCAGAGCTGGATGGAGGACTTCAGCGAAGCGGATGCGGCGCGGGTCAAGGAGATCGACGGTACGACACGCCACGACGTGAAGGCCGTCGAGTATTTCGTGAAGGAGAAGCTGGAGAAGAGCTCGATGGCAGACATCATCGAGTCCGTGCACTTCGGCTGCACATCCGAGGACATCAACAACCTGTCGCACGCGATGATGCTCAGGGACAGCATACAGAAGGTGTGGATCCCTTCCGCCAAACAGTTGATCGAAGACGTCACGGCCCTTGCAGTCGAAAACCGCGACGCCACCATGCTCGCCCACACCCACGGCCAGCCAGCCACGCCCACCGTCATGGGCAAAGAGCTCGCCGTCTTCGTACACCGGTGGAAGCGTCAGCTCGCCCAAATTGAAGCGCAGGAATACCTGGGCAAATTCAACGGGGCCACGGGCTGCTACAACTCGTATGCGATCGCCTATCCCGACGCCGACTGGGACGCCATCTCACGTGGTTTCGTCGAATCGATGAACTTAACGTGGAACCCGCTGACGACCCAGATCGAGGCGCACGACTATATCGCCGAGACCTTCCATGCCCTGATGCGCTTCAACAACATCACCCTCGACTTCGACCGTGACGCGTGGACCTACATATCTATGGGCTACTTCAAGCAGAAGGTCGTCAAAACCGAGGTCGGCTCATCGATCATGCCGCACAAGGTCAACCCAATCGACTTCGAGAACTCCGAAGCCAACCTGGGCCTCAGCAACAGCGTCCTCGATCACCTGGCCTCCAAACTCGCCGTCTCTCGTCTCCAGCGCGACCTCTCCGACTCGTCCGCCCTGCGGAACATCGGCGTCGGCGTCGGCTACGCCGGCCTGGGCCTCAAGTCCGCAATCCGCGGCGTCTCGAGAATCTCAGTCGACCAGGCCGCCCTGTCCGCCGACCTCGACAACAGCTGGGAAGTCCTCGCCGAAGCCGTCCAGACCGTCATGCGCAAGAACCAGGTCGACAATCCCTACGAGACGCTCAAGCAGCTCACCCGCGGCGAATCCATCACTGAAGCCGACATCAAAGACCTCGTCGACTCCCTGGACATCGACCCGACAGACAAAGCCCGCCTGGCCGCCCTCGCCCCCAACACCTACATCGGCCGCGGCAAAGCCCTTATCGACATCATCAAGTAGTACGCCATCAGGGAATACGGCTACGCGTGCACACCGTTCATCCCGAGTGCCCGGAGCCGCATCTTTCCGCGGCAGAGGGTGTATCGAGGGACGGTCGTACACAACCAGACGCCTGAGACACGGTCTGCAGTATTAAAAAGGGTGAGGGCCTGCCCAAGCCCGACCACGTCACCTATCCGCGGCTACAATTCCTTTTGTCACTTGTCATTTGACACTGGTCATTGCGCCCGCTCCAAGAGCGGCCGCAGCCCCTCCCATTCCAACCAGATATCCGTCAGCGCCGCATCCTTCTTCTCTTCGTGCTCCACGTGGTTCAGCCTGAAGTAGATCGCGTACCTCGGATGAGGGCTCACGTTCGTAACCGACCCGTGCTTGATCTGGTAGTGCACAAGGAAGACATCTCCCGGGTTCGCCATCTGCTGTTCCGCTTCCGGCACATCAATCGGCGGCATCCCTTCCTTCCCACCCTTCTTCAGAATATCGAACCCGTGCTCCCGGAAGTACTGCTCGTAGAGCACGTGCGTCCCCGGCCACAGGGCCAGATTCCCCGCCCAATCAGTCTTTACCTCGCTCAGCGCGACCCCCACCAACATCGTGAAGTTCAGCAGCTTGCCCTTGGGTACCCCATTCGTCGGCGAATGGCGGCCGTCGAGATGCCCTCCCAGGTGTAGCTCGGGATCCCCCAGTACAGGAAACCGGATCGCGATCTGTCCACGCCGCGCCTGGTTCACCCGCCCCTCGCCGATCGCAGACTCGACCAACGACCAGGCTGGCGTGTCATTCAACAGACCCGTGATCACGGGCTCGTCGCGTAGCTCCGGGCAGAAGGACTGTGCGCGATAGGTGATCATCTGTTCGGGGTCAATTCCTTCACCAAACGACCCGTTAATCGCCTTGAGGGCCGCATCCACCTTCTCCTGCGGAACCACCCCAGGCACCTTGACATAACCGCGATCGACGATCTCCTGCTTTTGTTGTTCTGTGAGTCCCACTTGAGTTTACTCCTCTATCCCGGATCACTGATGTCCGATCCTATTGCAGGGGTTTTCTCGTCTGAAGAGCTTGGGACAGGGCGCTTGCATGTCGACACACCATTGAGGCAACCAGTACGCCTCATCCCCTCTCTGCTCCTCTGCGCTCTCTGCGATCCAGCTTTTGACTTTGTGTGTCGGGTTGAGGGCCGCGCCGTATTTGCTTTTTGCCTGCCGAGCCCGCTTACTACCTCCCAACCGCAATCTACCATACGTAAACTAGGATGTATAATGCTCTCACAGCTCCACTCAGAAGTCGAATATGCCAAACTCCTTCTCAGCCAAGATGAGTGGCGTCCCTACCCGCGTCTCCAGGATCGAAACGCATGGGAAGCCCTGCCGGCCGACGTCAGATCCTCGATGATAGCACGCGGGGAGAAGAGCCTGGGCTTCGACTGGCCTTCTCTTCCTGCGACCATCTTACTGCAGTACGCACGCAACGGAAACCGATCCAACTTCGAACACATCAGCTTCGATCGTCGAACCCGACTGCGGCAACTCGTCGTCGCCGAGTGCGCGGAGGGGAAGAGTCGATTCATGGACGACATCGTCAACGGCGTCTGGGCAATCTGCGAGGAATCCTACTGGGGAGTACCCGCTCACCTGAACATGCAGGAGGCGGGTCACGGGCTTCCGGATACAGCCGAGCGAACGGTCGATCTGTTCGTTGCCGAGACGCTGAATCTTCTGGCGTGGACCTACTACCTGATCGGTGAAGCGTTCGACGGGATCTCGCCCCTTATTCGGCCACGCATCGTGCTCGAAATCGATGACCGTGGCCTTAAGCCGATGGAGGAGCGAGAAGACTTCTGGTGGATGGGATTCACTCTCGAACGCAAATCCTCCGACGGCAAGGTTTCACTCCGACGCGTTAACAACTGGAACCCCTGGATCATCTCCAACTGGCTGTTTGCCCTGCTCCTGACCGAGCCGGACGATGCACGTCGCTCCCGGAACTTTTACAAAGCCTTGCGGAGCCTCGACCACTTCATCGACCCGTACCCGGACGATGGCGGCTGTGACGAGGGTCCTGGATACTGGGGCCGGGCAGGCGCATCCCTCTTCGACTGCCTCGAAATCATCAGATCGGCTACGGACGAGAGAGTCGACGTTTACGAGGACCCGAAGATCCGTAACATCGGCCAATACGTGTATCGTGCGCAGATCGCGGGCGAGTACTTCCTCAACTTTGCCGATGCCCGTGCGATCGTCTCGCACTCTCCTTCGCTGGTCCATCGATACGGTCAGCGGATCGCGGATCCCGACATGATGGCCCTTGGTGCCTGGTTCGCTGACGGCGACACAGGCGGTGGAGGCACCCTTCGGGACACGATTGGCCGTCAGCTCCCGGCCATTTTCTCACTCGATGACCTTGCCCAGGTGGAGCCCCGCCAACCTTTGCCCCGTGATGTGTGGCTCGAAGACATTGAAGTCATGACCGCCCGAGACAATGATGGCTCGGCCGACGGGCTCTATGTCGCGGTCAAGGGTGGACACAACGAGGAGAGCCACAACCACAACGACATCGGAAACTTCGTTGTCTTCGCCGACGGGAAACCCATCATCATCGATGCTGGCGTCGAAACCTACACGGCCAAGACCTTTGGCCCTGATCGATACAAGATTTGGACGATGATCTCGCCCTACCACAGCTTGCTGCCCACGGTCGACGGTGCGGAACAGTTGCCCGGTCCGGAGTACAAGGCGACCGATGTATCGTACGAATCGGATGACGTGTCCGCGACCATGCGGCTGAATATCGCCTCCGCCTATGGCGAAGAGGCCGGAATCGAGCAATGGTCCCGTGAAGTCACTTGTGTCCGGGGCCAACGAATTGACATTACCGACACCTACAAGCTTGGCCGACAACCAGGGGAAATCACTGCTGGTTTCCTGACGCCGTGCAATGTAGACATCTCGACGTCCGGGACCATTCGACTGTCCAAACGCCACTTCAACGAGGGCCGTGAGTCCGGTCAGGCCATCTTTCGGTATGCGGCGGGGCGCAGTGTCACATTCGAGAAAGTGACGATTGAAGACTCAAACCTGGCCTCCGTCTGGGGATCGGAATTGACCCGGGTCATCCTCACGGCAACGAATCCCCCTCTAGAAGACACTTGGACCTACTCGATCGAGAAATAGCCAGGGATTGGAACAGATCACCGACAATCAACTCTTCGATGAGTTGGACTTCACGCGACGGGGCCTGGCCGACGCGGCAAGCGCGTTTCGTGCCGGCGATCTCGCAACGGCCAGATCGGCATTCGTGTCGCACTTCAGGACCAGATCATATCCTGTCGCGCTTCCCCTGGAGAAGCAGGAAGATCTAAGGGGCCACGGGTTCGCGTCTAGGGAGGTGACGGAGGAAGCCGACCGGATCTGCGACCACGTGTTCGAATTCGTCGGCCATCCCCCCCAGCAGCTCGGCAAGGAGATCGCGTGGAACGAGGATCCCGTTGACTACGAGCAATGGGCGATCTCGTTCAACCGTCACTTCCACTGGATTACGCTCTCCAAAGCCTACCGCACCACGGGGAACGAGAAGTACGCGCAGGAGTTCGTCGCCCAGCTCCGGAGCTGGATCGCGGCGATGCCAGTGGAAATCGGGACGCGCTGGATCCAGGCCGGGTGGGCGCCTGAAGGCAAGATGTCGCTCTCCCTGGACGCGGGGATCCGGATGGGCCAGACGTGGGTGCCTACGTTCTACGCGTTTCTCGATTCACCCAGCTTCACCGACGATGACCTGATCGCCATGGTTAAGGCCTTCCGGGATCACGCGGTCTACCTGATGGACCCGGTGCACTTCCGCTCGCTTTCCAACTGGGGAGTCATGGAAAGCAATGGTCTCTACCACATCGGGGTCTACTTTCCGGAGTTCAGCGCGTCTGGAGATTGGCGTGGCACAGCCATGTCCCGTCTCCACCAGGAAATAGACCTTCAGATGTATCCGGACGGCGCCCAGATCGAACTGGCAAGCGGCTACCATCACGTCAGCCTCCGCAACTTCGTCATGGCCTACGAGGCTGCGGTTGCGAATGACCTTCCCGTACCGGACGACTACCTCGTTTCTCTCGAACGCGCTTACCACTACAGTCTCTACGTCTCCCTACCGGACCTCCACATGCCGCCCGTGAACGACAGTGGCGCATACGACATCCGGCAGGCCATGCGAGATGCGCACGGATTCTTCCCTGGCCGGAAGGACTTCGAGTGGATAGCCACGGACGGGACGTCCGGTGAGCCAGTGGACGATGCGTCGACTGCATTCCCTTACGCGGGGCACTTTGTCATGCGTTCGGGATGGAATGCCGAGGATCCGTGCCTCTTCTTCGATGGCGGACCGTACGGCTACGGCCACCAGCACGAAGACAAACTGAACATCATCCTGTATGGACACGGTGAGACTTTGATCGCCGATCCGGGCAACTACCAGTATGACACGTCCGAATGGCGACGATACATGCTGTCGTCCTGGTCGCACAACACCGTCATTGTTGACGGGCAGGGCCAGCATCAGTATGGCAAGCCGCGTGAGGAATACATCGTCGACGAACCGCTCCCCCATACGTGGATCAGCGAACCCGGATTCGACTATGTGTCCGCCGAGTATGGTGAGGGGTACGGGCCGGATGAGGACAGGACCGTCTCCCACCGGCGATCTATCCTCTACATCAAACCTGATATCTGGGTCGTTACTGACATCCTCGTACCGTCAGACGATGGCGGCCACACCTACGAATCGGCCTTCCATTTCACTTCCGATGATGCGGAGGCTGACGGGCTTTGTGCGTTATCCTCCCGCCAAGATGGGCCGGGATGTGTCATCTACGGATTGAGCACAGCTGACGCATCTCTACGGATTGCGAAAGGGGAGCGTGAGCCGAACTTACGCGGATGGATGCCGAAAGATGGCGGCATCTCTTGCTGCCATCCTGCACCCACAGCCGTCTATGGCTTTGGCGGCAAGGGTAGCGTCCTTGCGACGTATATCATCTCTCCGATCCCAGCAGATGGGTCGGGGAGCATCGCCTCGGTGACGAGAATCCCCACGTCACCCGTTGGCGTCTCCGCGATTGCCGGAATCATACATAAGACGGATGGGACCCAGATGTACTTTGTGCAGAGCACGGCTGGCGACCAACGCGTCTACGTCCGCGATGGTGAGACCGATGCGGAGGCGGGGGCCATGGTTGTGGATCCGTCAGGCAGGATTGAGGCGATTCACCTGGCAAACGGCACGGGCGTGTGGGGAGATGGGATGAAACTGACTGTGGGTGACACCATCTACTGAGCCACGATTCAGGAAGAGCATGCTAACCGAACGCTACCACGACAGCATCGAAAAGGTACTTGTCGAAAAGACTGACTTCAGACCCTACCCGACCGCATCCGAACGGCAGGGATGGGAGTCGCTCCGTGCGACCACCCGTGACAAACTGATCAGTCGCGGTGCGGAACGCCTGGACTTCAAGTGGCCCGCGATCACGGCCCGGATGATCCTCGGATTCCTCCGGCACGGTGACCGAAAGACGCCTGAGAATACCCGCAGCATCCGCAGGGGCGCGCTGGCCGACCTTGTCCTTGCGGAATGTTGTGAGCAGCAGGGCCGTTTCCTCGACGACATCGTCAACGGCATCTGGTGCACGTGCGAGGAATCCTACTGGGGCAACCTCGGGGCGCTCCACATGCAAAAAGCCGGTCACGACTTCCCAGACCCCAACGAACGCGTCGTCGACCTCTTCACGGCCGAAACGGGCGCTTTCCTCGCCTGGATCAACTACCTCCTCGAACCGCAGCTCGGATCCGTTTCTCCACTCGTCCCAGATCGGATCCGCTACGAGATCGAAACGCGGGTACTCGAGCCCAACCGTCTCCGGGATGACTTCTGGTGGATGGGCTTCACGAGCCGCGGCGTCAACAACTGGAACCCGTGGATCAATTCCAACTGGCTGACGTGCGTGCTGCTCCAGGAAGACGGGGAACGACGCCCCCAGGCCGTTCAGAAGATCCTTCGAAGCATGGACGTCTTCATCGAGACCTACCCGTCCGACGGTGGATGTGACGAGGGTCCGGGATACTGGGGACGAGCCGCCGCCTCGCTCTTCGATTGTCTCGAACTGCTGTCACTTGGAACGAACGACGCCGTCAACGTGTATGGCGAAGAACTGATCTCGAAGATGGCCAGCTTCATCTACCGGACCCACATCGATGGAGACTGGTATGTCAACTTCGCAGACGCGTCTGCACGGGTGACGCCGTCGGCTTACCTCGTCTACCAGTTCGGGAAGCGCATCAACGACTCCAGGATGATGGCGTTTGGCGCTCACTTGCTCGAGCAGAGCGGAGGGGCAGGGCAGGGCGAAACACTCCAGAGATTTCTCCCACAACTGTTCAGTGATGACAGCGAAGCATCGGCGGCAAGGGGTATCCCCTACGAGTCTCAGGTCTGGCTCGATCAGATCGAGGTGATGTGCGCAAGGGAGTCGGACGGGAAGCCGGACGGCTTCTTCCTGGCTGCGAAGGGCGGACATAACGCGGAAAGCCACAACCACAACGACATTGGGACTTTCATCGTCTACAACGACGGAAAGCCGATGATCATCGATGCGGGCGTGGGTACGTATACCGGACAGACCTTCAGCGATCGCCGGTACGAGCTATTTACCATGCGGTCGTCCTACCACAACATCCCGAAGGTAAAAGGGGTCGAGCAGAAGGAAGGCGGGGAATACCGGTCCGCTCGTGCGCAATGCATCCACAGCGATCGGGTCAGTTCACTGACCCTGGACATTGCGCAGGCCTACCCGGAAGAGGCGAGCATCGTCTCCTGGAATCGGACAATCCGCCTGGAGCGGCCCGATACTATCTTCGTCAACGACGTCTACGAGGTCGGCGAGGTAAAGGACCGATTCTACCTGCACCTGATGACGCCTTCCGAGGTCGAGGACGATGAGGGTGGAACGCTGACGCTGTCGGCAAGGGATCTGCCCGGCGACTGCCAGACAGGAACCGGGAGGGTACTCTACGACGCCGATCGTTTCCGGGTTCAGGTCGAGACGGTGGAGATGGAGGACAGCCGGCTGGCAGGGATCTGGGGAGATGTGCTGTATCGGATCAACCTGAGGGCGACCGACCCGAAACCCAAAGATTCCTGGAGGCTCAGGATAACGCGCTAGGCGATCGCTGATCGCCGAAGTGGTTGGCGAAGATCAGGAAATCTCCGAAGTCGACGAAGCCGTTCGCGTCCAGATCACAACGGATGTCGTGTTCACCGGCGGGCTTGCCGAACGACTCGCTGGACATGATGAAATCCTCGAACCCGACGGACCCGCCCTGATCGACGTCTCCCACGAGATCGGACCAGGAAGCGATCGAGGAAGACATCGACACCGAGTACAACGTCTCGTAAACCAGCCCTTCCAACGAAAGCACCGAAGCCACAAAGGCGACCTCGTCATACGTGCCCGCATCGGGGACCGTGATCGCCGTACCACTCGGTCTCATCACCTCCACGCTACCATTCTTCATCAGCAGCACATCGAGATTCCACGTCGGTCCGGACGGTAGGTCGAAGGAAAAGCGTAGCCCGCCTGACCGACCTTGGGTGGGAATCCGTACGTAGGTGGCCCCGAGTGATTGAACCTGCGCGATCCCACCCAGCGTCAGGGAACCGATCGGATTGACCGAGTTTGCGTTGACTTCCTGATACGCCGAGGCCTCCGGATAGTAGCCTGCTGACAGAGCACGACTGCCGGTGAGATAGTTCCAGATCCAGTATCTCGGCAGGACGCCCGCGAAGCCTCCCGGCAGTCCCGGTTCGGTGTCGGAGATCGTATACGGGTTCGGGCGTCGGCTGGCGAGATCCTCGAAGGTCGAGCGGATCACGTCGGTCACGTGAACGGAAGCCAGATGGACCGCCAGAAGCATGGCGCCATAGGGCCGGAGAGAGATCGGCGGCGGCTCGTAAATCGCCGCCTCAGGCAACTCGAGATACGCGTTCACCAGCGTGTAGTGGTCGTTGACGTCGGTGAACACTTCGCCTTGTATCCACGTCGCCGTCAGCTCGTACCACCACGCTGCATCAAGGGACAGGTAGTAGGCGAAATGAACGGCGTGAAAGAATTCGTGGGCCGCCGTGAAGCGGAGGCCTCGAGCCGGAGTCGGAGATGTTCGAGCGTCCCACACAACGGAGTATGCTGGTGCGCCTCCCTCAGGGCCCCGTGTTCCCACGGACCGGTGGACTCGGCGCTCGCTGAATGGAGCGGGACAGCCAGAAGAATCAGCAGGATCAGGCTTCTCATGACACAGATCGAGTGAACGGACCGACAGATCAACGGACAGACGTTAGATGAACGGCAACCCGCTTTGGCTCCCCGATCACCTTGTAATCCCTTACAATGGACGTTAAACTGCCCGCTGAACTGACATTCCGAGGTAACCTATGCTAGCAGACAAGTGGACATTCGATGCGCTCGCCGACGTCCTGATCGACCGTGAGGACTGGCACCCCTTCCCCACTGCCACGGAGCGCGATCCCTGGGAGTCCATCCTCCCGCATATTCGCACGGCGCACTTGACCAAAGGGGGGGATCTCCTGGGCCATACGTGGCCCGCGCTGCCTGCGACGCTCTTCCTGGATTTCGCCCGAACGGGCAATCGGCGGAACTACGAGACCGTCAGCTTTGGGCGGCGCAGCAACCTGCGCGATCTCGTCATAGCAGAATGTGTCCAGGGGCAGGGCAGATTCGTCGACGACATTGTCAACGGTATCTGGGCGATCTGTGAGGAGTCGTTCTGGGGCATCCCTGCCTGTATGTATATGCAGAAACCCGGCCCTGGACTGCCCGATGTCGAAGAGCCGGTCGTTCCGTTGTTCGTAGCCGAAACCATCTCCCTGCTCGCCTGGACGGTCTACCTGATCGGCCCCGCCCTCGACGAGGTCTCACCGTTGGTCGTTCCCCGGATCAAGCACGAATCGCAGAGACGGGTGCTGGCGCCGCTCCTGGAGAGGGACGACTTCTGGTGGATGGGTCTGACCGGAGAGGCGCATCCCATCACCGGGCGGAAGCGACGCGTCAACAACTGGAATCCCTGGATCTGTTCGAACTGGATGACGGCAGCCCTCATCCTTGAAGAGGATGAGCAGGTCCGAACGGAGCACATCCACAAGGCCATTCGCTGCGTAGACCAGTTCGTCGATCCCTACCCCACGGACGGCGGATGCGACGAGGGACCGAGCTATTGGGGCCGTGCCGGTGCGTCCCTCTTCGATTGTCTCGAACTCCTTCACAGCGCCACCGGCGGTGCCATCGACGCCTATACTGAGCCACTCGTTCAGGAAATCGGGCGCTTCATCTATCGTGCCCAGATCGACGGCCAGTACTTCACCAACTTCGCCGACGCCTCCGCGCTCGTCCGACCCTCACCCACGATCAGCTATCTCTACGGGAAACGAATCGGTGACGAAGACATGATGGACTTCGGCGCGTGGGCCTCGCGTCAGACCCCCGCAGGGCCGACGGTCGGAGACCCGAAGCCCGCCCAATGGTCGATCGAAAACCTGAGCCGGGGCCTCCCCGCGATCTTCACCGCACCGGAGATCCTGGAGCGATCCCCCCGTCAGCCGCTCCCACGCGATGTCTGGCTGCCGGAGATCGAAGTGCTCATCGCTCGTGACCAGGCCGGTTCGGCCGACGGCCTCTTCCTGGCGGCGAAGGGCGGGCACAACGAGGAAAGCCACAACCACAACGACATCGGAACCTTCAGCGTCTACGCGGGCGGACGTCCCTTGCTCGTCGACGCGGGCGTCGGGACCTACACAGCCAAAACGTTCGGTCCAGACCGCTACGACATCTGGACCATGCAGACCGCCTACCACAACCTCCCCACGTTCAATGGCGTTCAGCAGCGTGACGGGATGGTTTATGCGGCGTCCAACGTTGCGTATGAATCAGACGACGAAACAGCCTCGCTGGCCCTCAACATCCATAAGGCTTACGAAGAGGGCTCGGGACTGGAATCATGGCGACGAACGGTCAAGCTCACACGCGGCACCTCTGTCGTCGTGGATGATGTATATTGTTTCGCTTCGGAACCGACGGATCTGGTCTGGCACCTGATCACCCCGTCGGACATTCACCTCGAAGAAGATGGGTGGATCCACCTCACACCAGCGCAAACTGTGCGGGACCGTGAGTCTGCTGAAGGCTGGGTTCACTTCGACCCCACGCGGGCGGATGCGTCGTCGGAACGGATCGAGATCGACGACGAACGGATGTCCGCCTTCTGGGGAGACCATCTGAACCGGATCACTTTGAAGTCAGTTTCGCCCGAGGCCAGCGGAAGCTTTTCGGTCAGCATCTCGGAGCGCAGATAAGGAGCACGGCATGGCAAATCGCATCGAAATCGGCGGACTCAAGGTCGACGAGGAACTCTACAACCTGGTCAAAAACGAGATCGCCCCCGGAACCGGTGTCGACCCGGACGCTTTCTGGGAACAGCTGGGTGGAATCGTCTCGGATCTCGCCCCCCTCAACCGGGAGCTTCTCGGCAAGAGAGATGACCTGCAGACCCAGATCGATGCGTGGTACTCCGAGCGCAAGGGCCAGCCTATCGACGGTGAGGAGTATAAGGCGTTCCTGACCGAGATTGGCTACCTCCAGAGCGAAGGTGACCACTTCGAAGTGACCACGACGAACGTCGATCCTGAGATCGGCCAGGTCGCCGGCCCACAGCTCGTCGTGCCGGTCGACAACGCTCGCTATGCACTGAACGCGGCCAACGCTCGGTGGGGCAGCCTCTACGATGCGCTCTACGGCACCGATGTCATCCCAGAGTCGGACGGTGCCGAAAAGTCGGGCGCGTACAATCCGGTTCGCGGTCAGAAGGTCGTCGATGCCGCCCACGCGATCCTCGATGAAGCCGTCCCGCTCGCATCCGGATCCTATGGTGACGCCACGAGCTATCGCGTCTCGGATGGTGCGCTCGTCGTCACGACATCGGCCGGGGATTCCGGCCCGTCTGCGGATGCCTTCGCCGGCTATGTCGGTTCGCCGGACGCGCCGAGCCGCGTCTTGCTGCGTAACAACGGTCTCCACATCGAAATTCACATCGACCCTGAACATCCGGTCGGCAAGGCACACTCCGCCGGCGTTAAGGACATCGTCGTGGAGTCTGCCGTCACGACGATTCAGGATTGTGAGGACTCCGTCGCCGCCGTCGATGCCGAAGACAAGGTCAGGGTCTACCGCAACTGGGCGGGGATCATGAAGGGTACGCTCGAGACGAGCTTCGATAAGGGCGGGCAGACGATCACGCGCAAACTCAACCCCGACCGGACCTACACGGCGCCCGATGGCGGCGAGCTGACCCTTCCCGGACGCAGCACGCTCCTCGTCCGCAACGTGGGCATACATATGTACACGGAAGCGGTTACGACTGCCGATGGAGACGAGATCCCGGAAGGATTCCTCGACGCGATGGTCACGGTCCTCGCCGCGATCCACGACCTCAAAGGGTCAGGCCCGGTCTCGAACAGCCGCGCTGGAAGCGTTTACATCGTGAAGCCCAAGATGCACGGCCCGGCGGAAGTCGCCTCGACGATCGCCCTCTTTGGCCGCGTTGAGGACGCCCTCGGCCTGGAGCGGAACACAATCAAGATCGGCATTATGGATGAGGAACGGCGCACCACGATCAACCTCAAGGCCGCCATCAACGAGGCCCGCGAGCGGATCATCTTCATCAACACGGGCTTCCTCGATCGCACCGGAGACGAGATCCATACGAGCGTCGAAGCCGGCGCCTTCCTGCCCAAGCCGGAAATCAAGGGTCACAAGTTCATGTCCGCCTATGAGGATTGGAACGTGGACGTCGGTCTTGAAGTGTCCCTTCCCGGCCACGGCCAGATCGGCAAAGGAATGTGGGCCATGCCCGACCACATGAAGGAGATGGTCGACACCAAGGCCGGACACCCGCAGTCGGGTGCCACCTGCGCCTGGGTCCCCTCCCCGACAGCTGCAACGCTCCACGCCATCCACTACCACCAGGTCAGCGTCTCAGACCGTCAGGGCGAGTTGTCCTCTCGCGGTCGCGCCAGCCTGGACGACATCCTCACCCCACCTCTGCTCGATCGTGAGTTGAGCGATGAGGACAGGCAGAAGGAACTCGACAACAACGCTCAGGGGATCCTGGGCTACGTTGTCCGCTGGATCGACTCCGGTGTCGGATGCTCCAAGGTCCCGGACATCAACAACGTCGGCCTGATGGAAGACCGCGCCACGCTCAGGATCTCGAGCCAGCACGTCGCCAACTGGCTGCACCACGGCCTCCTGACCCGAGAACAGATCATCGAGACGTTCAAGCGCATGGCCGCCGTCGTTGACGAGCAGAACGCCGGCGACCCGAGCTACACGAACATGGCCCCCGACTTCGACAATAGCATCGCCTTCCAGGCCGCGCTCGACCTCGTCTTCGAAGGCCGCACCATATCGAACGGCTACACCGAGCCCGTTCTCCACCGCCGCCGCCGCGAAGCCAAAGCAAACGGCTAACCCGCCAGCGTGTCACCCTGAGCGGAGTCGAAGGGCGGCTCGCGGCGATTAGGGGACGGATTCCATCTAGGCTACCCTTTGACCATCCATCTCATAGCAGCACTCCTGCTCCTGGCGTCCGCCACCCACGCCCTGACCCCGGAGCAGTCCGACCTCATCAACAAGGCGGGCAACAGCTCCGTCGAAGTCGAGCGCTACGAACACCTGATCTCGCTGTCGCAACTGACCGACCTCGACCCCCAGCTGAACTCAGACCTGGCAAAACTGCTCCCAGCTGTAGATCTCTGGGCGAACGAGCGCGAACACTGGCAACACGAGAACCGTCGCGTTCGCCGCAGATTCCTCAGCGGCTACTATTCTCAGAACTATCCGCCCGAAATTCAGAAAGACTCCCCGCTGTATCCTATCTGGGCGATGTATCGCGGCCGAATGAAGATTCAACAGCCGATCCAGAGCGGGAACCTGAAGAGCGATCCGGTCAAACGTGCTGAATACTATGGTGAAGGTCGTCGGCTACTCAGGATCGCAAAACAGGCATTCCCCGAGAACAGATTAGTCCGGATGTATCTGGACGAGACGTTCCCGTGGCCGGCCCTCAATCCCGTCGACCGGGACGCTCCAGAGTGGGCCAATCTGCAGCGAGAAACACTCGAAAAGCTCAGACACATCATCGTCTGGTGGATCGAGACTCGTCAGGCGCCCGATGGGTCGCTCGGTGGCGGCTGGGGTGACGACGTCGAGATCTGGCGTACGTGGACGCCTGTCCTGATCGGCTTCGAAGACTCAGTCGTCGTTCAGGGTCAGACCAACATCGCCGAGGGCCTTTTCTCACAACCGCACATGGAAGGCGGCTATACGTCCAGGATGACGGACGTCGAGCACACGGGTGAGGACTCGGGCGACACAAACACGTCGATGATGCACCTGCGACCGGATGACCCGATCTGGCAGCAGCGTGCGGTACGCATCTTTGAACTCTACCGGGACTTGTGGTCCGGCCGGAACGAGCGCGGCCAACTCCAGTTCAGGAGCACCTACTTCACCGCGACCGAAGTCAGCGATTCTTCACAGCTGGCCTGCGACACGGTATATCACCCCCGGGCCGTCCAACCTTCGTTGCTTTACTGGCAGCGTACAGCTGACCCGGAAATGACTCGCGTCTTCTCAGACTGGATCCGAACGTGGGTCGACGCCACGTCCCGCTCGGAACGAGGCAAGCCAGCCGGAATCATCCCTTCCGCGATCCATTGGCCAAATGGCGACATCGGAGGCCTGGGCGAGCACTGGTGGGATCCGCAGAACCACAGCGAGCCGACCCTCTATCGCTGGCCCAGCGCGATGGGAATGATGACCAACACCATGCTGCTCGCCAGCCACATGACGGGCGACGCTTCGTTCCTCGATCCCGTCCGCTCAATGGCTGAAGCACGGGCACGATACCTGAAGAATCCCGTCGAGAACCCTGAGCCCGGGACAGAGGCCTGGTGCGCGTCCCGAATGGGTATCGCGCCCACCCTCGCCAAGTACCGGCAGTTGACGGGCGATCCTGAATTCGACGATCTGCTCATGAAGGACGCAAACGGCTATGTCCGTTTCCGCCTGACCGGCGACCGTTCGCATTTGGTCGAGGGACTCGACCGATCCGCGGCCGCCTTCCGGATCAACCGCGCCTCGTATATGGAAGAGGTTCGCTGGACTGACCGTCAGCTTGCGTTCAACGGCAACTACGCCAACGACTATGCGGACCCAACGTTACCGAGACCGAACCTGTCGGCACTATACGCGTCGGTCACGGGCGACTTCGGTGGCGCCCTCTACTTCCCTATGAACACCGTCCGCTGGAAGACACACTCCCGCGACATCGGCGCGCTCGTCACGTCGGCGGGCAAAGCCAACTTCCAGGCAGAGCTTTACCACTTCGGCCCAGAGCGCCGGGACATGGGCGCAGAACTCTACCTGCTCGACTCAGGCGAGTATGAGATGACACTGACCAATACAGTGACGGGGACCTCGACGTCTTCGACCATCACGGTATCCGGCCCCCGTAATGCGGTCAGCTTCTCTCTGGACAGCCGCCAACTCCACACGCTGTCTCTCCGTAGACAGTGAAGTTTTCAGTCACCTGACCTCCGTAGCTTGCCTGACCGCCATAACCTTGGCGACGGCGGTAGCGGAGGAGGATCGATCCCAATGCTTTCCCAACGATACAACGCCACGCTCCCTGGCCTGCTGATCGATCACGATCACTGGCATCCGCATCCCACGGCCTCCGAACGAGACGCCTGGTCGGCTTATCCCGCACCGCTTCGTCGTGCCCACATCCAGCGCGGGGAGAAAGCATCCGAGTACGGCTGGCCGGTCCCCACCGCTACGTTCTTCCTCGACTTTCAGCGAACGGGAAACCGGAGTCGCTGGCAGAAGCAGATCCGCGACACCCGTCGCCAGACACTGGCCGACCTCTTACTGGCGGAATGTTTCGAGGGGCAGGGCCGCTTCATTGATCCCATCATCGATGGCATCTGGGCCACCTGCGAAGAAACCTTCTGGGGTGTGCCGGCGCATATGAGCCGGCAGAAGGCCGGCGTCGGGCTCCCCGACGTCGAGGAACCGGTTGTTGAGCTCTTTTCCGCCGAAGCGGCGTCCCTGCTCGCCTGGACACTCTACCTCCTAGACGAGCAGCTCGACGAACAGTCGCGGCTGATCGCGGACCGGATCCGCCTTGAAATCGACCGGCGCATCCTGACTCCCTGTCTCGAGCGCGATTTCAACTGGATGGGGTTCAACAACACGGGCAGGCGGGTCAACAACTGGAACCCGTGGATCATCTCGAACTGGCTCACCTGCGCGCTCATCATCGAAACCGACATCGACCGACGGACTCGCCTGGTCTCACGCGCAATCGAAGCCCTCGACAACTTCATCGACCCGTATCCGCACGACGGTGGATGCGACGAGGGCCCCGGCTACTGGAATCACGCCGGCGGCGCCCTCTTCGACTGCCTGGAGATCCTGCATAACGCTTCGGACGGGCGGATTGATGTCTATGACGACCCGAAGATCCAGGAGATCGGTCGGTTCCCGTATCGGACCCAGATCCACGAGAACTACTTCGTCAACTTCGCCGATGCGGCTGCCCGGATCAGCCTCCCGCCAGCCCTCACGTTCGGCTATGGGAAGCGCATCAACGATGCCGACCTGATGGCCATCGGCGCCTGGAGTGCGGACCGGGCGAACATCCTCGAGGAAGGCCTGACCGACAGCCTGGGGCGCCAACTCCGATCGCTCACGGTGATCGATGAACTCCTGGGGGCAGGAGGTCGTACACCGCTCCCCCGCTCCACATGGCTCTCCGACATCGAGGTCTACTGTGCCCGTGATACTGCCGGCACGTCGTCCGGACTGTTCGTCGCCGGAAAGGGTGGCAACAACGAGGAAAGCCATAACCACAACGACATCGGAAGCTACGTCGTCTACATCGACGGTAAACCCCTGATCGTCGACATCGGTGTCGAAGACTATACGGCCAAGACATTTGGTCCCGACCGATACGACATCTGGACCATGAACTCCAGCCACCACACGCTCCCGACGATCAACGGGACACAGCAGGCACCGGGTCCCGAATATCTGGCAACAGATGCCGCCTTTTCTGATGACGAGGGCAGCACACGGTTCAGCTGCGACATCGGATCCGCCTATCCTGACGAGGCAGGCGTGACATCGTGGAATCGCGAAGTCCTTTTCGAGCGTGGCAGCACAATCATAGTGGAAGACACGTTCGAGTTGAGCCGTGCAGACTCACTCGAGTGGAACGCCATGACCCCCTCTTCCGTTCGCATCGAACCTGGAGTTGTTCACCTGGACGAAGCGCCCCTCGAGCTTGGCGGGACCTCAGCAACAGGTCAGATCCTCTACGATGACGCATTCCTCCACGTCACGCTCGACACCTACCCGCTCGCCAAGGTCAGTTTCAAACGGGGCAACCCCTGGGGCGACAAACTGACTCGTATCCGCCTCGTCGCCAAATCCGTTCCCGCTACCGGCTCCACGAGAATGGTCATCTCCCGCTAGTCCCCTTCTGTTTTAAGGACGATGGTTCTCCCCTCTCCCATTGAATGGGAGAGGACGGCTCCGCCTAAGCTCGGAGAGCGCGGGTGGAGTCAGGTAAGGGCCAAAACGCACACGAGATCTCTAACAATGATAAAAACACTACTCATCCTCCTCTTCCTGACCGTTCCACTCCACGCCGAGGACCAGCGCAACATCCTGACCGGCCGCGTAACACAGGAACTTCTCCAGGATCTCATCACCCCACTCGAAGACTTCAGACCCTTCCCAAAAGCGAGCAACCGGGCCACGTGGCAGAACCTTCCGGAGCCCCTCCGCAAACGGTATATCCGAAATGGCGAAAGAAGCCTGGACTTCGAGTGGCCGAACCTGCCGGCCTCCGTGTATCTCGAGTTCGACCGGGTCGGAAATCGGAGCAACTACGAGAGTATCGCAGGACGTCGCCGCCGCGCGCTGATGAACCTCGTCATGGCTGAGGTCATCGAAGGGAAAGGCAGATTCCTCGACCAGATTGTCAACGGTGTGTGGGCAACGTGTGAGGAAACATCGTGGGTGATCCCTGCCCACATCCATCTGCAGAAAGCAGGCGTTGGCCTGGCCGATGTGAATAATCAGGTTGTCGATTTGTTCGCTGCAGAGACGGGCGCGTCACTCGCGTGGACGCACTACCTGCTCGGCGATCAGCTTGCGCAGGTGTCACCCCTTATCCCTGAACGGATCCTTTCCGAAATCGATCGCCGCATCCTCTCGCCCAACCTCGAGACGGACCACTTCTGGTGGATGGGCTTCCCGGATCGACGCGTCAACAACTGGAACCCGTGGATCAACACCAACTGGCTGACCTGCGTGCTCCTCACTGAGCAGGACCCCGACCAACGGATCGACGCGATCCACAAAACGATGCGCAGCGTGGAGAACTTCCTGAACCACTATCCGGCCGACGGCGGATGTGACGAGGGACCGGGCTATTGGAACGTGGCCGGTGGCAGACTCTTCGATTACCTCGAATTCTTACGCGTTGCGTCTTCAGGTCAGCTCTCTTACTACGACCACGACCTGATCAAGGCCATCGGCAGCTATGTCTACAAAGCCCATATCCACGAGCGATATGTGGTCAACTTTGCCGACGCCGGAGCAAAGACAACCATCGCCGGTGAAATGGTCTACCGGTATGGGAAGCGGATCAACGATCCGACGATGATGGCCTTTGGCTCCTGGGCAGTGCACAGGCGGGATCCGATCAAGCGAGGCGTCGGCGGAAACCTGTCGCGCCAGCTCTTCTCGATGTTCGAGCTTCAGGAGATGTATGACGCCCCCGCCTCGCAACCCTACCTGCGCGACGCCTGGCTCCCCGACATCCAGGTCATGGGCGCCAGATCTACCGCCGGATCACCCGAGGGCTGGTATGTGGCAGCCAAGGGGGGACACAACAACGAAAGCCATAACCACAACGACGTGGGAAGCTTCATCGTCTACATCGACGGCTATCCCGCCCTCATCGACGTGGGAGTGGAACGCTATCGCAGACAAACCTTCAGCGGCGACCGATACAAGATCTGGACCATGCAGTCGGCCTACCACAACCTGCCGACGGTCAATGGTGTCATGCAGAAGAACGGGAGAAAGTATCGCGCCGAGGACGTACGGTACGAGGAACAGGAAGGCTACGTCCAGCTGAGCCAGAACATCGCCGGGGCATACCCGGAGGAAGCGGGAATCGAGGAATGGAACCGGACGATCCGTCTCGACCGGACAAATGGCGTTTCGCTGACTGACGACTATAAGCTCGAACGAGCGGACAACCTGTCGTTCAGCTTCATGACGCCATACCCGTCGTTGGTCGAAGGAGGTCGTGTATCTGTTTCAGGTATCCCGAAGGATGAGGAGAACACTGTAACCTTCGCGATCGGCTTCGATGAAGCACAGTTAGCGGCGACCGTAGAAGAAATCGCCCTGGATGATCGGAACCTGCAACGCACCTGGGGCGACAAGCTCTACCGAATCCTGTTCACCCACCGAACCAACCCGACCACCGATCGAATCACCTTCAACATCACCCGCCCTTGAACTGGCTCCTCAATCTTCTTTCTCAACCCACCTCCGCCAAGGGATTCGGCGCGGCAGGGCACCCATCAATCCAAGAGGGCTTTCCGTACGGCATCGTGGAATGCGGGCCTTAACCCCCTGATTCCCCAGTTGTCGCGTGTCGGGTGAACGCGGTTCGTCAACAGCACCACCGCCAGATCCGCCTCCGGATCGACCCAGATCGATGTTCCAGTGAATCCAAGGATTCCGTGTGACGTCGGTGAGAAGTGGTTGCCAGAAGTGCTCCCGCTGGACGAGACGGTATCCCAACCTAGTGCCCACGTACTCTCCGGGATGAACCCGACCCGTGTCCGGAACAGTTTCACCGTATCGGGTTTGAGAATACGCTGGCCATACAGGCTGCCCTCGTTCAACCACAGTCGCGTGTATGCCGCCGTGTTCACGACGGTCGAAAACAGACCGGCGTGTGGCGCCACCCCACCCATTACGGCCGCGTTCTCATCGTGCACTTCCCCGTGAACGAGTCGACCTCGCCACTGTCGATCATCCTCGGTCGGCACGATCCTGGACTGGTTCTCCACACTCGGGCAGAACACCGTCTCGTACACTCGGAGCGGCTCCCGGATGTGGTCCCGGAACAGCTCATTCAGCGGCGCACCACCGACCGCTTCCAGGACGCAGCCAAGCAGGATGTATCCCATATCGCTGTAGACAGCGCGGGTCAGGGGTTCGTACTCCAGCGCCATCGACTTGACCGCGTCTTCCACTTCCCGCTTATCGATCAACTGCTTGTAGAGGTGAACGTGTGCGGGCAGACCGCTGCAGTGGGAAAGCAACGCCCTGGGCGTGACGCGGCCATCGAGCGCACAATCGGTCAGGATGTCTCGAACCGGCTGGTCGAGATCGAGGTGACCGGAGTCGACGTAGACCCCACAAAGGGTCGCGGTGGCGATCACCTTTGTCACCGAAGCTAGGTCGAACAGGTCGTCCGGCTTCGTGGTCAGGGCATCTGCATCATAGGTGTGCCCCCCGGCCGCCCACACCGCCAGGGTGTCTGACCTATTCATCACTGCTGCACACGCAGCCGGCGTGGTGCCGAGCCGGATGTGGTCCAGGAGAACCTGTTCGGCCGACTCAAGCCGCTCTGCGTCGATGCTCCGGTGATAGGACTGAGAAAGCGGGATGTTCACGCCCGATCCTCCACTCGCGCAAAGCCAACTCTATGAAGGTTAGATATCACCGACATTCGTCAAATACTGCCTTGCCATGATCGGCCGGAGCACGTAATTGTGAGGGGCTTATCAGAGAAATGTCGGGCCATTTGGGACGGAGTCGATTGGTGACGTTTCTGGCTGACTGTATGCTGGGCAAGCTGGCTCGGTGGTTGCGCATCCTCGGTTACGACACAGTGTACGACAATTTCGCCGCCGATGACGACCTGCTGCGAGTTGCGGGGCAAGAGGGACGCGTTCTGCTCACCCGGGATCGCCCGCTGGTTGAGCGAGCAGCTGCGATGGATGACGTGACTTGCATTCACATCGACGCCCTGGACATCGATGACCAGGTCGCTCAAATGGTCGCCGACGCAAGTATCGACCTGGATCGACCAACCTTCACCCGATGCCTCGAGTGCAACGTGGGGATCGACAGCGTATCCCGTGACGAAGTAGAGGCCGTGGTTCCGCCGTATGTGCTGCAGACCCGTGACACCTTCTACAGGTGTCCGTCGTGCGAGCGTGTGTACTGGTCCGGTTCGCACACCTCGCGAATGAACGCGAGGATCGACGCGTTCAGGGAAGCTGTGTCTCGCGGGAAGGCCGCACAGAATGTCTGAGCAGGACATCCGTCTCGTATATATAACGACATCCTCGGAAGAGGAAGGCGCACGGATCGCGTCAGCCGTTGTGGAAGAGAGGCTTGCCGCCTGTGCAAACATCGTCCCTCGCATTCGGTCGATCTATCGCTGGCAGGGCAAGGTGGAGGATGAGGCGGAATCGCTGATTCTGATGAAAACGAGAGCCGACACAGTCCAGAGCCTGATGAATCGCGTCCGGGAGTTGCACACCTACGACGTGCCAGATATCGTGGCAATCCCCATAAAGGATGGCCACCCACTCTACGTCGAATGGATCCTCGAGAACACGACTGAGGAGTGAGGAGAACGCAATGCCATTCACAGTATACGACTATCGAAATCCCGAACACGTCAAGAACCTGCTGATCACGCCCGAGATGCGATCCCGCATCCTCAGGATGGAACCGGGCCAGGGCTTCAACGCCCGACACTCTCACGACCTGGGTCATGAGGTCTTCCTGATCCTGCAGGGGATCGCTGAGTTCGAAATCGAGGGCACCATCCAGCAGGTCAAGCCAGGCCAGCTATGCTTCGCCCTGACCGATGAAGCGCATTCCGTCCGCGTGATCGGCGACGACCCCGTCATCATGTATCTGTCCGTCACCCCCCACATTCTGCCCACACACACCGGCCGCTCCGCTGAAGGTGAGGCCAAGCAGCCGATCAATTTCTCTCCCGCAAAAATCTACGACGTCGACCTGGACACGAGCGTGTGCCGAGAGACCCGGGTCGATCGACACCGTCAAGCCGTTGAGGCACTTTCCGGCGCCGTGCAACAGATGGCCGATACCAGCACTGCCAGGCTAGAGAGTATGACTGGTGATCCTGAGGCGTCACGAGAAGCTATGTGGCAGGACGTCTACAAGGTCTTCAAGGCCGTATCTGAACTGGGCGACAGCTGGAACGACCTCTCCTACGACATCACCGCCAATGGCTGAGCTGCCTTTGACTTCGCTTTCGCTCTGCGCTTCGCTGCCCAAGAGTGATGAATAGAAGCTTCTGAAGGATACGCCCATGGATAAAGTCAAAATCGGCATCATCGGCTGTGGCGCGATCGCGCAGGTACAGCACATGCCCAACTTCCACGAGCTTCAACACCTGTTCGAAGTCACGTGGACGTGCGATGTCAGCGCGAGACTCGCCCAGTATCTCGCGAACCGCTTCAACGTTACTAATCACACGACGGACTACTCGGACGTAATCTCAGCCCCTGACGTGGACGCCGTCCTGCTCTGCCACCGGGATCCCAAAACGGAGATCGCCGTCGCCGCACTCAATGCGGGCAAGCACGTGTTCATCGAGAAGCCAATGTGTTTCTCGAACGAAGAGGCCGCGGCCATTCATGCTGCGGGAGAGGCCGCAGGAACGGTCTCGCAAGTAGGCTACATGAAGGTCTACGATCCCGCCTTCGAGCTCGTCTACGAGGAGTCGCAGGGTTGGGACGCGTCCTTCGTCCAGATTAATCATCTCCATCCAACCAATGACCTGCACACGAGCCAGTTTCACATCGAACGCTTCGACGACATCCCCTCGAGCGCAGGTGAACAGTCGACGGCTGCTCGTGCCGCCGCCCTCGAGCAGGCGCTGGGACCCGATGTACCGACCGAAGCATCGCGCGCCTTCTTCACCCTATCTGGAAGCATGATCCACGACCTTTACGGTCTACGATTTGTCATGGGCAACCCGACACGGGTCGTCAATACTGACGTCTGGAAGGACGGCCGCGCGGTATCGACCGTTTTGGAGTATGAGTCGGGCGCCCGGTGTATTGCCACCTGGATCGACCTGCCCAACCTGTGGGACTTCAAGGAAACACTCGAGATCTACGGCGACGACAAACGCGTCATCCTCAGCTATCCGACCGGCTTCTCCCGCGGCCAGCTGTCAGAGGTCGTCGTCCAGGAGATCGATGAGAAGGGCCTTACCAACGCGCGCAAACCAGCCGTCGAATGGGAAAGCCCGTTCGTCGCCGAGCTGAGACACTTCCACGACTGCATCGCCATCGGCACCACCTGTAGGACCCCCGTAAAGGATGCCCTCGACGACATTGCCCTCATCATCAACATCACAGAATCGTATCTGAAGGGTGGCCCCGTGGAGGTCGCGCGATGATCGCTTTGCGCTTTGGGCTCCGCGGCGGTGGCTGTGAAGGGGGGTGGAAATGCCTGCCATAGGAATCGACCTGGGCGGGACGGACATCAAGGGCGCTGTCATCTCGGACGAAGGGCGGATCCTTCACCAAGACCTGGTCTCGACCCAGCCTGAGTCGGGAGCAGACGGAGTGGCGGACCGAATCGTTGGTCTGGTGGGGAGCCTTTGTGACACACACGGCGTCACACTGGATTCCACTTCGGGCGTTGGTGTCGGCGTGCCCGGCGTCACACGTAAGGATGGCACCGTCGTCATCGCACCCAACCTTGACTGGCACCACGTTCCGTTCCGCCAGATGCTTCAGGATCGGCTGACCGGCTCAGCTGTCGAGCTGGACAACGACGCGAACGTTGCCGCCCTCGCCGAGGCGAAGGCCGGAGTGGGAGCAGGATGTGACTCGCTCGCGTTCCTGACCCTGGGAACAGGGATCGGTGGCGGCATCGTCGTCGACGGCCGTGTTCATCACGGCGCGTCTTACTCTGCCGGCGAGATCGGTCACATGGTCGTTATTCCTGACGGCCCGTTCTGTGGGTGCGGCAAGTCCGGTTGCCTGGAAGCGATCAGCGCAACAAAAGGCATGATCAGCCACGCGGAGAAACTGATCGACGACGGTCTCGTCACTTCCTTGAAGAAGGAGGACCTGACTCCGAAGTCGATCTGTGACGCAGCGGCAGAAGGTGACGAGATTGGAGAGGCTACGGTCGACCACGTCGCCCGTCACATCGGGATCGCCGTTGCCAACCTCATCAACATTCTCAGTCCGGAAGTCATCGCGATCGGCGGGGGCATTTCGGCAGCTGGATCGCTGATGCTCGATCCGATTGCCGCGTCAGCGGAAACAAACACACTTGAAGGCATGTTCGAGCATACGCGCATCGAGCTCGCCCGGCTGGGCAACGACGCCGGGTCGATTGGGGCAGCGTATCTCGTCATGTCCTAGGCGAGCCACCAAATGTCGATCGATCCTGCACAGCTCTACCGCGACCTGGGTACAACTCCGGTCATCAACGCATCGGGGAACATGACCGTTCTTGGCGGATCGCGTGTCTCACCGCGCGTCCAGGAGGCCATGGTCGCCGCCAATCGCCATTTTGTTTCGATGAACGACCTGCAGCGAGCGACGGGGGAGCGGATCGCTGAACTGCTCGGCGCCGAGGCCGCATTCGTCACCCCGGGCTGTGGCGCCGCACTCGGCCTGTCTTCGGCGGCCTGCATGTCGGTCGGCGATCCGCAACGTATGGAACAGCTGCCAAACGTCGACGGCATCCCCAATCGATTCCTCTTCCAGGCGCGCCAACACTATCACTACGAGCGCTGCCTGACCATCTTCGGCGGCCAGGTCCTGATTGTAGGGAACGAGAGGGGCACGTCTGAGGAGCAGCTCGAGGACGCGATCACCGAACAGACAGCGGCTATTCATTACTACGCATCCGGGGACCCGGACGACACCATTCAGCACCTGAGCGACCTGCAGCGCATTGCCGACCGTCACAGCCTGCCGATCACGGTCGATGCCGCTTATCAGGTCTATCCGCTCGGGACGATGAAAGACTACGCACAGTCCGCCAACTGTCTGATCGGATTCGGTGCCAAATACATCGGCGCCTGCAACTCGACGGGCATCCTGGCCGGCAGGAAGGATCTGGTTGAAGCTGCCTACCAGCACAGCTTCATCGGCTTCGAGACAGGAGATTACGAAACCGTCGGCCGACCGCTCAAACTGGACCGTCAGGAAATCGTCGCCGTCGTAGTGGCTCTGGAAGAGTGGTTGGAGATGGATCACGGGGCCCGGATAGCCGAACACTGGCGCCGCACAGACTACATCGAGGACCACATGAAGGACATCCCCAACCTGTCCACCAGCCGCCTCGTCGAGGACAACAGCCTGAGCAACGGCGTCCTGCTCACCCTGGACGAGGAGGCGCTCGGGAAGAAGGCCCCTGATGTCATCGAAGAGCTGAAACAGGGCGACCCCATTGTCTGGACCCGCGGAAGGGAAAACAACATCCGAATCGCCGTCGCCCACCTGGTCGAAGACGAAATCGACATCGTCATCGACCGTTTCCGTAAAGCACTGCTGTAAGGAATCCGCCGTTCAATCTTCGATTTTCTATCATCAATAAAGATGCCCTGGCTCTACCTTATCGTCGCAATCGCCCTCGAGGTCGCCGGAACGACGTGTATGAAGCTCTCGAACGGCTTCCAGCGCATCCTCCCGTCCGTCGGTGTCGGCGTGTTCTATCTCGCCTCTATGGGCGCGATGATCATGGCCGTAAAGTCTCTGGAAATCGGAGTGGTCTACGCCATCTGGTCCGGCGTTGGGACTGCAGTCATCACGACCATCGGCATCATCTACTTCGGCGAATCCTTTTCACTCATCAAAGTCGGATCCATCGCGCTGATCATCCTCGGTGTCGTGGGTCTCCAGCTGTCGAACGCTCACTGACATGCCCGATCCCACAAGCCCGATCGCGACCCCTCGTATCCTTGTATCGCCTCCATCTGACGCGAATCATGCGCACCTCGGTTGGCCTAAGCTGACGGTCACCTCGAAGGGCCGGCACATCCTCGCGTATGCCGCGGGGCGAACGCACACGATCGGTGGAAGCCCGGCCGTATCCGTCTCCGAAGACGGAGTTGAGTTCTCTGACCCTACCATTCTACGGGTTTTCAGCGAAGGCGATGATTATCCCCATTGCGGAAACCTGGCGATCGGAACAACCGCTGACGACGTGGTCATCCTCCTGGCGATGGGCCACCGGGGGAACGAGACGAACACCATCTTTGGATGGGCATCGGTAGGCGGTGGCGAGAACTGGCAGGAGATTAACGTCGCGGCGCTGTCAGCTGGCAGGACCGGTTCGGTATACGGTCACGTGTTTCATGTCCCCGGCCGTGGGTATGCGGTGTGTGGCCACTACCGACAGGGATCGTACCCGCACGACGTTGGCCTGTGGATCTGCTTCAGTCAGGACGGCCTTCATTGGGCGGCCCCAGAACACGTCACCGATGAGGCGCTCGTTGAGCCGGCCGTCATACCGACCGACGAGGCCATCGTCGGCCTCATCCGTCATACCGACCCCGGCCTGACCTCAGGTTATGCCTCACTGAGAGCGAGTCGCCGACGTATGGACTGGGAAGTCTCTCAGTCGCCGGTCCGGTCAGCGAGTGGGGCGCGATCAACGAGCCCCTTCATTGTTCGCGAGAGGGAAAGCGACCGTCTTTTCGCGTTATTGACGGAGCGCAAATCTGAAGGCAACACACCCGGACGGATCTCCCTCTGGGTCTCTACAGACGACGGTCAGGCGTGGACAGATCGCGGAACGCTCGTCGACTTTCCCGCCGGCGACACGAACACGGACTTTGGATATCCCTGGATGGCACAGCGGGAAGATGGAAGCTGGTTGATGGCCTTCTACTCGGGTGAGCGCGACGGCCCAAACGCCATTTGGGGATTCGAGTTCCAAACCGATTAGCCTTCAACACACACGGAGAATCAGAATGCCCCTGAAGATTTACGAATACTCGAAGTGCGGCACCTGCCGCAAGGCCCTCAAGTGGCTGGACGGCAAGAAGGTCGCCTATGACGTGGTGGACATCACCGAGAAGCCCCCGACCAAGACCGAGCTCAAGAGAATGCTTGGCCACTACGACGGCGATCTACGCCGCCTATTCAACACATCGGGTGTCCAGTACCGCGAGCTGAAGATCAAGGACAAACTGCCCTCGATGTCGCCCGCCGAGGCCATGGACCTCCTCAGCCAGAACGGCAAGCTCATCAAGCGCCCCTTCCTCCTCACCAAAGACACCGGCCTCATCGGCTTCAAGGAGGACGAGTGGACCGCCGCTCTCGGCTAGCACGGTCGCAGATATCGAGCACCCGTAACCGCCGACTTCACGTCGGCGGTATCTCCTCCCCATCCCCGAGGTGACACCTTTCGCCCCAACCCCAGCGCAGGCTCCCAGAAGATAAAAATCACCGGCATCCGCACCCAACCCTACCCTACCAGATCAACATGCACCGCCCCATAGCCACCGCCAACAACCCTGTCGGCGAGCGACCTGAGGATCTCCACTGCCCTCTGGCTCGACAACGACGAGGGCATCTCCGGTATCTCCATTGGAGGCGGAGGCCCACTTGCCAAGAGCATGGTCGACAACCTGCACGTAGGTAAGGACCCTCAAGGCGTCCTCGGACATTCAAATTCGCACGGCATCCTCCCGGTGAATTTACTTGTTGCTGCTTGGTATTTCATGCTGTTTTTCTGCTCAGAAAATAGGTATTAAATACTTGTTTATATAAGAATTTATGCGGCTTTCTGTGCTGGTAGATAAAAGTCAAGGGACATCCCTTAACTACCTGCTAAGCGTCACTTAGTGCACATGGGACCCCACTTAGTATCAAGTTCTAAATGGTGGAACGATCCCCTGTTGGTGAGATAGCATTCACCTAGCTATATTGGGCCTTATGCTGATTCTCAATTGGCCTTGGAGTTTCGATCTGTGGACATGATCTGGCTCATGCTGGCCCTGGCATCCCTTGCGATCGCCTACATGCTGGCCACCTTCAAGAAGTACCGCGCCCATCTGGAAAAACTGCTGGCAGCCCTGGGTCAGTTGTCAGCGGGCAACGTGAAGCTCCACGACGAACTTGCGAAGGAGCAGATGGCCAAGGAGGATGATCTCAAGAAGGTGGAAGAGTCGAAGCAGCAGATCGAAACTAACAAAGGACGGATTGGGGAGTTGGAAGACAAGATCAAGAACGCGAAGGAGCTCCAGGAGACGCTGGTCATGAAGTCCCAGAGCTGGAAGCTGGATAAGTAACCGTGGGCACTTTCGAGATATTCGTTCTCATCATGACCGTAATGGTCATCCTCGTGGAAGCATACACGAGTCGGGATCTGGCGAAGGCGAGAGAACGGCTAGCGGAAGAAGAGGCAGAAGGTAAGCGGGTTCGAGGTCAGCTCAAGGTGTTGCAGTTTGAGCGCGCGCCGATTGCCAAACAGTTGAACGACCTGGAGAAGACACTGAACAGCCAGAACCACCAGATCCTCGCCATGCAAACCCAGTTAGGCGAGGTTGCTGAAGAGAACGTGAAATTGAAAGAGTCGTCAGAAAAGAAGTAGCCTGCCGGAGCGTTCGCTCCTCAGTCACTCACTATAGATCACCGGACAGAGATCCGGATCTTCCAGGTTCTCATTGTAGTATCCGCCAATCGTATCCAGCGGGTCGCTGTTCTCCGTCCGGAGATGCAAAGCGAAACTCCTTCGCGATTTCCCCGACACGTTTGACCGGCTACCGTGATAGGTCAGTCGGTGATGGAAGCTCACCGATCCTGACGTCATCGTCGCGGCAACTTCCTCCCACTCTGCCGTATCGGGCCTTGGTATCGACTCTGACTGCTCGTCCAGGTCAGTATCCCGAAAGTGGCTTGGATTCTCGTTCAATCCCCACCGATGTGACCCACGCACAAACGTCATCGGCCCACAGTCTGACTCGACCTCGGTCAATGCCACCCACGCGGTAAACACCTCACCACGGAACCATTTCGTCCAGTGTTACGTGTCCTGGTGAAAGCCAATGTGGCCGCCCGACCCGCTACCTGAAGGCTTCACAAGAAGCTGAACGGCCCAGAGCTGTACCCACCCGGCCCCCGTTGCTTCCGCCGCACAGCGTCCGATCTCAGGGTGGCTGACAAACGAGCGGACCATGTGATCAGAAAGATGTGGCTGGTCGATCTTGATCAGCCGGTCGGTCGGATCACCCGGACGAAAACCGGAGTGTGGTGGGACGCCGGTCTCATAGTCGCCGGCGATCAAGGCATCCATCCTGGGGATAACGGATTGCACGTCCTCTGGCGGGATGACGGATTCGGCTAAGCAGAATCCGTCGGTATCGAACTGCTCGGCGAGAGACGCCAAGTCAATCTCCGGCTTTTTCCTGGATCCGATCGAGCTCGATAGACTTGATCCGCTTGAGGGCATCGTCCAGCAGGGAGCGATTCGTAGCGATCAGGTCGGCGACGATTCCGGTCAGGAACATCTGGAACCCTGCCAGCAGAAGAATCGCGGCCAGGATCACGGACTGGACGTGTAGATTCCCCTGGTCCGTGAACAGGAAGTAGTAGACAAACCTCATTCCAAGGGCTACACCGGCCAAGTAGCTGAGCGATCCGAACAGCGTAAAGATCTTGAGTGCCTTGTACTGAGTGTAGGTCCTTAGACTGATCAGGCCCGACCGAATGACGAAGGTCGAGATGTTGTTGAAGAGCCGAGATTCTCTGAGCTTCGGGTTCGTGTCGATCGGGACGCTCATCACGGCAAAGCGCTTCTGCCCGGCCTCGACGACGTGTTCGGCCGTATGGTCGAAATCGGTAAACGTCGATAGCTGAAGAGCGGCATCCCGGGAATAGGCCCGGAATCCGCTCGCTACGTCGGGGATGTTCATGTTTCCCAGACGGCTGATCATCCGGCTTCCCATCTTCTGGAGGGCCTGCTTGGTGAAGGAGAAGTGCTCGATCGTGTCCGTCCGCCGGTCTCCGATCACGATCTCGGCCTTCCCCTCGACCACGGGCTTGACCAGCTTCGCGATATCCCAGCCGGCATACTGGTTGTCGCCATCCGTGTTCACGATGATATCGGCGCCTGCCTTCAGGCAGGCATCGAACCCGGCGCGGAACGCGTACCCGAGCCCCCGATTACGGGGAAACTCGACGATGTAATCGGCCCCCGCCTCGCGTGCGACCTCGACAGTCCGGTCCGTAGACCCATCGTTGATCACGAGAATCTGGACTTCGTCGATCCCCTCGAACTCACGTGGGATGTCAGCCACGGTACCTGCCAGCGTATCTTCTTCGTTCAAACACGGAATCTGGATAATCAGCTTCAACGTTAGTCTCCAAACACAGCTGCCGATGCTTCTTTGGCGATCTCGACCTTCTCTTCGTTGCTCACCGCGCCCATCGCTTTGTAGAACGCTTCGTCATAGTTGCGTGTCTTGATCACGACCGGCATCGGAACGGCGTGACCGAACACGAGGGCCTGCTGTTTCGAATCCAAGCTGGCCAAAACGCTCCGCAGACCCGGCCCGTTCGACACGCCTGTCAGTAGAGCGCCGATATCCTTCTCATCGTTCAGCAAAGCCGTGATCTTCGTTCCGAGCTGAGACAGAACCTCCTCGTCGATTCCGGAGGGTCTCTGATCGACCACGAGGAGCGAAACGTAGTATTTTCGCATCTCGCGCGCAATGATCCCGAAAATCGTCTGCCGCGCCGTCGACGGGTTCAGGAACTTATGCGCCTCTTCGATCGTGATCACCAGATGTCGCGGTTGGTCCGCCGGATTCTGCGTCGCGTAGAAGTTTTCGCTCTTTGCGACATACTTCTCGTGAATACGCCTGGAGATGATGTTCGCCACGAGGAGATAGGCCAGCATGCTCGTCTGCCGGCCAAACTCGAGCACGATGTGGATCCCGCGGTCGATGTATTCCATCATCGTGTCGACAGCGTCAGGACCGGCGAGACGATCCACCATGAACGGGAAGTTCTGCAGTCGCTTCAGCTTGCGGTGGACGGCGGAGAGCGAGCTCTTGTTCGCCCCGATCTCTTCAGCGAAAGACTCAACATCAGGGCCGTCTAGCGACAGGAGGGTTCGCAGCCACTTGTTCTTGTAGAGCGCATAGACCAGATACGCCGACTCCGAGGCAGTCGGGTTCAGCTGCAACTCGTCCTGAAGGGCAATCACATCTTCGACCGCGACCTGGTCAAACGTGATATACACTTCGTGATCAGGCGCCTGGCCCCGCTTACGCGTCGACTCCGGGTCCAGCGAGAACAGAGCGACTTCGCTCCCGAACAGCTGTTTCAGACCTTTTACGAACCCACCCTTCCCGTTCCCCGACTCCTTCATGGCCTGGAAGCCATACTCGTTGTGCATGTCGAAGATCAGGTTCACCGCCTTCTTTTGCTTGATCAGTCCGCACAGCACGAGTCGCGTCAGGAACGACTTCCCAGTCCCCGTCTTCCCGAAGATTCCGTTACTTCGCTCGACGAATCGGTTCATGTTCAGACAAACGGGCGTCTCCATGTCAAGCGGGGTCCCCATGTGGAAATACCGATCGTCCCGCTCCTCACTCCCGAACACCCGGGACACATCCTCCTCTTCCGCATCTACGACTTTCGAAAAGTGGCTGGGAATCGTCTTCACAGGACGCGCTTCGTCCTCGACGATCTCACCCTTCTCCAGCATCAGCATCGGGCGCAGCGCGACGGTCACATAGGTACTCGCCCCGTTCAGCACGCTGTGCAACAGCTGGTCCCCGTCGTGCGGCGGATACAGCAGAATATCCGGATTCGTCGCGTCCAGTTTAAGGTCCGTGATCATTGAGAAGAACTCGTTCTTGAATCCCTCGACGACGACAAACTTCCCCGCCTTGATGTCCTCGACACTCCGCTCCGGATCGAGCTTCATGTCGACGCCCTCGACGAGCGAACCTTGCGTGATGACCCCAAGAGGATCACGGCTGGATGTAAAGTCGAGCTGTTTTCCGTTCTTATTCGCCACGTATCCCAACCTGACTCTTCGCCCCGATGGTTACCACTTCCTGTCGCTTGCCCTCTACCGCGGCGCCAGCCGCATCAACCACTCCGTACCAGGGGCTTGCGCCCCTGGCTACTATCGGTCCCCCCTGCCGGGGCTGAAACCATCTGTGTCCATTCGTGTTTATCTGTGGTTCCAAAGGTTCACTCATCGGAACACGTGTAGAGTCTGGATTGTCGAAACCCACTCCTTGCAGCAAATACCCACCGTGTCCTCTGTGTCTTCTGTGGCTCCCTGGTTTTCTATTGAGAGATTCTGCGAATCAACGAACTCAACCGCTCATAGTCATCCCGGATCAACCGCGAAAGTTCCTTCCCAAGCGTCACCAGATACGCCATGTCGTATCCACGAACAGCCCACGCGGTCCTAACGGATGCAATAATCAACTCATCGGTCGGAAGCTGTGTGCCGGCCAGAATTGACCGCACGAAATCCCCATTCCCCGTCAGGCCCTTCACTTCACGATCATCGCAGGCGTAGCAGAACGTGTGGATGCCTGGAGGCTGTAACGGCAGGATCTGGAGGGGTCCTCGGTCACCTTGATGACCGACTATAACGGCATCGAATTCCGTACGAAGCAGCTCGAAAATCTGAGGCTGCTCACGGCGTAACTCTTCCTCGGTCATGCCGTATGCAGTCGGCTTCCGATTCGCGTCCACCGACTGCGTGCGAATGTCGTAGACGAGACCGAACGACACGGGATCGGTCGTGGTTTTGACGAACGTTCCGAATCCTGGCGCCCCGTTCAGTTCGCTCGCCTGGGAGGTGAAATACGAGGTGCTGCTCTCGATCACTTCGCCGACGTGCTCGGCTGCATTGACAGTTACCATCAGGACCTCGGTTAGTTCGCGTAGTACTCGGAGCCACCCGACCCGCTGTAGGGCTTGATCCAGTCTTCCTCGATCCCCAACCCAAACCCGGGTGCATCCGATGGGATCAGCTTTCCGTCTTTGGGTACCGCCATACCCGGTAGACAATTCGCCTCCTCCAGTGGGATACCCGGATCCGACCCCAACCAAAACTCCGCGAGAAGTGACTCGGGCATCGCCATCGCAAAATGCTGGCCGAACGGCGTGTTGGCGCCCCCGTGAGGAATCGTCTGGATCCCGGTAGCTTCACCGATCGTGTAAATCTTCACGGCCTCGCTCAGACCGCCACACCATTTCAAGTCCGGTTGAAGGACGTCCACACAGCGGTGCTCCACGAGCTGGCGGAACGCGATTCGGCCGTGATGATCCTCGCCTGTGGCGATCGGCATCCAGGGGCAGGCTTTCTTCAACGCAATGTGTGCTTCCAAATCCCCGGGAATGAGTGGCTCCTCCAGCCAACGCATCCGGAACGGTCTCAATCGCTCGGCCACCTGCACCGCGTAATCAAGGTTGTATGACATGACGGCGTTCAGCATCAGGTCCGCATCCGGCCCGATTTCCTCCCGTGCCGCCGCCACCTTCCCCTCCAGCCGATTCAGCCCCTCCGTCCCCTCGCGATACTGGATCGGGTTCGTCAGTTTGAACGCCTTGAACCCGAGTTCCATCCCCCAGTCCAAGTCGTCCCCTGTCGCATACAGATCAATCGCCTCTCTGCACGGGCCACCCAAAAGCCGATACACCGGGAGATCGAACAGCTTCCCTTTCAGATCCCAGAGCGCCAGATCCACCGCGCTCTTCGCCACCGTCGCGTGCCCGGCGTCCCCAAGCCGCTGGATGGACCGCCACATCAGGTCGTTTAGGTATTCCGTCGCCAGACAGTCCCGTCCTTCAAGCAGCGGCATATACACGTTGTCGATCACCGACGCCGACGGCGCACCAAAACTGCACGAACCCAACCCCCAAGTGCCGTCCTCAGCCGTAATTTTGACCCACACCTCCCCGCCGCCCATTCCCGGCATTTTCCCGGGTAAACGTGAAAACTCTGGATAGTAATTGATCGGCAACGACCTCGGAGACGTCTTGTTCCACGTATCTCGACGAGGCCTGGTCTTCTGCTCCTGCTTCGGGAGTTCGATACGGACGGTCTGTATGGATTTGATCTTCATGTTGGCCTCAACGAAAGACGATGGGAGCGAGAAGAAGCGCGTAGAGCAGGCCGGCTGCCTATCCGACAACAGCCCTGACGGCGGTCCACGGCCGGGCCCATGCGCTTGTTTGGCGCGCTTCTTTCTCGCGCCTTACCTCTTTCAGTTACACATCTACGATTTTCTTCTTGAGCTGCTTTACCGACACACCCACCTGCATCCGATTCTTGACGTAAGCATCCCGCAACATCGAGTAGAACAATTCACGCTCTGTTCCCTTCACCACGGCCTGCTCGTGAGACTCGGACAGCACAACCGGATACCCTCGACCCTTGCGACACTGATCGATCACAGCGGCGTGTATGAGGTTCAGGAGATCCTCGTCTTGCGCGACCCAAAGGGGTACCTCGACCCGGCCGATCTCCTGTCCCGTGTGCACATAGAAGAACACGATGCTATGGGGGCCATAGTCGTCCAAGATCTTGGACGCACTCTCGAAAAGCGCTGATCGTTCGCCAGGTTCCAGCAGACGCCAATACAGGACCGCGTCGGTCACGCCATTGATCGGATCACACGGAAGCTCAGTACGTTCACCGGTCATCCACGGGCATCGATCGCACACCGTCGGCGTTTCGGGACACATCCCCACCCGAAGCGGATTCACGACGTCCGATCCACCCGGTGAGCTGATGTAGCCACATACCGGCGTACGGTTCTTCCTGAGCTGATCCATCGAACCAAGGAACCCCCTCAACATCTCTCGTCGCAGAGCGGGCGGCTTTCCTTCGAGCATCCACAGAATCAGCGTCCCATCCGACATCGCCACAATCGGAATGTCTTTTGACCTTTGATCCTTGTCACCTGACATCTCGGCAAGTTTCACCAGCCGGGTGAACTCCATGGCCATGCGCCGATGCCCCACCTGCTCGCGAGTGATTATCGCGCGATGTCCGGACCAATCCTGGTATAGATCTTCGTCTTCAAAAAACAGTTCTGGCTCCGACCCCATCTCCGGTCGATCGCATGTTCCGTACGTCATCGACACATAACCGAGGTTGATCAGAAAGCAAGACGCCACCTCGTTCCGATCCGGAAAGATCTGAGACCCGTCAGTCGCCACCACCGTAAGGGTCCCGGGCCGAGATGGCAGTGATCCAACCGCGGTTATTTCTTCGATCGGTCGGGCAACCAGCCAGGAGGTCCGCGCCTTCGCGATCTTGTCGGACAGGGCATCTGGGTCAGACGCCCACCGCCGCCATTCGCGGACCGCTCGCTCTACCCGCTCCGCATAGTCGTTCGTCAACGCCTTCCGGTTTTGCAGCATCACGTCGATCTGCTTCTTGACCGCACCTAGATTCAGCAAAACGATGATCGTGGTTTTGTGTCCTGTGCCTGTGTACACCGTTCATCCCGAGTGCCCAGCGACGCGGATTTCCGGGACGATGGGTGTATCGAGGGACGGTCGTTAGCGGCCAGTTTGCATGCCGTCCTAGATAATAGACTCATAGTAATATTGCCTTCCCCCGCCCTGAACGGACCCATCCCTCGTTCGGCATACGAGCCCCATCTTCTGGAGTGCGTTCAGCCGGTTGCAGGCGATGTTGATGTTCTTGTCCAGTCGCTGCGCAAGTTCGGCTGATGTCCCCTGACGCGCCGCCAGCATGACTTCTAGCGCCTCTCGCATAGGCGTTTTGAGCACACCCAGAATGCATCGGCTTTCACCGTCGACGCAAAGAGCCGCCAGGTCGCGAAGCTTGAGCACAGCCTCGAACGTCTCGCGGATCGACTCGTTCGCGCCCTGGATGAACACATACCGCGTGCCCAGCTCACCGCTCGCAATCCGCATCAGCAACTTGCACAGAAACTCATCTGCAGCCGAAATGTCGACAAACTGGATCTGCAAGAAATCCAGCGGTGTCGCGGAATCCGGTACCGTTTCGCGGAGGTGCGCCGTCAGTTCATCCAGGAGTCGTTCACCCAACTCACGACTGCTCAGGATGCCCGTCTCGGACGTCAGCGTATAGGGAGAGGATCGAACCAACATATCACAGCATATCCCGATATGGCCAGGGGGGGACCACAGTTAAGATGTAACTTAATTGAATTCAATTAATCCGAATCTACAATAGACACACTTAGGCAAGAGGTCAAGGGGCGTGTAGCAGTTCAGGACGCTTTGGTAGGGTATTCTCGCTCGTATTACAAAGAAATCGCTTGGGGGAGCGGGAAAGAGCGCGTGGAACAGACCGTTGTCAGACCGACCGTGCCTTGGCGACTGCCAGCCCCCTGCGTTTGTTTCGCGCGCTTCTCTCCCGCGCCGTCTGCCTGCCCAGCAGATTAGGTCAGCCCTTCTACCAACCCCTCCGGCAACCCCGGCATCTCATGCGTAATCCCATACGGCAGTCCGTGAGTCTGCACATATTTGGGTAATTGCTCCAGCGTTCCCAGGATCGCTTGTTCAGGAAGGCTTGTCAGCGGCACACGAGCTTCCTTCAGCGCACGCTCCAGGAGACTCGTTTCTTGCCCCTGGATCCGGGCCATCAGCACGATTCCCGGCCCCACGAGATCGCCGTGTGGAAGGGGATCGGCAATCTGATTTTCGACAGCATAGGCGAAGTAGTGTTCACTCCCCTCCTCCGGTCGGGAATGTCCGACCTGATTACACAGCTGGACCTCCAGGGCGAGGCCATCCACCAGCTGTTTGAGTCCATCCGCATCACCTCGACCTGCAGCCTCCGCACAGTCGATCGCCGCGTTCAGAATCGACTTCGCGACATCGTCCGCCCAGCCTTGGTAGCGTGTTGATGCGTCGAGTTGATCGTGATCTCTCGCGAACCGCCAATCCCAACTGCCAGTCACGATCGACAGCAGATCGCACACGCCGGCTGCACGGAGCGTATCCGGAGCGGAGCCCAACACGTCCAGATCGATCACTACCCGCTCCGGCGGACCCGTTTCGACATACCGAACACATCCCGCCTCTCGGACGCCGGACGCCCAAGTGAAAAACGCGTCGACGGTCATGGCCGTCGGGAGCGATACCACGGGCCGGCCGGTCTTGAATCCGACATACTTCGCGGCGTCTACAGCGACACCTCCGCCGACCGCGTAAATCACGTCACCCGTGAGGTCTTCCGATAGGGCAGAGAAATGGGATTCAGTCGCCTCGATCACCTCACGTCTAGAAACGGGATCGAGACGCAAGCGGCCCTCGACCGCCGAATGCGCTGCGGCGCTGTAGAAGAGAGCCACCTCGCGTTCGTCCACAACTTCTGCAAAAGGCTTAATCTCGATCTCGGGAACCGCCCAGATTCGCAAAGTCTTCCTTCACTTTCTCGTGTCGTTCCTTGATTCGTCTCGGCCGACAATAGAAGAAGTAGATCAGTCCACCAATCACGCAGACCAGATCAGCACAGTGTCTTCCATCGGGTTTTCTCCCTTGCACCCCAGTACCATCGCTCCCGCTCCTGGTCGGGAAGGGAGTAGGGTCTAAGGATCGATCGGCCACATCGGTCGACGAATTCTCGTGTAGGGAAACATAGTCAGGTCGAGCGACGTCAGCCCGGGTCCATCCGCGATGATGATCTCCTTCGCAATCGGGTTGAAACCCGCCCGGAAATGGACCGCCGACTTGACCGCCAGAATCTGGTAGTCCATGGGGTCGATCCCGGCCGACCGGAACACTTCGGGATCCCGGGTCTGCACACGCTTGCTGCACACGATCACATCTACTTCGTCGACCCGGATGACGGCAGCGATCCCGATGTCGCCCCAAGCGCCACGGGACATCGGACCCTTGTACTGAAACCGGCCGTTGTAGATGAGCCGCACACGACCTTCGATATCGATCGACTCCCCGTGCAGGTCATCCGTCTTCGCTCCAAGCGTCGCTTTGATCGGTTGTCCCACACCAGCATCGATCGCCTGCTGCGTCACCTCCGGATCGTAAATCGTCGCGACTGCCGCGGTCGCCTTCTGCTTCAACAGTTCGCGCAGCAGTTCAACGCCGTCGTTGGCACTTCCGCCTCCAGGGTTGTCCGCCATATCCGCGATCACAACCGGGCCCTCAGACGCCGCTATCCCCCTCGTCACCGCATCCTGGATCGATGTCGGGTGATACATGAACGCCTCCCTTCCCTCCCAAGCAGCCGACCCGAGCCGTTCAGCTTCTGCATCCGCGACGGCCTGATCACCATCCGCATATGTCAGCACCGCATACCCGAGCGACGGGACGTCGGCAAACGGGAATCCGGCGAACAGCGCCGTCGTCAGGATCTCCTTCGGCCGATCGGGTCGTAGCGCGTCCGCCCACAGATCGAGATAAAGACCGGCTTCCGTGTGACACATCCCGACGGGTGGCATCATCGGCGGCTTGTTTAGCGCTGGTATGGGGGAGACGTCCCCGTTAACGATTCGGATGATCAGCTCCGCAGCCTCGGCACCTCTCTCGCCCATATCCGTGTGCGGATACTTCTGATACCCGATGATCGTCGTGGCCTGCTCAAGCATCAGCTCCGTGATATGTGAGTGCAGATCCAGAACCACGACGATCGGTCGATTCGGTCCCAGTGCATCCCGAACACGGCGGATGGTTTCTCCTTCTCCGTCGTCGATTCCCTCTGCCACCATTGCTCCGTGCAGCCCGAGCAACACACCATCGGCATCGTGATGGGCACGGACCCCGTCGACGATGTGGCCAGTCATCGTGTCGAAAGCATCCGCCGTCACGAGACCAGATGGCGTGGCGTGAGCGGCTACAGTCAGAACGGCCTCGTCCTCTCGCTTGTCGATCACATCGAGAAATCCACCGAGTACGGTCGCGTTTCCGGCATGAGCCTCCCGGATGGCTCCCGGATCCGACAGATACTGTTGCGCTCTAAATGCGTCGACATCCGTCGGCACGACCGAAAAGGTATTCGTCTCGTGCGCGAAGCCTCCCACAATCCACTTCATCCGATTCTCCTTTGATCGCGTTCGACATATGATGATTCTACGATTGGCACCGGTCAATCCGCATCCGTCCCTGAGATCCCCTCAGTTTGGGCTTGTCTTTTCCTTCGGGTCTTAGTGACTTCGTGTTCGGGCATTTTTCTTCTCATTGGAAAAGAACTGAGATGGCATTCAAACTCGCATACTGTGCGCTCCGCTGGCGGGAGCCGGACCTCGAACCCGCGCTTGAAGCATTGAAGGAAGCCGGGTGGGACGGTTGGGAGTGTCGGCTCCCGATCGAGTGGTTGGGAACACCGACGCGTATACGAAGGATCTGCGACAACACAGGGATGCCGCTGATCTGCTTCTCGGCACAGGGCGTTCCCCAGGATCCGGACCAGGCGAACCAGGAAAGATGCAAACGCCGGATGGACTTCGCAGCGGAGGTCGGTGCCGATTGTCTATTGTATATGAGCGGCCGTAAGCCGGAAGACCGCGCGGTCACCGACGAGGACATCATCAAATCGGCAGAGGCGGCCGACGTCTGGCAGGACTACTCGTCCCAGTATGGTCTCGAGCTGACCTACCACATCCATACCAACACCCTGGTCGACTCGATCGACGAGTGGAAGCTGTACATGGCCTACCTGAAGAAGGCCAAGCTCTGCATCGATGTCTCGCACGCCGAACTGTGGAACTACGATCCCGTCCAGTCCCTCGATGACTTCAGCGATCAACTCAATTATGTTCACCTTCAGGACTACTCATCCTGCACGGTTCGGGAGTATGGTAAATACAACCCCACGTGGGTCGCTGTGGGAGAAGCCGAATGCCTCGACTTCAAAGGCTGTCGCGAAATCCTGGAAAGGAACAGCTACAGCCGCTGGGTCACGTCCTGCCCTGGCACACCGCCCTATCAGGGTGAAGACGCCGTCAGCGAAGCCAAGCGCAGCGCCAAGATGTATGAATACTGCAGATCACAAGGCTTCTAACAGGTGAGGGCTGTGCCGTCGCCGTACCAGAAAAGACAACATGCCCGTATTCAGAAGCGGAATCGGCCTGGCGCAGGCCCTGTCGACACTCGAATTTTTCGAGCTGGTGGATCTCCGGGTCGGTCAGACCCGTGAGTTCCCCCGTGTGGGCATTCGCGGGAAACTCATCATCCTAGGCGGTGTTTGTGTGCTTGAAGACGGACACGACCAGGTCACCGCGGACGTGGATCACAAGCAGTCCATCGAGACCTTGTCTCCCACCGTGAATCCGTCTACGTCCTCACCGACTTCTCTGATCACCCCGCACACTTCGTGTCCCTGTGCACGCGTGTGGGACTGATTCCACTCGCCATAATAATTGTGGAGATGGCTCCCGCAGATACCGGAGCATTTTGTATCAACGATCACATAGCCCGGTGGCAGTGCGTCGGTTTCCACATCCTTCAGCGCGATCTTCTCGATGTCTTCGTAGATGACAGCCTTCACCGCAACCCTCCTTCGAACGAACCTGCTGGATTAACGTCCAGACAAGAAAGCGCTGCAGGCCAGGGCACGCTATGGGATTGGGAGGGGCTAGAGAAAAGGCCAGACGGCAGGGCAGATTCGGACCGTCCAAAGAGAAGTCCGGATCCAATTAGTTCGAACGAGACGCCTGTGCAGGCCTGGGTCAAACCCATCGATCAGGAGGCGATGACAGGGGACCTGAATCAGGGCTGTCGACAGCCAGATCAGAAGGAGAGCAACCAGGCCTCCCCGGTAGACTGGAGACCCGCTCTGCTCGAACAAGATGAGGATAGCAGACAGGCCCTCCAGGACCATGAGAGGAGACACGAGAAAGGTGATCCGTCGTTGGTGCGCGCGCTGATAGGCCGGGTAGGTGGCGGGCGGAACCATGGCCATCAGTGGATAGTGCACGATCTGGATCGTCCAGATCAGACCGACCAGTGTGAGCGTAGAGATCGCGTGCGTCAGAGCAACCATTACAGACTGAGCAGGTGTTGGGCCGAGCGCTTGCCCGAAAGGAGTGCCCCCTCGATCGAGGCGTGCGTCGTGTGATCGCCGCAGACCAGCGGATTCTGGGGAGGACCGGCCGACCGGGCGGGCGGCAAGGCGTGCGGGAGGTAGTAGGCCTTGAGGAGTCGCCAGCCAACGGCATCGGGACCATACCAGCTGACCAACTGGCCCGCTACCTGGGCGAGGATCTCCTCATCGGCGATGCCAAGGACGGTGACCGAGATCAGAGCCTTGTCGTCTGGTCCATAGGCCGGTGAAACCGTTGTCGGGACGCAGAGGTTGTTAATAGGGGCCGCGCCTTCCCCGTTCAGAACTAGGGTTGGCCGTCCAACCGGATCTTTGTCCGCGAGAAAATACAGGCAGGTGACGCCACGCCAGTTGGGGACGCCAGAGCGGCTACGATTCAGCGCACTCAACCCATTCAGATCCGTCGCCATCACGATATGGTCAGCCTGGAACCCTTCTCCCTTCTGCGACATGACCTGACCATCTTCTACTCGGCTGACAGGTGTGTCCGTCAACACCCGATGGTCATCCAGCCGAGCGACCATCTGATCAGGTATGGCCTGCATACCAGATGAGGGCACGGCCGCGCCACCGAGCGCGAAGTGTCCGAACACGAAGTAGAGCATCTCGGCCGGCACAATGAGATCACGGTCAAGAAAAACACCGCCAAGGAATGGTCGGAAAAATCGGTTGACCATCGCATCAGTGAACCCCATTGAGACCAGGACGTCCGCTGCTGTGCCGTCCTCGGAAAAACGTCCATCCGACAGGTAGGACAGAGCCCGTTTGCGCAATGCTCCCACACGCATCTTGTCCTTGAGGGTACCGATCGGCGCCGTCAGACCTCGGAGGGCACTGATTGGAGCGCGCCACGGATCCGCCACTTCATGGAAGGCCCCATCGTAGCGTATCAGCACACCTGACTCGAACGGATGCAGGTCCAGTGCATCAAAATCGAGGACCGCGTTCGCCTCAGGGTAGTTCTTCAGCAACACCTGGAAGCCACGGTCAAGACGATAGCCTTCCACATCGTCGGTCCGCACCCGCCCCCCCACCGAGTCCGCCGCTTCGATCAGGAGATAGTCGACCCCGGCCGCTTGAAGCTCGAGGGCACAGGCCAAACCGGCCAGGCCTCCACCCACGATGATCACGTCTGCTCGCTGCATCATAATCCTATAGGGCCGGCGTTGTAGACGACCCGTATCCGGTCATCTCCACAAACCCGACGCCTATCCGTTCGCCAGTCGTCGTGGTGACATCCACTGCCCCCTCCCAATAGCGGAGCGTCGGAATCAGCCGACTTCGGTTCTCCTGATCACCCATCTGGCTGCGGACGTCCAGATCGATACCCGCTTCAGGCACCCGGACGCTCCACCTGGACGGATACGAGTCCCCCGATGGGCTGTCCCACTTTTCCAACGGCTGGATATCGAATGCTTCACTTTCCAGATAGGTGGTCTTCGCATCGCTACCGACAAGTGTTCCACGCGCGTGGTCGATGCGTCCTTCTCCGTCTCGCAGGACATAGAGCATCAGTTCACGACCGTCATTCAGCTGCAGGCTGAACCAGTCCCATCCGACCTGACCGGTCGCTAACGAATTGGTGAAGAACTCCTTGTCCATCCAGCTCTGCCCGTTGACGGCGTACTGCTTGCCATCGACCGTCACAGATCCGACGGTCTTCAGGCGCGTAAAGCTGTAGTACTGACTCGCCGCCGATCCTTCCCCCTTGCGACTGAAGCCGTTCGGCCCCTGGAAGATCAGCGGCTTTGCCGGCGTCGTGCTCAGCTCGAACTGAAACCCCAACTCGTCATCCACCGCCCTGAAATCAAACGCCTCTCCGTTCCAGGCCAACTCCCACGTCCCCTTGGTCCCCGCCGGCGCTCGGCTCCAAGCCACCCGCCTGTCCGGATAGGCCCCGAACCCACCCAGCAACGGCACAGCACGATACAGCACTTCACTGAACCGATGGGTGTTGCCGTTTCTCCCGCTCTCCCCCGTTCCCCCGCTCACCTTCAGGGCGCGGGGAAGAAGGGAGATGGCCGCGTGTCCCATAATGAGATCCTTCGCCCCCCACTCAGACGTTACCTCCGGCCTCTCCTTAAGCAGCCCCACCCGAAAGAACGTGAACTGATACCCAAACCGTTTTCCCGTCTCCGCCTCCAGATGCCCGGTGAAGTACCACCACTCGGTCTTATACCCATCCCGAGCCCAATGATCTTCGGGGAACGACCACGCATAGTCGGTCTTAGCAATCTCCCATTCGCTCTCGCTGGAAAGCCCAATCGACAACAGGGCCAGACAGGCACCTGCGATGACTAAAGTCTTCAGGTTCTTCACTTCAACACTCACTACTCAGGACTCCCACGGACTCGCCGTAGCTGCTCGCAGCGTCGGTGGCCGCCACTCTGAACGCGCTCTTAGATTTCTTTGCTGAGTTCCGTTGCCGGTGTCCGACTCGCTCTTACCGCCGGATATAAACTTGCAGTCACCGCCGCCGCCAAAATGATCGCCGCCTGCTGAGCAACCGGCCAGGGGTCGAAATACGGCTGTATCGTCCACCCGAAGTAGGCCCGGTTAATCACATAGATCAGAAGCCCCGCCAAAAGCAGCCCACCGACAGACCCGAGCAACAACCCGAACAGCCCCATCGCCAGGCCCTTCCCCACGAACACCCTGAACAGCTGCGTCCGCTTCGCACCGATCGACCGATAAAGCGCGAGCTCTGGAATCTGCTCACGGGCGAGCACGAGCAGCATCAACGTGATCCCGGCGACCGCGATCAGCAGGCTCATCCCCTTCAGGAGCTGGGTAATCGCAAAGGTCTGGTCAAAGATTTTCATCACTTCCGTACGCAGCCGGCGGTTACTCCGAATCTGCAGCGACCCGTCGGGCAATGTGGCCTTGAGCTCATCGACAACCTGTTCGGGATCGTGTCCAGGTTTCAGATACAGCGCAATGCTGTTGATCGGCCCAGGACCGAACGCGTCGGCCATCGTCGCCAGATCCATGACCGCTGCCCCACCGTCGACACTGTAGTCGTAGTAGACACCGGCAACCGGAAAGTGCCGCTCTCCCGTCGTCGTGTAGATCGGAACCGTGTCCCCCGCCCATCGATCGAGCTTACGGGCTAGCGTTTCACCCACAAACAACCCGCCATGACGGACAACGGCTTGATAGGCCTGCCTCGGCTCCCCATCCAGCAGCGGAAACCGTGACTCCCCTCCTTCTAACCCCATCTCGACGCCGGCCAAACCGATACGGTGATCACCACTGTAGGCTCGGAAACCCCGCAGTCGATCAATCGCTCGAATGGCCGGATGCGCCGTCAGCCGTTCGACGATTGCCGGATCTATCGCCCCGTCGCTCCCCTTCCCTCGCCAGGACGTCGGAGCAATGTAAATGTCCGCCTGAACCGAGGTCAGGATCCATACGTCGAGGGTCTTCTTGAAACTGCCGATCATCAGCGTGATGCCAATCAGCATGGTGACGGCAATCGCCAGACTCGCAACAGCGAAGGCTGAAGTTTGCAGACGCACTGCCAGACCCTTCAGGCTGTAGGCGAACCCAAACGAGCTAGCACGCACGAGACCTGAGACCTTGCTGACCGTCAGCGGCGTCAACAGCGGCAGACCGACGAGCAGCGCGACGGCGAGCAAAAAGCCGGCGTGCTGCCAGGTATGACCGATCGCAACATACCAGATGGTGGACAGCGATAGAAGCAGGACACCGATGAGAAAGGAGAGCGGCGCGAGCGAGCTGATAGCCTCGTGGAGCGTAAAGGAAGCCAGGAGGGATCGTGTGTCCCGACGACTCATATCCAGCGCGGGAACGAGCGCACCGGCAACGGCACCCCCGATCCCGATCGCAGCGGCCATGACGTAGAGCCAGAAGGGCAATTCCAGGGTCGAGATTTCAGACAGGAGATATAGGTTCGAGAGCGTCGCGCTCACCATACCGACATTGGCTTCGGCCGCCCAGTAGCCGAGCGGTATCCCCAGTGCGACACCGAGCGCGCCTAACAGGGCGACCTCGCCGACGATCAACCAGAAGACCTGCCTGCGGGTCCCGCCGATCGACCGTAACAGACCGAATTCTTCACGTCGCCGGACCAGAGACGCCTGCGTGCTGCTGTAGACGAGGAACAACCCAACGAACAGGCTGATCATGCTGAGCGCTGTCAGGTTCAGCCGGAAGGCCGACATCAGCCCCTCAGCCTGCTGCTCGCGCTGAGCCGGTGTCACCACGCGAACAGACTCACCTAGGCGTCGTGCGAGCTCGGCTTGAACCTGATCGATCGCGGCACCTTCTTTTACTTTGATGTCCACCTGATGGATCTGGCCAGGCGCACCGAGGACACTCTGAACCTGCCCGATATCCATCACGACCATCTTTGGGCTGGCCAGTGGACTCAGGGCCTGAAAATCCACGAGCGCCCCAACCGTCAGGTCGACCACTCGGGATCCGGCCGCTACCCGGAAGGAATCCCCTTCCCGCCACCCCTCCTGCTCCGCGAGTCTAGGCGTGATCGCCGCCCACCCCGACGTCGACATACTCCCCGTCAGATCCGCCGACTCCACTTGCCAGGGAATATCCATTGGCGCAAAGAAGTCGAGCCCGATGATCTCCAGAAACGGTCGATTCGTGAGTTCCTGCAACCCCTCACCCGTATCGAGAATCACCTCGAGCCGAATCATCGGCCAGGCCGCACGAACGCCCGCAGTCTGCAAAACGGACGGGTAGAGCGAGTCAGGAAACGACGGCGTCCGTCCCATCACCGACAAATCCGCCTCCCCACTCACCGCTTCCACACTGCCTTTGAACGCCGCCAGCGCATTCCGGTTGATAATCTGGATCGACAGCACCGACGCCACCCCGAGCGCGACACCGAATACAGTCAAGAGGTAGAGACTCTTCCCCGCCCGAAAGTGCGCCCCTAGCGCTTTCACAAAGTACTGCTTCAAGGCTTTGCCGTTCCGCTCTGCGCAGTGCGCTTTACGCTATGCTCTATCCTCCCGCCGTGAATCTCCCACACGTCGTCAGCCAGTTCCGCGAACTCTCGGCTGTGGGTAACGTAGACGAGCGTCATCCCCTCCTCACGAGCCAGCGACAGCATCAACTCCATCACGCGATCCCCATTCTCGTCGTCGAGGTTACCAGTGGGCTCGTCCGCAAGAAGCAGCTTCGGATCCATCAGCAGGGCACGGCAGATCGCCACCCGCTGCATTTCACCTCCGGACAACTTCTGTACCGGATCGCCGGCTCGATCAAGGAGGCCAACACGATCCAGCAGACGGTCCACGCGATTGTCGAACGCCTTTGGCTTCTCATCCGAGATCATCGCCGGCAAGGCGATGTTGTCTCGAACGGACAGATGTTGGATCAAGTGAAAAAACTGGAAGATCAGGCCGACGCGGTCACGACGGAGAAGCGTACGGGCTTCGTCGGACAACGCAGAGAGGGTCTGGCCAAACAGGCTGACTTCACCCGTCGTCGGCACGTCGATGCCCGATGCAAGATTCAGAAGCGTCGACTTACCGCTACCGCTTCGTCCCACGATTGCCACAGTTCGACCGGTTTCCACCCGGAAGCTCAGGTCATCGAGAACGGAGCGTGCCTCACTCTCGGCGGTTTCATAGAGTTTGGAGACATGCTCAAAGGTTAGTGCGGGTTGTTGTTCAGAGAGACTCACTGTATCCTTTCATTGCCGAGTAAGACTACCCAAATCCAGATACTCGGTCAAACAACGCCCATTTATATGTGTGGCTGACAGACCTGACGCAGAGCCGAAAACCGAAGACGCCGCCAGAGGTCCAGAGATCGGCTACCCTGGTTCACGCTTCCCGACCAGAACGGTTGCGACGTTCACTACGAGCCGGACAGTGGCCGTAAGTCACGGATCCTGTTCCACCACAGCGCGGATTGGTGAGGTTTCTGCAAGGCTCATCTCGTGGACCTGCAGGACAACCTGGACGCACTGCAATCCGACGGCGTCGAACCCTACGAGATCAGCTATGACCCGGTCGAGACCCTCTCGGGATTCGCAGACGAACACGGGATCACCTATCCACTCCTGTCCGACGTGGACAGCGGGGTCACCACCGATTTCGGAACCCTGAACACCCTCGTGCCTGAAGGCCACCGGTGGTATGGCGTCCCGTTCCCCGGGACCTACACGACCGACGTGAATGGCATCATCCGTTCACGCACCTTCTACGCCAACCACGCCGTGCGGGACTCGATCGCCCATATGGCGTAGGATGGCTAAAAGCTGCAGGACGGGCCTCGCACCGAGCACACGGTGTCGGCTTCTGCATACGCAATTCGAGCATCGCTTTCGGCGGACACCATCCGTCGCTGCCAGGTACACACTTTAAGGTCGACATGGATATCGCCGATGGTTTCCACATCCAGGCAAACTCGCTTCCGGAAGGCTACATCCCAATCCACATCTCGGTCGAAGGACCGAAAGGCGTAACCGCTCCACCATTCACCTACCCCACCCCGGAGCCGCTCAGCACCGCCAGCCTGGCTGACGAACTCAACGTCTACACCGGCTCCATCCAACCCCAGACCCCGGTCACGTTCAAAGTGCGAGAAAACGTCACACAGACCCTCAACATCGATTCCCACGCCTGCTCCGACAGCGACTGCCTGCTACCTGAGTCTCACACAATTGAACTGAACACCAAATGGTTCCCGAATCCGTAAACGAGAACCCTCTCCTGCTGCGGGCCTGTCGCACCACA